>Ga0193716_1001491_pt1 | contig 13605 bp, 12 predicted proteins | sample U2c1metaG_FD_145901 | JGI IMG/M metagenome (GOLD analysis project Ga0193716, IMG submission 145901) | Soil microbial communities from a riparian zone of the East river system, Colorado, United States - U2c1 | ecosystem: Environmental > Terrestrial > Soil > Riparian zone | place: USA: East River...
AATAGCGTGGGCCTCACAGAACCGCCGTAAAAGCCTGCTATGGTAGTCCACCATCCTTTGTTCATCCCTTCCATAAGACGCCCCCTGAGATACAACGGGCAATTCATACCCCTGCGACCCAACACGCAATTCACAGCCCTGCAGCACGGTCGCATAATCCGATTCCCGCACAAAGGCCGCGGTCAGAACCATCGGCACCTTCGCCTGCATCATACGCACAAAATCCAGTAGCTCGCAGGGAAAGCGATTCCCTTCGAATGGGAGGAGCAGCTTTTTCATGATTCAGATTTTAACTAAAGCTATCATTCCATAGAGAGACGAACTATGACCTTCGTCAGTTCCCCAGCTGATATACATCCTTATACCAGGCCAGTTTCCCGCCCGGCTCGACACCCACCGTCTGGTAAACCACGAAAACAGGCACCGGCTTCCCTAACGCAACCGGCGCCGGTTTCTGATCCCTGAAACACGATAACAGATAACTGGTGTCCAACCGGTTCTCCAGAAGCGACCGACCCAGATCGATGGGTCTTTCCAGCCGAATACAACCATGACTAAAGTATCGACTGGCCGAAGTAAATGCCTTTTTTAAATTCGTATCGTGCATATACACATCATAAGGACTCACGATATTAAACTTGATCACGCCCAACGCATTGAAACAACCGGGCGTTTGCCTTATTTCATAAGGGAAATTGGCAACCGTGTACGAAGCCCATCTTATCCCCGAAGGGTCTACCTTTCTGCCACGGTTATCCACCACCTCCATTTCCATCGTCTCCAAAAGATCCGGTGTCTTTTTAAACAGCGGCAATAATTCCCTGATGGCGATTTTACGCGGGACATTCCAATAGGGATATAATACTACCCCAGTACACCAGGTCGCAAATCGGGGCGTCCTCTTAGACGGCTGCCCGGCCACAACCTTCATATATAGACTAAGACTGTCCCCGGCATAATACCTGAGGTCAGCCGAAGGAATATTCACCACGATCATCCGCTCAAAACGGAAATGTTGCACCCATCTGTACATATTCATCGCCGATGACAGCCTCCCGGCACGGCCGGATTGCCCCAAAACCCGGAACATCGCCAGCGAGTCCCGCATGATAATATAGTCGCGATCAACCGGTATCAGCATGCTCAGCCACTCCTGTAAGTCCGCCCCCGTATTGACCCCCGCCAGCCCTTCCGCCAGATCTTGCCCATCCCTCCCGTCGAACTGCCCGGATATTCCATCAAAACTGATCCGTTTTCTCACCCCCGATCCGAGATACAGATCCCGGCCAAAAGCCAGCCCCGCCTCGGTATACCAACGATCCCAATCAGGCCACTGGTTCGCCGACTTACCTGACTTTACCATCGAATCAGCCCACTCCAGCAGATCCGGGAGATAATCACGTTTGTTCAACCCATCCAGACCCGCACTGTCCAAAGCCCTCATCAGGACCTCCCGCAAACCCCTTGCGCGCTCTCCTTCAGCACACCAGACAGGGCCCGCCTGCTGACCCGACACCGGGACGGCAATGACGCAGAACAGGACCAGCCCAATCCAATACCCCCTCTTTTTCATATCCCTTTGTTTTTAATAAAGTAACGATAGTCCGGCGGTCCGGAAAATGAGCAATATCACCCGGCATCATGACCTTTCTCAGGATTACGCCAACTCATCTGAAATATCTTTAATCTATAAATTTTAAATGATGAAAGCAGACGCCATATTAGAGAAACCAAAACAGCACTTACATGATTCAACTTACGCGCCTTTATTGGTTATCACGATGCCGTTCGAGCCAACGAATATGCCAAAAGGCGAGATCGATCTTATCCTGAAGGACGCTCAGACACACGCTGTCCGACAGTTGATGGCAGAATATCCACGTCATATCGCCCTGCCCATCGTGAATAAGCTACAGAAAATGATCCTGGGCATGAATTGGTCCACCCACAAAAAAAGTATCGCTCTGTTTGTCTCAGCGGAAACAGAAAAAATAATGTATCTTGAACAACCCCTTAAATCCCAGGTCCTGACCGACAGTTCATTCCGCATCCGTGATCTGACCATTGGCCCGGAAGAAAAGACCCAATTCCTGGTTTTTCTTCTGAGCAGTCGCTGGTCCAAAATGTATCGTGGCGATAGGACCCATCTCAAACTCATCAAAAACAATGCGCTGAAGACGATATATGCTTTTTACAACGATGTGGCTGAACCACCCGGCAACTTTTCTGATCCTGCCGCCCGCAAACAAATAATCCTTGACAAATTTCTTCAACAAATGGACGAAGGACTATCTATTATTCTAAATGCAGACCCCTTACCGGTATTCGTTGTTGCAACAGACAAAGTCATCGGTCATTTTTCAGCCAATACCCGCAATGCCCGCCATATTATTGCCAGCATTCATAAAAATTGTATCAACGCCAATGAACTGGAACTGCAGGATCTCTTACAGCCATACCTCAACAACTGGAGTCAACTTCGCCAGGAAATAGCCCTGAAACAGGCAACTGCGGCCCTTGAAGCCGGTAAGCTTGCAACGGGGATCGAAGAAGTGAGCAAAGGGGTCCGTAACAGGAACAACCGCCTCCTGATTGTCGAACGCAACTGGTCGGATCCGTCCGGCCCAAGAGTTCCCCCGGCTCCTGATAAGTTCTATTTGCACGACCGGGTAGACGCCATTATAGAAAAAGTGCTGGAACATGGTGGCCAGGTCGAATGGGTCGACAAAGGTAAACTCGATGGCCTGAACCATATAGCCCTGGTGAAATATTATTAATCTGAATAAAGCCGCTAATGTTTAAAGAAAAGGCGCATCATGTCCTGTTATTTTGCTTCATTGTTACACTGACATCCGCCGTGCTGCAATACCTGAATCCCGCCTACAGCTTCTTTGATGGCGGGTTTATTATTGCAATTCTGCTAACCATCTTCCTTCATGAAGATGCCTATACCAAATTGTTCGGGGCAATCAGCATCGTCCTTGTGATTGTTGCCTCTTTTTATCAGCTCGAAGGAATAGACAGGCATCAGCTCATTTTACAGCACACTTTCTCCCTGATCATCATTATTCTGGCAATCGTTTTCGTCCTGTATGTTAAAAAACTTTACCGGTCTATCGAATCTGAACAACAACAGACCAAAGCCTTGTTCGATCACGCAACCGAAGGTATCATCCTCACCGATGAAAAAGGAAAGATCGTATTACTCAATCCCGCGGCTTATAGCTTATTCTGCTATGACAGTAATGAACTTCCGGGCCAGTCCATCGACAACCTGATTCCCCAACGCTTTCATCACCGTCATGAACAGGATCGACAGGGTTTCTATAAGAATCCGGGCAACCGTACTATGGGACATGGCCGGGATCTGTTTGCCCGCAAAAAAGATGGTACGGAATTCCCGGTAGAGGTCAGTCTCAGCTATTACCGGCAGGCCAACGCCCTCTATGTCATCGCCTTCGTCGTGGATATCACCCAGCGGAAACACAATGAACAGGAACTGATCAGCCGTCAGCAGCAGCTGGAAACGATCACTGCCGACATACGGAGATTGAACGCCGACCTGGAAGCCAAAGTCGAACAACGGACGGCTATCTTACGGGAGGCCCTTCAGGAACTGGAAAAATCCCAGGCGGAATTGAGCGAGGCCCTCAACAAGGAAAAAGAATTGAATGAGATCAAATCCCGCTTCGTATCGATGGCTTCCCACGAATTCAGGACGCCGCTCAGCACCATTCTTTCCTCCGCCAACCTGTTATCCCGTTATTCGCTTACCGAAGACCAGGACAAACGGGACAAACACATCAAACGGACAAAAGATGCCGTCAAGCATCTCAACGTCCTTCTGGAAGATTTTCTTTCTCTCGGAAGACTCGAAGAAGGCCGGGTGATGGCCGAACCGGCTCCTTTTCCCCTCAAAGAGCTCCTCGAAGAAGTCACAGAAGAGATGCAATCCCTGGCAAAAGAAGGCCAGGTGATCCATTGCAAGTACACCGGGGATATAATCCTCACCAGCGATCGTCGCCTGGTAAAGAACATTCTCATCAACCTGCTCAGCAACGCCGTGAAATTCAGCGCCGAAGGCACCCCTATCCAATTACAGGCCGACCCCTTGGCACAGGATGGCATCGCACTGTCTGTCTGTGACAAAGGCATCGGTATCTCGGCAGAGGACCGGCAGCACCTTTTCAGCAGCTTCTTCCGGGGTGGCAATGCCCTGAATATCGAAGGCACCGGCCTGGGCCTCCACATCGTCCGCCGTTACCTGGACCTCCTTCATGGCAGCGTCAGCCTCGAAAGCACACTTGGCGAAGGCACCTGTATCACAATTAAAATACCCGAAATTCTTTCGTAACTTGAAGAATGCTCCGCCGTCCCGCTTTCTCAGCCTGGTTTGTCAGCAGCTACCTGCTGATCTATATCATTTTCCTGGCATCAGGAAACAGTTTGTTATTGGGAATCGCCGAAATCATGCTCTTTTTTTCTCCCTTGCTTATAATAGCAATGGTATATAGCATTATCCGTTATGGAACCTCCTCTGCAGCCGAACTAAAAGAAGGAGAAGAATACGGTTACAGCGACCGCTCTACGGATAAGCTGGGAACATTATAAGCCATTAATGACATTCGATTATTTGTCCCGGCCCGGGCGCTAACAAGGGACTGATAAAAGGTATTCCCAGGTTCAACCCCCGCAGGATAAGCAATATCGCCACCAACGCAGTGATATACGGCAAAACCTTTCGCACCTGTTGGCGAAAACTAACACTGACCAACCGGCCGGTAGTTTGCAGGATCAGCAATAGGGGTAAAGTTCCCAGACCGAAAAAAGCCATGAAACCCATACCCTGTAATAAAGACGAGCTGGTCAGCGCTCCCGCCATAGCCAGGTAGACCATTCCACAAGGCAGCAGACCATTGCCCATGCCCATCAACAAAAATTTACCCCGGGAAGGAGATTGCCAGAGACGCGTCATCCAACCCATCAACCCCCAATAAAATTTATTTACGCCCGCAGGCAGCCGATTCCGGATCCGAATCCCCTTCCCAGCTAACCATACAAGCAGCAACACTCCGAGAACAATAGACAGTCCCTGCTGCCACCCCGCCAGGTATACCCGTCTTCCCAATAACCCAAACAAGAGACCGGCAAAGGAGTAAAAACCGATCCGCCCCAGGTGGTACGATCCAACACTCAAGGCTCTCTGCCCCGCTCCCATATTTTGTACCGGAAGAGCCAATACAAGCGGACCACACATCCCGACACAATGCATACTCCCGAGCAAACCGATACCCGACGCCGCCAGAAATGCCTGCCACATAAAAAAATATTTTATTGAATGACAAAAGGCTGCTCCATGAAATAATCAACACCTCCACTTTCCCAGCTCACCTTCACGGTATAATGCCCGTTTGGCACTGCCCCACTCACAATCTCCTGCCGCCCCGATCCGTCGGTGCCCAATGGAAAGCTGCGGTCCCGGGTCACATCATTAGGACAATAAAAAACAATCCTTCCTTTTACAGCCTTACCCTTCATCTCCATAGGCAAGGTCAGTCGGACCGCGCCGGTCACATGCTCCAGCACCACTCTCGCAGACAAGGCATTAGCCTGCCTCGAACCGTCGATCACTTTCTGATACGCCAGCTCATCTTTGTAATATTGGTTGGATACCAGGTCCACCGGCGTCCGCATGCATCGATAAACCATATAGGAGATCATTCCGCCGAAAACGACAAACACCAGCAATAATTTATTTCCCCAGTTCATATCTGATAGTTTTAATATTAATCTCCAGCAACCGGCCCCAGGAAATTCGTTCTGATCTCGTCGATCTTCCTGCTGCCCTCATAAAGCCCAAGCCTTATGCTTGTCTTCCTTTCTTTGAGCATCTTCCGCGGTAATACCACAAAGAAATTACCTGCTCCTTCCTCTTCCCTTTTGACAGGGATAGTCATACCCCCGATGATCTCCACCTCTCCGCCGATGCCTTCAAGACGCACCTGCAAAGGCACCTGCCGGATCGTCTTATTGGCGATCTTGATCATATACAGGTTCGTCACACTGTCCATACCTCTCTCCTGGAACAGCATACCCGGAGCCCTCATCACCGTAGCATCCACATCCTTCCTGCTCATCAGCAGCGCGGACAGAATAACCAGCAGCAGGGAAAGAAGTCCCGTATACAACCTCATCCGCATAGTGTACCGCAACGGCTCATGGCTGGAAATATTATTCTCGGAAGCATACCGGATCAGGTCAAGGGGTCGCCCCGTCTTGTCCATCATATGATTGCAGGCATCGATACACGCGGTGCAACCCACACATTCCATCTGCGTCCCGTTTCGAATATCAATCCCCGTAGGGCAGACCTTTACACATTGGAAGCAGTCGATACAATCCCCCAATGACTCTTGCTTTTTCTTATTGAATTTACCTCTCGGCTCACCCCGTTTATAGTCATAGGCCACGATCATCGAATTCCTGTCAAGCAGCACGCTTTGAAGGCGTCCATATGGACATATCGTCGTGCAGACCTGCTCTCGGAAATAGGCGTACACGGCATAGAACACTGCCGAGAACAGGAGGATAGACAACAATCCCGGGATATGTTCCGCCACAGGTTCGCTGATGATCTTTCCAAGTCCCTTCACTCCGATGATATAGGCCAGAAACGTATTGGCAATAACAAAAGACAAAAGGTAAAAGGCTCCATGCTTCATTACCTTCTTTCTTATTTTAGTCCCCGTCCAGGGAGCCCTCGACAATTGTTTTTGCTCCGCCGCATCTCCCTCGATAAAATATTCCACCTTCCGGAAAAGCATCTCCATAAAAATGGTCTGCGGACAAACCCAGCCGCAAAAAAGCCGGCCAAAAGCAGCCGTGAACAGGATCACAAAAATGATAAAAGTCACCATCGTCAGACCGAAGATGAAAAAATCCTGCGGCCAGAACACTTTCCCAAAAAGTATGAACTTTGCCCCGGGGATATTAAAAAGGAATAAGGGCTGACCATTTACATAAATAAATGGCAGAGCAAAGAAAAGCAGGAAAAACCCCCAGCTGATATACGATCTGAGGTTATACCATTTCCCCTTCGGCTTCTGGGCATATATCCAATTCCTCTTTCCGGCGGCATCCACCGTCGCAAGATGATCCCTGAAGGACTCTTCCGGCACAGGCGTAATAATATCAACAGTCTCCATTTTCGCCGATTACTCGTATTTTATTTGACCAATGTACCTTGTGGCGGTTTCGCATTCGGCGGATTCGTCCCACCCAACGACTCTACATAACTGGAGATCTGGGCGATCTGCACCGGCGAATAATCATCCTTCCAGCTCTTCATCCCCTTATCCGGCCAGCCATATTTGATCGTCTTAAATACTTCCTGTATCGAGCCTCCATGCAACCAGTACGCATCGGTAAGATTGGGCCCCACACCACCTTCTCCACCCTTTCCATGACAGGCAAAACAGTTGGTCTGAAAAACAACCTTGCCCGCTTCCAGGTCAGAGCCGCCAGTCAGCAATTTTACCGTATTCTCATCTACGCTATTGGCAGCCTTCTTCAGATAAGCCTCCTTTTGTATGGCAGCCTGCTGCACAGCGATCTGATACTCTTCCGCCTGCAAGGGCGCAGTATGTGAAACATGATAACGCCAGAGATATATCACCGAGAAGATCATCGTACAATAAAAACCATATAACCACCACGGTGGGAGCTTATTATCCAGCTCGCGGATGCCGTCGTAATCGTGGCCGAGATCCAGCGCGGCTTCCTCTTCGGACGGCTTGAACTTGTTCACTTTTGTCCACCACTTCCCGAACGAAAAGACAGGCCGCGCCCGGACAACACCTTCGGAAGCAGCACCTGCAGCTGCAACCGCAGCTTCTTTTTTCAACAAGGTGTTGATATTATAGATCAGGTAAAAGATGACTAAGATCTCAACTCCGATCACGGCGATCAAAAAATAAAAAGCCGTGTCGCTTACCCCGCTCACAATTGGGCCGGCCATCACCGCCGCACCGCCGGCCACCGGCAACCCGTTTTTCACAGTCCCCCCGATCTCCGTCTCCCTGGCATTCCGCGCCGCACTCAACAAGACAGCAGCGAGTGATTTTATTACAATCAACAAAAAGACTATCACTCCGATCATTATCCAAACAAATGGATTGGACAAAGAAGATGAAGCATTATTGAACATAAACATGATTTTAAAATGAGACATTGATTAATCCAGCGGGATCTGCCTGATCTCTTCGATCATCCCCTTATCCGCCTTTATCGCCCAGACCAGCATCCCCAAAAAGAAAGCCCCGAATATGAATAAAGACGCCATCCCATATATACTCACACCACCGATCTTTTCCAGGTAATTAATGAATTTCATATCGCTAGGTTTTAAATTTTTTAATTCCCCATAACAGCATGACCATCATTGGTCGCCGCGGTCTGCTCCTTTGGCGCTGCTTTTATATCTTGCCCCATCCGCTGCAGATAGGCTATCAGCGCAACGATTTCCTTATTCTGACTCGTGCTGATCTTGTCCCCTTTCAATGTAGCCTTGATGCTCTGCTCCTGTTTGACAAGGTCCTCGTTCGCCCGTTCAGCATAGCCCTCCGCATATGGCACTCCCAGCGTCTGCATCGACCTTATCATCTTATAGGTGATCACCGTATCGACCTCGTGATCAAAAAGCCATACATAGGAAGGCATGATCGATCCGGGTGACATTGATTGCGGGTCCAGCAGATGATTATAATGCCAGCTGTCCGGATACTTTCCGCCAATCCTGGCCAGATCAGGCCCCGTCCTCTTTGACCCCCATTGAAAAGGATGATCATAGACAAACTCGCCCGCCTTGCTGTACTCCCCATAACGCGCCACTTCATCCCGGAATGGCCGGATCATCTGCGAATGACACAAATAACATCCTTCACGGACATAAATATCCCGCCCGTGCAGCTCCAGGGCCGTATATGGCTTCACGCTGCTGATCGTCGGAATATTTGATTTAACCAGGAAGGTCGGGACCAGCTCGATAAATCCGCCGATCAGCACCGCGATCAGGCTGAATACAAGCATCTGCATGGGCCGTTTTTCGATCCAGCGATGCCAGTGTGACCGGCCATGTGTCGGAACAACCTGCGCTAAAGGAGCCGCTTCCGCTGCCTCATTCGCCACGAACTGGCCCTTTGCTATCGTCTTGCATAAATTATAAACCATGATCAGCGTCCCAATCAGATACAGCGTCCCACCCAGACTACGGGTGACATACATGGGGATCACATGGGTTACCGTTTCCAGGAACTGAAACTTCAGCTGCCCTTCTTCAGTAAAGGTCTTCCACATCATGCTCTGGGTAAAACCCGCCCAGTACAACGGAACTACATATAAGATAATCCCGATCGTACCGATCCAGAAATGCGTGCCGGCCAGCTTTTTTGAATAAAGTGTCGTATTCCACATCCGCGGTATCAGCCAATACAGGACACCAAACGTCAAAAAGCCATTCCACCCCAGCGCACCGACATGCACATGCGCAATCGTCCAGTCCGTGAAGTGAGAGATAGCGTTGACATTTTTGAGAGCAAGCATCGGCCCCTCGAAAGTCGCCATACCATAACAGGTGATAGCCACCACGAGAAACTTCAGCACCGGCTCCTCTTTTACCTTGTCCCAGGCGCCCCGCAACGTAAACAGGCCGTTCAGCATGCCACCCCAGCTGGGGAAGATCAGCATGACCGAAAAGACAACCCCCAGCGACTGCGCCCAGTCAGGCAGAGCAGTGTACAATAAATGGTGCGGGCCCGCCCAGATATAAATAAATATCAGCGACCAGAAGTGAATAATGGACAGCCGGTAGGAATATATCGGCCGGTTAGCCGCCTTCGGCAAAAAATAATACATCATACCCAGGTATGGCGTCGTCAGAAAGAAGGCCACGGCATTGTGACCATACCACCACTGGACCAACGCATCCTGCACTCCCGCATACCAGCTGTAGCTCTTCCACATCGTTACCGGCAGCTCTATCGAATTGACGATATGCAGCATCGCCACCGTTACCCAGGTGGCAATATAAAACCAGATCGCAACGTAAATATGTTTTTCCCGGCGTTTTATCAGCGTTCCGAACATATTGATACCAAAGATTACCCATACTATCGTTATCGCAATGTCGATCGGCCATTCCAGTTCCGCATATTCCTTCCCGCTGGTCTTCCCCAACCAAAGAGTTATCGCCCCCGTCATGATAATAGCCTGCCAGCCCCAGAAATGGAGCTTGCTCAGCAGATCGCTGAACATCCGCGCTTTACAAAGACGCTGTAAGGAATAATATACACCCATGAATATTCCGTTGCCGACAAAGGCAAAAATGACGGCATTGGTGTGCACAGGTCGCATACGGCCAAACGTCGTCGCCGGCATCCCCAGATTGATAGCCGGATAGAACAGTTCAATGGACGCCCACAAGCCCGCCAGCATTCCCACAACGGCCCAGACCAGGACAGCATAAGCAAACCACTTCACCGTCTTATTGTCATAATAAAATTTTTCTACCTGCATATTTATTGATTTGTTGGGTTTGTTTCAGCTGTTGGCACAGTAGCCGCCAACTCAGTTCTGATCGGGGTAATAGCCGGCTTGTCATCGAAAAGGATCCTGCGCGGCGGAGCATAGTCATCATCAAATTGTTTGTTTCGGACACTCCATATAAAAGCCCCTAAGAAAATCAGGGCTACGGAGACACTGGCGATTAACAACAGAATGATGACGCTCATAATGGAGATTCAGTTAATTGACGTGTAAATATATTCTGACCCCGCCGGGCCTGCTATGACATTGATCAGGACTAAACGTGATTTTACTCAGCCGCTCAAAGCCTCAGCCACCTGGCAGCCGCATTGCTGGCGCAGTAAGTCACTAGCAAAATAGTCAGCGAACTCGACGGCATCAGTATCGCCGCGACCAGCGGCGACAATGCCCCGCTTACCGCAAAAGACAACCCGATCAGATTATAAAGAATGGATAAAATAAAACTTGCCAGGATGATCCGCTTGCCCACCTGGCAAAGCCGGATAAAAACAGGTAACCGCTGCAATTCATCCGCCCGCAGGATCGCATCGCTCGCCGGCGTAAAATTGTTACAGTCCTCCGTCAGGGCGATCCCGATATCACTTTGGTCCAAAGCCCCCGCATCATTGAGACCATCCCCGATCATCATAACCCGTTTGCCAATGCGCTGCAAATGCTGGATATACTTCGCTTTTCCCTTGGGCGTCTGGTTGAATAACAAAATGGTGTCCTGCCCCAACACCTCCTGAAGATTTTTCGACTCCCGGTTATTGTCCCCCGATAAAACAGATACCAACATCTTCCCCCGGATAGCCTTCGCCAGCTCCGCCAGACCATTCCGGTAATGGTTGGATATATCATAAAAACCCTTCGCCCTTCCCCCAATGGCCACATATACCCTTGTGCCAGCTCCTGCTGCACGCCAACTCTTTTCAACATCCCCAACCATCCTCTTCATAAATTCAAGCGACCCGAGCACAACCCTTTCCCCATACACAAAACCTTCCACTCCCTGCCCCGCTGTCTCCCGGAAACTCAATACGCTGCAACTCACATCCCCGTCAGCATCATCCCTCATCATACCGTAACTTTCCTCCCCCGACAAATGCCGCGCAAGCATCCTGCTCAGCGGATGACCCGACTGGGCAGCCAGGGTCGCAACAAGCAACTCCTGCTTCACCGTAAGCTTCTCCCCCGTATAAGATACCTCTTGCTTCCCCGCTTCCGTAAGTGTTCCCGTCTTATCAAAAACTATATGATCGGTGCCAGCAACCCTTTCGATCACCGCCGCACTGCGCAAATAAAAATGATGCCGCCCCAGGATACGCAATAAATTACCATTGGTAAATGTGCTCGACAGAAGCAATGCACAGGGACACGCCACGATCAGCACCGCTGTGACCACACCCCATATACGGCTCGCATCATGCAGGCCCCAATACACCGCAGCCCCGGCTGCAATTGCCAGGACGACACAGGTAAACCACCGGCTGAGAGGATGCACAAAGGAGAAGTCACCACCGGACCCCTTGTCCGATCTGCCTTTTTCCTTTCGGTTCCACAGCTGCGTCAGATAACTCTGCGCCACTTCTTTCACCACCAGGATCTCGATGGCCGCGGCAGTCTGCCGCCCTCCCGCATAGACGATCTCCCCCATTTGTTTTTCCACCGCCTGCGATTCTCCTGTCACAAAACTATAGTCGATCAAAGCCTTCCCCCGCGTAAGGATACCATCAGCAGGTATCAGCTCTCCGCTAAATATCCGCAAAGTATCCCCCGAGCGGATGTCCGGCATCGCCTTTACAAGTTCAGACTCCTTTCCCGTCGCCTTATCCTGGATCACCGCCGTCACCGCCACCGGAAAATACGATCGGTAGTCCCGGTCAAATGACAGCCGCCGGTAGGTCCTGTCCTGTAAGAACCGGCCCGCGAGCATAAAAAAGACGATCCCCGCCATACTATCGAAATAGCCCGATCCGCTGCCGGCCACGACTTCTATGATACTCCGGATAAATGTCACCCAAATGGCCAGTACGATTGGGGCGTCGATATTCAGGAACCGGTGCTGTAACCCCTTCCAGGCCGACAGATAAAAAGGTCGGGCACTATAAAAGACCACCGGAAAGGAGAACAGGAGGTTCAGGTAACGGAAGACCCGTTGGATGGCGGGCTCGGAATGATCCAGACCCAGGTACTCCGGAAAGCTGATCAGCATGATGTTGGCAAAACAAAAGCCGGCAATCCCCAGTTGCAACAGCAAACCCCTATCTACTCGCCGTTTCGGCTGTCCGAGATCCCTCAGGCTGATATAGGGTTCATACCCCAGCGAGGTCAGCAATTCCGCCGCTTTTCGCAGCGACACGGATTTGCTGTCCAGTATCATCGACACCTGTTTGGCCGCAAAATCGACCCGGGAGGATATCACCCCCGGCTCCAGGTGAGGCAGCTGCTCAAGCAGGTAAAGACAGCTGCTGCAATGGATCTGGGGTAAATAGAACTGGACATGTATGTCGCTCTCGTTTTGAAAGCTCACAAGCCCCGCAGCTATCTTCACATCGTCAAGAAAAGCGAATTTATCCCTGCGCACCGCCATCCGCCGGTTAATCCCCGGATGCGCGTTCAGCTGGTAATAATTACAGAGACCGTTCCTGTCCAGCAGCTGAAACACCATCAGACAGCCCTCGCAGCAAAAGACCCTATCTCCTTCCCGGATCGGGTCTTTTGGACATCTTTCGCCGCAATGACTGCATAAAATCCCCTTTTCCGTTGTAGTATCCATAGTTGATCTTGAAATAGTAGGCAATTTACAAGGCCCCCGACCCCGCTTTTATGACCCGGATCAGGGTATTCACTGATCCTTATCAGTTGCCGGACCTTTTTAAATTTCGTAGTTTCACAAAACAAATCACCCAATCTTACTTTCATGCGCAGATTGCTCGTAATCGACGACCATAACGATATCCGGGAAAATATCGCGGAGATCCTCACCCTTGCGGGATACGAAGTCTTCACCGCCCCCAATGG
>Ga0193716_1001493_pt1 | contig 13599 bp, 12 predicted proteins | sample U2c1metaG_FD_145901 | JGI IMG/M metagenome (GOLD analysis project Ga0193716, IMG submission 145901) | Soil microbial communities from a riparian zone of the East river system, Colorado, United States - U2c1 | ecosystem: Environmental > Terrestrial > Soil > Riparian zone | place: USA: East River...
TCTGGGTCGAGCCCGTCCGGGGCCTCCAGCACCGGCACCACCTCGACGCCGAGGATCCGAGCCGCGCCGGTCAGCCCGACGTAGCACGGCTCGGCCGCGAGGACGACGTCGTCGGGGCCCGCGCACAGCGCGCGCAGTGCGATGACCATGGCTTCCTGGCAGCCCGCCGTGACCATCACCGACTCCGGCGGCACCACGATGTTCTCGTCGATTTCGAGCATCCTGGCGATCAGGTCGCCGAGCTGGCCGTTGGTGCGCCCGTACTGCAGCAGCAGACCGCGCACCCGATCCTCGCCGATCCCGCCGTCCCGCAGATGGTCCACATAGGACCGCTGGTACCGGGCGATGTCCTCGACCGAGTAGAACCCGTCGTACGGCCGGCCCGCGGCGAGCGAGATCGCGTCCGGGTACCGGCCGGCGATCTCGTTGAGGAAGTTCATCGACGTCGCCACCGGGTCGGAGACCGAGACGTGCAGGTCGGCGCGGGACAGCTCAGTCATGGTTCTCCGATCAGGAGGCGACGTCTCGTGGGAACCGGTTCGCCGCCGCCAGGGTGGTCAGTTCGACGAGCCGGGAACCGACGTCGATGACCGGCAGGTCGCAGGCGGCGGTCACGAACGGCAGGACGGCGGTGAAGTGCGTGCAGGCGAGGACGACGGTGTCCAGGCCGAGGCGCTCGGCGAGGCGCAGGGTGGTCGGCAGGGACGAGGCATGGAACGCCGCCTCCGCGTCGCCGGCCTCGATCCCGCGAACCAGCGCGGGATCCGACACCCCGAGCATCCGGTGACCGGGATTCACGAGCCGGACGGTGCGCTCGGCGCCGAGGACGGCGTTCGCGTTCCCGGTGACCACCAACGACGAGCGCAGCGTCGGCAGCAGTTCCCGGTAGACGGTGACGGGGGAGACCACCGGCAGCACCGCGTCGTCGTGGTCCACCACAGCGGACAACGAGTTGCAGAAGAGCATCGCGAGCGTGGTTCCGCGCGCGCGGAACTCGTCGAGGCGGTCGTGGAACGCGGCCGCCAGCGCGCTGGGATCCTGGTATTGCAACGAGTCCTGCTCGTCCGGGGAGCCGGCCATGGCACACCCGAACGCGGACACCCCAACGGCTCGCAACAACTCGGTGCCGAGCGCGGAGTCGTACGGGCTGCCGGCGATGACCGCCACCGGGGGTGACGTGCCGTCGGTCGCCATCGCCGCCTCCGTTCCGCGAACATCCTCTCTTCCGGATGCTTCCAGCCGGGACGGCGGCGGCCATCTCCCTGCGTGCTTCACCCCCGCGCCGTCAGTCCGGCGCGATCACCTTGCCGGGGTTGAGGATTCCCGCCGGGTCGAGTGCGTCTTTCAGTGCCCGGTGGACGCGCATGCCGACCGGGCCGAGCTCGCGGGCGAGCCAGTCCCGCTTGAGCAGGCCGACGCCGTGCTCGCCGGTGCAGGTGCCGCCCAGTGCCAGGCCCAGCCGCATGATCTCGTTGAACACCAGCCGGCCACGGTCCACACTGGACGGATCGGCCCGGTCGATCACGATGACCGGGTGGAGGTTCCCGTCGCCGGCGTGCCCGACCACGCCCACCAGCACGCCGTGCCGTGCCGAGATCTCCTCGACGCCCTCGACCAGGTCGACGATCCGCGACCTCGGCACCGCGACGTCGTCCACCACGAGGCCGCCTCGACCGTCGGGAAACGCTTGCACCGCAAGGCTTTCCATTGCCGGGTGGGCGAGCCGGCGGGCGGCGGTCAACGCCTCGGCCTCGACCGCGTCGTCGGCGACGTACAGTTCGCTCGCGCCTGCTTCCCGGCAGCACTCCGCGATCAGGGCGAGGTCGGCCGCGGCACGGTCACCGGTGTCGGTCGCGACCAGCAGCATCGCCGCGGCCTCGGTGTCCAGACCCATCGGCTGGTACGCCTCGATCGCCCGCAGGTGCGTGCGGTCGATCAGCTCCAGCATGCTCGGCACGTGGCCGGCCGCGGTGATCGACGACACCGCCCGCCCGGCGGCCGCCATCGTCGGGTACGCCGCCACCATGGTCAGGGCCTCCTGGGCCGCGGGCCGGAGCCGGACGGTGATCTCGGTGATGATCCCGAGCGTGCCCTCCGAGCCGACGAACAGCCCCGTCAGGTCGTAACCGGCGACACCCTTCACCGTGCGGCGGCCGCACCTCAGGATCTCGCCGTCGGCGAGCACGACCTCCATGCCGAGCACGTACTCACCGGTGACGCCGTACTTGACACAGCACATCCCGCCCGCGTCGGTCGACACATTGCCGCCGATCGTCGAGGACTCCCAGGAGCCTGGATCCGGCGGGTAGGTGAGGCCCTCCTTGGCGGCGGCCCTGCGCAGCTCGGCGTTGACCACGCCCGGCTGCACGACCGCGATCCGCTCCGCCGGGTCGATCTCGAGGATCCGGTTCAACCCGGTCAGCGACACGACCAGAGCTCCGTCGATCGCGTTGGCCGCGCCCGTCAGCCCGGTGCGCGCACCCTGCGCAACGACCGGCACGCCGTGCGCGGCGGCCACCCGGACCGTGGCGGCGACCTCACCGGTGTCCTGCGGGCGCACCACGGCGAGCGGCGTGCCCGCGGCGCACAGATCGGCCTCGTCGCGGCGGTGGCCGGCCAGCAGGTCCGGATCGGTGAGCACCCGGTCGGCGGGCAACGCCGCCAACAGGTCATCGACTGTGGATCCCATGCCACCAACGCTAACGACCGCACCGGCGCGACTCCAGCCCACGACGCGAACACCGCATTCCGAAGGATGTTCGCGGGTCGCCATGTCCCGTGGTTAGGATCGAACCGGCTCCCGTTGGCGCCGCCGCGCGGCACGTCCGATCCTGCCTGGTAGCCGTTCGTCGACGGACACCGTCGCCGGTGCCGGTTCGTCCACCGGGGAGCGGCTCATCGGGATCGCCACGTCCACCGAGTACTCCGGTTCGACTGGCAGCGACACGGTCACCGCCCCGGCCGCCAGTGCGCCGGTGTAGGCCGCGTGTGCCACGTGTCGCAGGGGATGGCTCTCGCCGTCGTGGGCGTGTTCGTGCATGCCAAGGCCGTAGCCGGCGAAGAGCAGGACCGTGCCGGCTTCGGTGGCGGTGGGGAGCCAGCCGTCCGGCAGGTCCAGCGGGATGTGTTCGAACAGCGGCCGGTGGTGCGGCCACACGAGGGTTACCAGGTGATCGTCGTCTATCACCACTCGCCAGGCTTGCATGGGCGTTAGATCGAGGTGTTCCAGGTCGGTGGTCAGTCGTAGGCCACGGCCCAGCGTCACCTGGTACAGCGCGTCCTCGATCATGTCGCTGCCGCGTCGTCGGTTTCGTGCCTCGCCTTCCATGAACAGCACGGCGTGGCCGTGCCAGAGGCTGGCTTGCACATGGAATTCACTGTTCATGTTTCGCCATCACTTTGTTCAGGTTGTGGAGGGTGCCCTCAAATGGCCTTCCCTAAGAAACATAACGCCGTTGTGTAATCAAACCGTAGCGTTGTGGCATGACGCCGTCAACGGGGTTCGGCCCGCGTAGGAGGAAAAGAGCACGTTGGAAGAAGTCCCATCGCGGATCTGTCAGTCGGGGTCGACACCACGTATTGGCACCGAAGGCCATCCGCTGCTCGGCAATCAGAAAGATGCGTGTGTGTGTGCCCGGATGTCAACGTCAGTGGCAGTCGTATGTCAACGCCTATGGCAGCTACTGGAGGGTAGATGACGATATCGCGAGCGCGGGTATTCGAAAATATGGCCGTTGACTATGTCGAGTTCTATGTTTCAGACATCGAGCAAAGCATCAACTGGCTTGTGGATGGCTACGGCTGCGCGGTACGTGCGACTCCTGCGGACCTGCCGGCGGATGTCCGGTCGGTCATGGTCGGGCAGGGTGATATCGATCTGTTGCTGACCGAGGCGGTCGAGCAGGATCACCCGGCGGCCGCGTATGTCGAGCGGCACGGTGATGGGGTGGCCAACATCGGTCTACGGGTGCCGGACGCGGCCAGCGCGTTCGAACAGGCGGTGCGCGGTGGTGCGCGCCCGGTCGCGCCGCCTGCCGGGCGGAACGGCGTGGTGACCGCGTCGATCATGGGTTTCGGCGACGTGACGCACACGTTCGTGCAGCGTCCAGCCGGCTCGGCCGCGCACGAGGCGCACGGGCTGGTCGCCGTCCCCGGGGACGGCGTCGGCACCGGCTTGCTCACCGTCGATCACTTCGCGGTCGTCGTCGAGCCGGGCCAGATCGACGACACCGTCGAGTTCTACCAGCAGGCACTCGATTTCGATCTCACGCTCACCGAGCGAATCGAGGCCGGCGACCAGGCGATGTACATCAAGGTCGTGCAGAGCAAGTCACGGTCGGTCACGCTGACCCTGATCGAGGCCGACGCTTCGATGGAGTCCGGTCAAGTCGATGATTTCCTGAAGGATCACGCCGGGGCGGGCGTGCAGCACATGGCGCTGGGTACCGGCGACATTCTCGCCTCGGTCGGGCAGATCGGGGACCGCGGCATCGAGGTGCTGTCCATTCCGGACACCTATTACACCCTGCTGGCCGAGCGTGTGGCGCCGGACCGGCACAGTGTCGAGGAGCTCCGTGCGCTGAACATTCTGCTTGACGAGGATCACGACGGCCAGCTCTACCAGATCTTCGCGAAGTCGGTGCACCCGAGGAACACGATCTTCTTGGAGATCATCGAGCGGGCGGGCGCGAGCACGTTCGGCAGTTCGAACATCAAGTCGTTGTACGAAGCGGTCGAGACCCAGCGGCACCGGGACGACGCCTGAGCAGCGAAGTGACCTGACGGAGGAATCACGACAATGGTTGGCACGGAAGACTTCGATGTCGTCATCATCGGCGGCGGTCCTGGTGGTTCGGCGACGGCCGGGTTGTTGGCTCAGCAGGGGCACAACGTGCTTGTGCTGGAGAAGGAGAAGTTCCCCCGCTATCACATCGGCGAGTCGCTGATCACCGGTTCGATGCCGACGATCGAGGCGCTCGGCCTGCGTGAGCGGCTGGACAAGATGGGCTATGTCCGCAAGTACGGCGGCACCCTGATGTGGGGGCGCAACCAGGGGGCGTGGGACTTCCGGTTCTCCGAGGCCTCGGAGTACGAGTACACCTTCCAGGTCCGCCGCGCCGATTTCGACTCGGTGTTGCTGGCGCGGGCTCGTGAGCTGGGTGCGTTGGTGATCGAGGAGGCCACGGTCCAGGAGGTGCTTTTCGAGGGGGATCGTGCCGTCGGCTTGCGCTACCTGCGCAAGGGCGACGCCGAGCCGACCATCGTGAATTCCAAGCTGGTGGTCGACGCTTCGGGACAGCAGCACCTGCTGGCGCGCAAGCTCGGGCTCGTCGAGTACCACGACGATCTGCGCAACATCGCGGTGTGGGCGTATTTCCAGGGCTGCAACCGTTACAGCGGGACGCGGTGGGGTGACACGCTCACGGAGAACCGCCCGAACGGCTGGTTCTGGTTCATTCCGCTGTCGGATGGGACGGTGAGCGTCGGTTACGTGACGCCTATCGATGAGTACAAGAAGTCGGGCAAGTCGCTGGAGGAGCTGCACGCCAGCGAGTTGGCCGCGGCCGATGAGATCACCTCGCTGACCGGGCCGGCCACCCGGGTGAGCGGGTACCGCACGATCAAGGACTGGTCCTACTACTGCACGAACTTCCACGGCCCTGGCTGGGCGTTGGTCGGCGACGCGGCGGCATTCATCGACCCGCTGCTCTCCACCGGTGTCGGTCTGACCCTGCGCGGCGCCCTTGGCCTGTTCGAGACGGCGAACCTGGCGCTACGCAACCCGGACGACGAGAAGGCGCTCTACGAGCGCTACGAGCGCAACTATCGTGAGTTCCTCGACTCGTTGCTGGAGTTCGTCCGGTTCTTCTACGACCGCACCAAGTCCAAGGAGGACTACTTCGAAGCGGCGCAGCAGAGCATCGACCCGAAGCGCCTGCGGCCACGCAAGATCGACTTCGCTCGGATGCTGTCCGGCGTGTCCGGCACGCGCGACATCTTCGACGGACCGTTGGCACTCAAGGCGTTCCGGGACACCGACGCGCCCGACGTGCCTGACACGCTGGCGGGATAGAGATGGGGAACACGGAGATGGAATCATTGGTAATCCCCGTGCGGTTCGCCGAGCAGGTCGTGCGGACGCCGGACGCGGTGGCGGTGTCCGCCGGTGCGACCAAGCTGACCTATCGGGAACTGGACGAGCGAGCCAACCAGCTCGCACCGGCTGATCGGGCTCGGCGTCGGCCAGGACGACCGGGTGGCGGTGCTGCTGGAACGGTCGATCGACCTGGTGGTGGCGATCCTCGCGACCGTCAAGTCCGGCGGCGTTTATGTTCCGGTGCACGAGGACTACCCGCCCGACCGCCAGCAGTGGGTGGTGGACCACGCGGACGTGGCGGTGCTGCTGGCCGACACGGTCACGAGTGCGGGTGGCCTGCTGCCGACCGGCGTGCCGGTCGTGGTCGTCGATGACGACCCGGCCACCGCCGAGCAGCCCACCACCGACCCGTCGGTGCCGATCCACCCGGACCAGCTTGCTTACGTGATCCACACGTCGGGCTCCACCGGTCACCCCAAGGGGGTCGCGGTGACCCAGCGGGACGTGGTGCGGCTGATCTTCAATCCGCAGTGGACGACAGAGCGGCATGCGCGGGTGCTGATGGTGGCGCCGTACGCGTTCAACGTGTCCACCTACGAGATCTGGATGCCGCTGCTGCATGGCGGCCAGATCGTCCTCGCGCCGCCGGGGCACCTGGAGCCCGCGACGCTGCGCGAGCTGATCACGGCGGAGCGGATCACCGGCATCCACCTGACGGCCGGTTTGTTCCGGGTGCTCGCGGAGGAGTCGCTGGAGACATTCACCGGCCTGTCCGAGATCCTCACCGGCGGTGACGTGATCTCCCCGGGCGCGGTGCGCCGGGTGTTGGACGCCTGTCCGGACATCGTGATCCGGGCGATGTACGGCGTCACCGAGAGCTCCCTGTTCTCCGCGCACCACCCGCTGACCTCGACTTATCAGCCGGGCACACTGGTGCCGGTCGGGGAGGCGTTCAGCGACGTGGACATCCACATCCTCGACGATCGTCTCTCGCCGGTACCCAACGGCATCGAGGGGGAGATCTACATCGCCGGCCGTGGTGTCGCACGCGGCTACTTCGGCCGCACGGACCTGACCGCGGAGGTGTTCGTCGCGGACCCGTTCGGTGCGCCGGGCACCCGCATGTACCGCACCGGCGACCTGGCCCGCCGCAACGACGACAGCCTGATCGAGTTCGTCGGCCGAGCCAACAACCAGGTGAAAATCCTCGGCTTCCGGATCGAACTGGCCGAGGTGGAGGCGGCACTGGCCAGCTACCCCGGCCTCGCACAGGTAGTCGTCGTCGTGCGCGAGCTCGAGTCGGGAGAAAAGCGGCTGGTCGGCTACATCGTCGCCGAGTCGGGCGAGATCGACATGGGCGCGCTGCGCGCGCACGCCAAGCAGACACTGCCCGACTACATGTTGCCCGCCGCGTTCATCCGCTGACCGCCAACGGGAAGCTGGACCGCAAGGCGATGCCAGAGCCCGACTTCGAAGCCATATCTGTCTACCGAGCTCCGCAGACACCGCTACAAGAGGCGCTGTGCGCCATCTTCGCCTCGGTGCTCGAGGTACCCAAGGTCGGCATCGACGACAGCTTCTTCGACCTCGGCGGCCAGTCCCTGCAAGCGATGCGGCTACTCGCCCGCGTCAGAACCGAACTCGACGTCGACCTGCTGATCAACGTGCTTTTCGACGTACCCACCGTGGCCGGGCTCGCCGAACACATCGACGACGCCACCGCCACCGCGGCCTGAACCGGGAGAGAGAAACCGGATGCCAAACCCATTCGAAGACACAGACGCCAACTACACCGTCCTACACAACGACGAAAACCAACACTCACTATGGCCCGCGTTCGCGCCCACCCCCGACGGCTGGACCATCACACACGGACCAGCACCCCGCGAAGAATGCATGACCCACATCCGGGAACACTGGACAGACCTACGCCCACGCAAAGTCACCGAATTCATCACCGCCCAAACCGGGACCCGCTGACACCTGATCCCGACGTGCCCACAAAGTATTCCGTCCAGCGAACCCGTTCGCCGGACGGAATTTTTCTTGAGGTACCTGTGCGCCGAACACACACACGCCGGCGCCGCCGCAGGGCCCCGGGCAAAGTCTCGTGTGCACTGCTCGGGCACCGCCACCGCCCCTTGTCACGCGGCTCGTAGCGCGGGCCCGTCATCGCCGTCGTCCTGGCTGTCGGCAGCGGGACCGTTCAACCTGAGGTCCCGCGCCTTCTCCTCGTCCGTCACCGCGATGTGGCGGGCCGCCAGGCGCAGCATCGGGGGTGCGGTCATGGAGGTGATGATCGCGACCAGGACGATGACCGTGTACATCGCCGTGGACAGGACGCCTAGCTGCAGGCCGACCATCGCGATGATCACCTCGATCGCGCCGCGGGCGTTCAGGCCCGCGCCCAGTGCCATCGCCTCCCACCGCCCCAAGCGGGCGGTGCGTGCCCCGAGATAGGCGCCCGCGAACTTGGTGACGACCGCGACCGTCAGCACGAGTCCGGTCGCGGCGAGGATCTCCGGCCGGGCCAGCGCGGTGAGGTCCATGCGCAGCCCGGCGGTGGCGAAGAACAGCGGCGCGAGGACCGCCGTGACGAACGTCCGCAGCGGCACCAGGTTCGCCCGGTCGAGCCACTTCGACGAACCGATCACCATGCCGCCGAGCATCGCGCCGAGGACGGCTTCCAGTTGCAGCGCTTGTGTGCCGGCCGCGAACCCGAACACCAGCAGCACGACGGTGGCGGTTACGACGCCCTGGTCCCGGGTCCGCCCGGCCAGGCGCAGCACCTGCCCGACCACTGGCCGGGCGACGGTCAGGCACACCACGACGACCCCGGCGATGAACGCGACCGGCAGCAGCACGTTCGCCGCGCGGACGCCGACCGTCGCCATGGCGGACACGACCGACAGGAGCAGCCAGCCGACCAAGTCGCTGACCGTGGCACTGCCCATGATCAGCTGACCGAAGTCGCGGTGGAGCAGGCGCATGTCGAGCAACGTCTTGGCGATGACCGGCACCGCGCTCACACACATGGCCACGCCGACGAACGCGGCGAACGGGATGCGTTCCGCGCCCTGGCCCAAGAGGTCGGCGGGCAGTACGAGGCCCATCGCGACACCGGCCACCAGGGGGAGGACCAGCGCGGTCGTGCTCACCCAAGCGGTCGTGCCCGCCATGCGGCGGAGCAACCCCATGTCGATGCCGATGCCGGTCACCCCGACCAGCAGCAGCACACCGAGGTGTCCCACCGCGTCCACCAGGTGTAGCTGGTTCTGCTGGTCGAGTCGCAGCCATCCCGAGACGCCGGGTGCGAGGTGCCCGACGACCGAGGGTCCGATGAGGACACCCGCGCACAGCTCCCCGATGACCGACGGCATGCCGAGGCGCCGGGCCAGCAGGCCGAGCAGCAAGGCGGTGCCGAGTAACAGGCCGACGAGGGCCACGAACACCAGCACCTCGTGGCTGCCCATCGGGGCGATAGGCTCTGCGGACAGGCTCATCCAGCTCCCTTTGTCGCATGCTTGACCAGTGGGTGCCGTGGCATCTGTCTCCTGGTCTGTCCACGATTTCAGGGTCGCATCACAATCTCGTGCGGCGTATTGCCGCATGCGCCCGTTTTTCCGGGATGCGGGTCAGCTCAGCAGGTTGCGGCCCGCTTCGCCCAGTTCCTCGAACGAGGAGAGGTCGGGTACCTGCCAGCCGTCCAGGTCGTACTCGGCGAGGCACTGGTCGACCATGTCCTTGTATCCGTCGAGTTGTCCGTCGCCCATCTGTCCGAGCAGCAGTTCCACCCGGGTGTTCTCGTGGTTGCCCGCGTAGTTGCGTTCGTAGAGTTCGTGTCGGCCGCCGAATTCGGTGCCGACTGCGTCCCACAGGAGTTTCATGACTTTGACGCGTTCGACTGAGTCGATGCCGTGTGAGCCGCGGAGGTATTTGTCGAGGTATGGTCGGATTTCGGGGTTTTGGAAGTCTTTTGCGCTGGAGTTGAGGTAGATCAGTCCGCTTGCGACGTCTTGTAGGACGATTTCTCGCATGCGTGCGTAGCCGAGTTGGGCGAACCATCGGTAGGCCATGCCGTAGTTGGGGTTGGGGAGTACTGATCCGTTGTGCCAGGGCACGGGGTTGCGGGCGGCGGCGTCGGAGAGTCCCCAGAACAGGTTGCGCCAGGCGAGGACTTCGCCGAGGCGGGTTTGTACGCCGCGGAAGTCGCTGACGCCGGTGATTTCCAGTGCTTTTGCCAGTAGGCCGGCGAGGAACTCGAACTTCACCGCGAGCCGGGTGCAGCCATGGAAGGTGAACCGCTCGACGAACCCCGACTGCCCGCTGAACATGCCGACCTTGGCGACATCGCCGTAGATGAACACGTTCTCCCACGGGATGAGTACCTTGTCGAGCACGAGGATCGTGTCGTTCTCGTCGAGGCGGGAGGAGAGCGGGTAGTCGAACGGGCTGCCGGTCACCGCCGACGCGGCGCTGTAGGACTGGCGGCAGATCAGTTTCATGCCGCGGGCGTTCATCGGCACGGTGGCCACGAGGGCGAACTTGCGGTCCTTGATCGGCAGCCCGTAGTGGGCGATGAAGTTGTAGTGGGTCAGCGCGGACCCGGTCGCGACGACCTTCGCGCCGGACACGATCAGTCCGTTGTCGGTTTCGCGTTCCACGTGGACGAACACGTCGGCGACCTCGTCCGGCGGCCGGTGCCGGTCCACCGGCGGGTGCACGAAGGCGTGGTTCCAGTACAGGACTTTTTCCTGGGATTCCTTGTACCAGCGTCGGGCGTTGTCGGCGAAGGGGTTGTAGAAGTCGGCGTTCGCGCCGAGCGTGCCGAGGAACGACGCTTTGTAGTCGGGGGAGCGGCCCATCCAGCCGTAGCTCATGCGTGCCCACGCGGCGATCGCCTGCTGGTCGGCGACGAGGTCCTCCGCACTGTGCGGCGTCGTGAAGAAGCGGTGGGTGTAGCCGCCGGGTCCACCGGCGTCGGTGGCGGTGGTGAGCACGTCGCGGTGCTCCGGGTCGTGCAACGCGTCGTAGAGCCGGGCGACCATCCGCGCCGGGTTGTGGAACGCCGGATGTTTGGTGACGTCCTTGACCCGCTCGCCGTAGAGGTAGATCTCCCGGTCGTCGCGCAGGCTCTCGAGGTACTCCGCACCGGTCAGCGGACGGGTGGGCTCGGTCACTGGGTCACCGCCCTCGTGTGGTGGCATGGGTCAGTCCTGGACGTCGAGGACCAACGTGGGTCGGCACCCAGGATCACACCGGAGCCGGCGTCGGACATCCTTGTGAATGCGGTGTTCGCGGTCCGCAGGCACGCGTTATGTCGGCTGTGGACGGTGGGTGGGAGGAACCCGCACGCCGAGAGATGCACCGTGGGACCGGGCCGGGAGACGCTCGACGGGAACAACCGCGGACGCGGGCGAGAGCTTCGTGCGATACGTGTTCGTGCTCGTTCCGAACCCATTGCTTGGAGGACATCTTGGCCACCACGATCCCACCGCGCGAGGAGCTCGTGCGCAAGGCGTCGGAACTGATTCCGCTCCTGCGCAAGCACGCGTCCTGGGCCGAGGAGAACCGCCGGGTCCACGACGAGACTATCGAGGCACTCGCCGACGCGGGTGTGTTCAAGTTGCGACGGCCCAAGCACTACGGCGGCTACGAGGTCGACAACCGCACGCTGTTCGAGGTCGGCGCCGCGCTCGGCCAGGGCTGCGGGTCCAGCTCCTGGGTCGCGTCGGTGTACTGGATCCCCACCTGGATGGCCTGCCAGTTCCCGGATGAGGTGCAGGACGAGGTGTTCGCCACGCCGGACGTCCGGGTGTGTGGGACGCTGAGCCCGTCGGCGATGGCCAAGCCGACCGACGGTGGCATCGTCGTCAACGGCAAGTGGGGGTTCATCAGCGGCGCGCCCCACGCGCAGTGGCAGGAGATCATCGCGATCCTGGTCCCGCCGGACGGCGAGCCGTACCCGGTCATGGCCATGGTGCCGATGTCGGACCTGCTGATCGTCGACGACTGGCACACGTCGGGCCTGCGCGGCACCGGCAGCGTCAGCACGGTGGCGAGGGACCTGTTCATCCCGCAGGAGCGCATTCTGCCCCTGCCGGCCGTGCTGCAGGGCGAGATCGCCTCCAAGCGCAACGCCTCGTCGCCCGTCTACCGGTCGCCGCTGCTGCCGATCGCCTCCGCGGCGTCGGTCGGCACGCTGGTCGGCATGGTGAAGGGCGCGCAGGAGGTCTTCATGAAGCGGCTCTCCGATCGCAAGATCACCTACACCGCCTACGACAGCCAGCGCGAAGCGCCGATCACGCACTTCCAGGTGGCCGAGGCGACGATGAAGCTCGACGAGGCCGAGTTCCACGCGCGCCGCCTTTGCGACCTGGTGGACACCAAGGCCGAAGAGGGCACCGAGTGGAAGCTCGAGGAGCGCGCACAGTCGCGTGCCGACGTCGGCGCCACCGTCCGGCTGGCCAAGGAGTCGGTGGACATTTTCGCCACCGCCAGCGGCGGCTCGTCCATCTACAGCGGGATCCCGATCCAGCGGATCAACCGGGACATCCAGGCGGTCAACCAGCACGCGCTCATGCACCCGAACACGAACACCGAGCTCTACGGCCGGGTGTTGTGTGGCCTCGAGCCCAACACGCTCTACATCTGACCCGGTACGTCGACCACCAGAAAGGTAACCAAAGAATGAGCAACGATTCGGACGCTGCCGCCATCGCCGCCCTGACGCAGAAGATGGTCGCCGGCTGGGCCTACGGGGACGCGGACACGATCGCCAACCTCTTCGTCGAGGACGGCACCTTGGTCCTGGCCGGCACGTACTGCGGCAGCCGTGACGAGGTCCGCGACTACTTCGCCACGGCCTTCGAAGGCAGGTACAAGGACACCCAGGTGACCGGCAAGCCGATCAGCATCCGGCCGCTCGGCCCCGACGTGGCGATCCTGCTGAGCAACGGCGGGGTCCTCGGCACCGGCGAGACCGAGGTCACCGAGGAGAACGCGATCCGCGCCTCCTGGCTGTGTGTCCGGCACGAGGGTGAGTGGCGTCTCGCCGCGTACCAGAACACGCCGACCTATGACGTGACCGCGACGGGAAGCGCTGCCGACCGCGCGGCCTGACGTGAAGCGATGAGCGTGGGCCGTCGTCCGTTCGCGCAGGCGACGGGCCCACGCCCATCTGACGCCGGATGAGCAATTCAGAAAGTTCTACCACGGAATATTTCGTCGTCTGTCGGGAGGAGTGACTGAGGGATTATGGCTGGCTATTACGAGTTGCTGCACCGGGTGGGGTTCGAAGAGACGAACTTTGTCGGAAATGTGTACTACGTCAACTACCTGAGTTGGCAGGGGCACTGCCGGGAACGCTTCCTCCTCGAGGAGGCGCCAGGGGTGTTGGCGGAGATCATGGATCACGACCTGAAGTTGTTCACCCTCAAGGCCGGATGTGAGTTCCTCGGCGAGATCACCGCGTTCGACGAGCTGTCGGTACGAATGCGACT
>Ga0193716_1001495_pt1 | contig 13587 bp, 5 predicted proteins | sample U2c1metaG_FD_145901 | JGI IMG/M metagenome (GOLD analysis project Ga0193716, IMG submission 145901) | Soil microbial communities from a riparian zone of the East river system, Colorado, United States - U2c1 | ecosystem: Environmental > Terrestrial > Soil > Riparian zone | place: USA: East River...
GCAGGCGGGCCTTCATGCGCTCACCGATGGCCTGGGTGGTGGCCGTCTGCACGCGGATATCGGGGGTGTCGGCGGCATAGGCGGCCGGGATAAGCAGATCCAGCACGCTGGCTGACGGTTGCACGGCGCTCTTGTCCGTGGCGGGCGCGGCCGGCTTTGGCGGAGCCTGCGTATCTTCCAGGATATTGCCGATGAACTGGTCGGCGGCCTTCTGCGCGGCCGCCTCGGGAAAGTACACGTTGATGGTGACGCAGCCGGCCACGGCCAGGACGAGGGCCAGGATGGCGCCGGTGAACGTTCTGCGCATGCGCTTTGCTCCGGTGGGATCAGTCGATGACCGGGCCGCCGCCGTGGATGGCCACCTGCAGCCGCCGTACCAGGGTGGGCCAGTCCACCTGCGACTGGTGGCCGACGATGGTCAGGCGCGGCAGGCCGCTGCCCTCGACGATAGTGTAGCCCTCTGCTGGAGGACGGCCATCGGCCAGGCCCGTCATGCGGCAGACATCGCCATGCAGTTCACAGCCCAGCGCCAGGCGGCGGTAGCTGAAGTTTTGGAAAAGCTTCATCACCTTGCCTTGCAATCCGCCGGCGACGACACCGCCGCCGACAGACGTGAGGTTGTCCACCGCACGCTGGCTTATCTTGCCGCCGCTGTCGGCGTGCAGTTGCGCGGTAAACGCGGCAGGCTGCCAGCCGACCATGCGCAGGCCATCGACGGCACCGTCCATGCGCCCGGTGATGTTCCCGAAGTCGAACACGCCGGTGACCAGGGCAAGGTCGAGCTGGCGCAGGGCGACATCCGCGGTAAGCACCGGCGTGCTGCCGAACGGCTGCTGCAAGGCCAGGCGGGTGACGTCGACGAATCCATCGAAAACATTGATCGAAAGGCCGCCGGCAAGCTCCAGGCGGTCGCCGTCGTAACGCAACGATGGCACCGCGCCGGCCAGCGTGCCGTGGAATTCAGGCCAACCCAGCGCCCGGGAAAGCGCGGCCATGTCGACCTGCGTAAGTACCAGCGACGCGGTGGAGGGCTTGCCCGGCTGCCACGTTGCCGCACGAACCGACAGCGTGCCGTCCAGCACCGGTACCTGCAGTGGCCGGGCCAGGCCAAGTACGCCGTGCTCGGTCTGCCAATGACCCACGGCCGCGCCGTTGGGAATGCGCCAGACATCGAGCGACGACCAGCCCAGGGTGGTCGCCGGGCGCGTCTGCCCGGCAGCCCAGTCCAGGCCCCCGCGCAGGCCTTTCACGCCGAGCTGGCCATCGGCCAGGGCGACGTCCATGTGCTGGGTGTCGAAGCGGAACGAGCGCAATCCCGACGGAGCCAGTGACAGCGCCCCCTGCAGCGAACCGCCGATGCTGATCGCCGGGAAGCCCAGCCAGGCACTCAGGCCTTTTCCATAACGATCGTAGGCCGCGGGGAAATGCGCCTGGATATCATCAAGTTGCAAATCCATGGCCTTGCCCGGACCGAAGCTGGCCGAACCGTCCAGCGTCAACGCATCGGGGTCCACCAGGTGCAGGCGGCGCAACTGGGTACTGCCGGCGGCCTGCTCCAGGTCGGCCGACAGCAGCACCGGATGGCTGGGTAATTCAGCGTAGAGATCGCCAAGCAACAGCTTGCCACCACGAAGACTGCCATCCAGTCCCAGGCGCGCGGCACGGCCGGTGGTATCCACGCTGATGCGGCTGGTGGCGGCAAGATTGTCGGCGGCGAGGCGGCCGCCGGGCGCGTCGAAGCCTATGCCTGCCATGTCGAACTGGCCGGCCGCCTGCAGGCCGTCGTCGCGCAGGTCGACCGCAAGGCTCGCATTGATGCTACCCGTCTTCGGCTGCACGGCAGTGGCGGCAAGCCATCCTTTGAGCCATGCCGCTGGAAGGCTTTCCAGGTCGATCTGCAGGTGCGTGGGCTGGTCCAGTGGCATGGCCAGGGCACCGCGCGCGGCACCCTGGGCAATCGTCGCCTGCAGGGTATTGGCGGCCTCGTCCCACTGCACCCGCAGGCGCGCGTCGCCCAGGGCGCCACCGGGAGCACGGGCGATCTTCAGGGACGTATCGAGCACCAGCCGGCCGGCGGCATCGCGCTGGAAACTGCCTTCGCAGGCCAGGCCAACCTTCCGCCAGCCAAGCGCGGGGATATTGGCCTCCTGGCTTTGCACGCGCACGCGGAGGCCTCCGCCGGGCTCGTTTTCAGCCCACACTGACAGGCCGGCCAGGTCGATTCCGGGCACGCTTAGGTGGTCCGCCACCAGTTGGATGCCTGCCATGGCTGGCATCGGACACCCCACAAGCATTACAAAGACCATCCAATTGAGAATTCGCGCGATTGATCCAGGCCTCATGTCCACCCATTCTGCCAAAGCCAGCTGAACGATACGGATCGTTGATGCCAGAGACGCAAACCGCCACATCGGCGCGTGCGCAGCCCCAGCAAGGGCTGCGGGTGCTGGTGGCCGACGACGACCCCACCACGCTCGACTTCTGTCGTGCGGCGCTCGAGGGGCTGCGTTGCCACGTCACCGCGTGCATCAGCCACTCCGAAGCGGTACGCCAGGCCACGGCCCATCGCTTCGACCTCCTGCTGCTCGATTGCCGCATGCCCGGCGGCGGTGCAGCCAGCATCATGCATGCGCTGCTGCATGATCCGAATGCAGCTTCCGCCCGCTCGCCGGCGATCGCCACCACGGCGGGTGCGGATGCTGCCACGCGGCAGCACATGCGCCAACTCGGCTTCGTCGAACTGCTCGGCAAGCCTTTCGAGGTGGCGCAGCTGCGCGCCCTGCTCAACCGCTTCGGCCGTTACCCGGCACTGATCCTGGACGATGCCGAAGCCATTGCCAGCAGTGGCGATGCAACGATTACTCGCGCGCTGCGCGCGCTCCTGCGCGATGAACTGGTCCAGCTGGCGCAGGAATTCGACACCCTGGTGCTGGACATCGACGCCTTCGCCGACCTGCTGCACCGGTTGCGCTCGGCCTGCGGTTTTTGCGGCGCCATGCAACTGCAGCACCTGACGATCGACCTGCAACGGACGATCCGTGCCGGGCACACTCCCGCCCGGGACGACCTTGAAGCCTTCCGCCGTACCCTGATGGCAACGATCGCTGCATTGAAGCTCGACGGCCACGAGCAAGATCCTCCGGCTGCAGCCTGAAGACCCAGAACGATGCCCTGGCACGGGGCACGCCGTGCCAGGACATCGCAGGCCATCAGGCCAGTGGGACTTGCGCCAGCTGGGCCAGGCGCCGCACCGCCACCGAGGCGATGGGGTAGTCGGCGTTCTGGCTGAGGATCTCGGCCAGCATGCTGCGGGTATAGCGCAGCGTTGCATCGTCGCGGTCGAGCCACGCCTGCACGGCGTTCTCACCCGGTCGCGTAGCGCCCAACGCCAGCACCTGCACCGCCAGGGCGCGATGCTGGGTGTTGAGTTCATCCAGCAGCGAGCCGCGTGCCTGCGCGTGCCAATGGCCATCCACCGGTAACGCCTCGATCTGCCCGCGCAGCCATTCCAGGTCGAGTGCTTCGCCCAGCTGGTAGAACACGCGGGCCACCGCATCGATCGGCTGCCCGCTTTGCTGGGCAACTTCCACCATGTCGAAGGCGGCGCGAAGCACCGGCACGCGGGCCAGACGCAGGGCGAGCGCTTCAGGAAAGCCCATGCCTGCCCACTTCTCCTGGCTGGAGGAGAAATCACCGCGACCGGTGTCGGTAAGGACATCGGGCATGGCCTGGCGCAATGCGCGCACCGGCGCCTGGTAACGCTCGACGTTGGCTGCGATGTCCAGCGTGCCGCCGGGGCGATTGAGCAACCAGCGCGTCAGGTGCCGCAGCAGCGACCAGATCTGCAGGATGGCGTCGATCTGGGTGTCTTCGGCCACCTGGCTGTCCAGCGCCTCGATCTCGCTCCAGAGGCTGCGCACGTCCAGGATCTCGCGCGCAGCCGTATAGGCCTTGGCGATCGCCGCCGGGCCCTGGCCGGTATCTTCCTGCATGCGCATCATGAAGGTCGCGCCCATGCGGTTGATGGTGGAGTTGGTCACCGCCGTGGCGATGATCTCCCGCTTCAGGCGGTGGCGCTGCATGTGTTGGGCATACTTCTGGTGCAACGGCTCCGGGAAGTACCGCACCAGCTCGCGCGAAAGGTACGGATCTTCCGGGACGTCCGAATCGAGCAACTGCTGGAACAGGCGGATCTTGTCGTACGACAGCAGCACGGAGATTTCCGGGCGTGTCATGCCCTGCCCGCGCGTCTTGCGCTCGACCAGTTCGGCATCGGACGGCAACGACTCGACGCCGCGGTCCAGGGTGCCCTCGGCCTCCAGGGTGCGGATGAAGTGGGCCATGGATCCAAGGCGGCGCACCGACTGGTGCTCCATCACGGTGATGGCCTGGTTCTGGCGGTAGTTGTCCCACAGAACGAGCTTGCCGACTTCATCGGTCATCGCCGCCAGCTGCTGGTTGCGTCCTTCGAAGGTAAGTTCTCCCCGCTGCACGGCATCGTTGAGCAGGATCTTGATGTTTACCTCGTGGTCGGAGGTATCCACACCGGCGGAGTTGTCGATGAAGTCGGTGTTGAGCAGCACGCCCGATTGCGCGGCCTCGATGCGGCCCTTCTGGGTCATGCCCAGGTTGCCGCCCTCGCCGACGATCTTGCAATGCAGTTCGTTGCCGTTGACGCGCAACGCGTTGTTGGCGCGGTCGCCCACTTCCTGGTGGGTCTCGCTGGCTGCCTTGACGTAGGTACCGATGCCGCCATTCCACAGCAGGTCCACCGGCGCCTTCAGGATCGCGCTCAGGAGGTCGACAGGCGCCATGTGCGTGGCGTCGCCCTTGATGCCCAGCGCTGCGCGCACCTTCGGCGACACCGGCACCGACTTGGCGTTGCGCGGGAACACGCCGCCACCGTCGGAGATCAGCGACTTGTCATAGTCGTCCCACGAGGAACGCGGCAAGGCGAACAGGCGCTCGCGCTCGACGAACGAGCGTTCTGCGTCGGGGTTGGGGTCCAGGAAGATGTGGCGGTGGTCGAAGGCAGCCAGCAGGCGGATGTGCCGGGACAGCAGCATGCCGTTGCCGAAGACGTCGCCGGACATGTCGCCCACGCCGACGGTGGTGAAATTCTCCGACTGGCAGTCGCGCCCCAGCGAGCGGAAATGGCGCTTGACCGATTCCCACGCGCCCTTGGCGGTGATGCCCATGCCCTTGTGGTCGTAGCCGTTGGAGCCACCGGAGGCGAAGGCGTCATCAAGCCAGAAGCCGTGTTCGGTGGAGATGGCGTTGGCGATGTCCGAGAACGTGGCCGTGCCCTTGTCGGCGGCGACCACCAGGTACGGATCGTCCGCGTCGTGGCGCACCACGTCGTGCGGCGGCACGAGCTTGCCTTCGACGAGGTTGTCGGTGATATCGAGCAGGCCGCTGATGAACATGCGGTAGCAGGCGATGCCTTCGGCCAGCTGGGCATCACGGTCGCCGCCCACGGGTGGACGCTTGACCACGAAACCGCCCTTCGAACCCACCGGCACGATCACCGTGTTCTTCACCATCTGCGCCTTGACCAGGCCCAGCACCTCGGTGCGGAAATCCTCGCGGCGATCGGACCAGCGCAACCCGCCGCGCGCTACCGGCCCGAATCGCAGGTGGATGCCTTCCACGCGCGGGGCGTAGACGAAGATCTCGCGATAAGGCACCGGCTTGGCAAGGTCCGGCACCTGGTGCGAGTCGAACTTGAACGACAGGTACGGACGGAATGCGCCATCGAACTGCTGGAAGTAACTGGTGCGGATCGTGGCGTGGATCAGCGCCACGAAGCTGCGCAGGATGCGGTCTTCATCCAGGCTCGAGACATTCTCAAGCAGCATGCCCACCACTTCCTCGACCGCGGCAACCTGTTCCTCGCGCGGCAGGCCAAGCGAATCCACCAGGCGATCGATCGGACCCGGCTGCATGGCGGAAGCGGATTCAGGCAACAGCACCTGCATCTCGGTCGTGAGGATGGCCGCGGCACGCGCGCGCTCATCGGCGCCCAGCGACGTGCGTTGCGGGTCGAACTTGGCGTTGAACAGTTCCACCAGCAGGCCCGCGATGGCCGGGTGACCGTTAAGGGCATCTTCCATGTACGCCTGCGAGAAGGTCACGCCCGTCTGCAGGAGGTATTTGCAGTAGCTGCGCAGCACCGCGACCTGGCGCCAGCCGAGCTTGGCGCCCAGGACAAGCCGGTTGAACCCGTCGTTCTCGGCATTGCCGCGCCAGATCTGCTCGAAGGCATCTTCGAACAGCGCGCCCACCTGGGCCACGTCGAAGGCAAGCTCGCCCACCGGCTGCACTTCGAAATCCTGGATGAAGAGCGGCGAATCACCCACGCGTACTTCGTACATGTGCTCGGTGAGCACGCGAAGGCCCAGGTTTTCCAGCAAGGGCAGTACTTCGGACAACGCAATATCCGAACCGCTGCGGTAGATCTTGAAGCGCAGTTCCTCCGGCCGCGCGGCCGGGTGGTAGAACGACATGCTGATGGCATCCGGGCCCTTCAGGCCCGCGAGCGCGCGAACATCGGCCGCGGCGACCGTGGCCGCCACTTCGTCGACGTAGCCTGCGGGCAAGGCGCGGCCGTAGCGGTTGGCCAGCACGATGCCCGGCTGCTCGCCAAGGTCCGCCACCAGGCGGTCGCGCAGTTCGTCGTGCCAGTTGCGCGCTATCGCTGCAATGGTGATTTCCAGTGCGGTGGCGTCGTATACAGGGTGGTCACCGATGCGCGGGCGTACCACCACGTGCAGTCGCACCAGTGCCGCCTCGCCCATCAACACAGCCGAGTCCACGTGCTCGCCGTGCATGGCGTCGCGCAGGGTCGCTTCGACGCGCTCGCGCACGGCGGTATTGAAGCGCTCGCGCGGGATGTACACCAGGCATGAAAAGAACCGGCCGTAACTGTCGCGGCGGATGAACAGGCGCGTCCGCGCCCGCTGCTGTAGCTCCAGGATGCCCGAGGCCAGCGCGAAGAGTTCATCGGCTGAGCACTGGAACAGTTCTTCGCGTGGCAAGGTGTCCAGGATGTGCCGGAGCGACTTGCCTGAATAGGAGTCTTTCTTAAGGCCGGAGCGGTCCATCACCGCATCGCACTTGCGCCGCACCAGCGGCACCTGCTTCGGGCGCGCCATATAGGCGTTGGACGAGAACAACCCGAGGAACCGTTGCTCGGCCACCGGCCGGCCCTGGGCATCGAATTTCAGCACGCCCACGTAATCCATGTAACCGGGGCGGTGTATCGGCGAGCGGGCATTGGTCTTGGTCAGGATGATCGCATCGGTGGAACCGGACTGCGGCAGTTCGCTGGCAACGAGCGAGCGCAGCGAGCGCGGGGCCAGCGAGCGGTCGGCGGCACGCAGGATGCCAAGCCCCGAGCCCTCCACCGAACGGAGCACTTCGTCGTCGGCTGTCTTGACCACCTCGTACTCGCGATAGCCCAGGAAAGTGAAGTGGTCTTCGGTAAGCCAGTGCATGAACTGCGTGGCCTCGTCCACCTCGTCGGCCGACAGGGGCAACGCGCGCCGCTGAAGGTCGTCGGCGATCGCCAATGCCTTCTGGTTCATCGCCTGCCAGTCATCCACGGCCTCGCGCACGTCGACCAGGGCGATGGCCAGTTCCTTGCGGACGGTTTCCAGGCTGTCACCATCCAGGCGGTCGATCTCAAGGCGCATGAACGATTCGCCCGATGCACCATCGGCGCCAAGCGCAGCGATGCCGCCATCGGCGGCGCGGGTCACCGGTACCACCGGATGGATCAGGGCGTGGATGGCGGCATGGTTCGCGGCCACCATGCTGGCGGTGTCGACCAGGAAGGGCATGTCGTCGTTGACGATCTCGATGACCGTGCGGCTGCCACTGGCGCCGGGGTTGAACACCCGCACCAGGGCCTGTCCCGGCGATCGCCTGGCGGCAAAGGCAAGGAATTCGCCGATCAGCGCGGCCCAGCGCTCGGGTGTGTGCAAACCCAGGTCCGACTGGGCGATGCGGGAAAAGAACAGGTCGATAAAGAACCGCGCCTGGTCCGCAGTGAGCTGCGACTTGCCTTGCTTACTGAATTCCTCGATCACGAGGGCTGGGAAGCTGCCGTCCTCGGCTGCGCGAATCGCGTTCATGGGCTGGCTGTCGCCTTGATAGGGGAAGGGAAGTTATCCGGCGAAGCATACCGCCGCGACTGATGACAAGGCCACTTCTGGCGTTCCCGCAATGCGGCATTTTCAGCTTGCTTTCATGACACAACGCACCGCATCGGTGACGCTGGCGGGGCACCGTGGAAAACCGTCGATACCGCGATAAGCTTGTGCATCGCGCCAACCGCGACGGAAATAGGCTCCCTGTAGCATTGACTCTTCACGCCAATAGTTTTTAAACTGAGCGGTACAGTGAATCGGCACCCCGTCTGCGTAGCGACGCGGACCCCCGATCCACGCCCTTCCTCAAGATCGACAGGCATTGCCCCGAACCATCGTGAATTCTCGCCGGAAGGGCCATCCGGCACAGGACGACACGGCTTGTCTTGCGATAACTGTTATATGAGCGCGCCTGCCCTCAACCCCGGGGGCGGATGTGGAAGAACAACCGCACAAGAAAATGAACGGAGTCCCCATGAAGCCCCTGCCCCTGCGCACATCTTTGTTGTGCTTCGGCCTCATCGCACTTTCTGCCTGCGGCAAGAAGCAGGAAGCGCCCAAGGCACCGCCCACTCCCGAAGTAGGCGTGGTTCAGGCCCAGCTCTCTTCCGCTCCGCTCGTGCAGAACCAGGTCGGGCGCCTTTCGGCGTTCCGTACGGCCGATGTGCGCGCCCGCGTGCCGGGCATCCTGCAAAAGCGCGTCTATAACGAAGGCTCCGACGTAAAAACCGGCCAGGTGCTCTTCATCATCGATCCGGCCCCGCTGCAGGCGGAACTGGACCAGGCCCAGGCGAACCTCGTCTCGGCCCAGGCCACCGCGCTGAACAACAAGGCCGCCGCCGACCGCGCCCGCGGCCTGATCGGCAAGAACTACGTCTCGCGTTCGGACCTGGACACTGCCATTGCCAACGAGCGCACCGCCAACGCCGCGGTGAAGCAGGCCCAGGCGGCCGTGCAGACCGCTCGCATCAACCTGAGCTACACCAAGGTCGAATCGCCCATCGACGGCCGGGCCAGCCAGCAGCAGGTCACCGAAGGCGCGCTCGTGGGCCAGGGCGATACCACCCTGCTGACCACGGTCGACCAGGTCGATCCGCTCTATGTGAACTTCACCGTGAGCATTGGCGACCTTGCCACCATGCGCCGCGCCGCCGCCACCGGCGGGGTCACCCTGCGTGACCAGGACAAGGCCACCGTCACGATCACCCTGCCCGACGGCAGCACCTACGACGAGAAGGGCACGCTCGACTTCTCCGATACCCAGGTGAACCCCAGCACTGGCGCGGTCAGCCTGCGCGCCATCATTCCCAACAAGGAACGTACCCTGCTGCCGGGAACCTACGTGACGATCGCCGCGGACCTGGGCGAACAGAACAAGGTGTTCCTGATCCCGCAGGCGGCCGTGGTACGTGACACCAAGGGTGCCTACGTGATGACGGTCGGTGGCGACGGCAAGGTGGTCCGCAAGAACATCAACGCCGCGAATACCAGCGGCGTCAACTGGATCGTCACCAGCGGCCTGGCTGCCGGCGACCAGGTCATCGTCTCGGGCCTGCAAACCGTCAAGGAAGGCGGCCAGGCAAAGGCCTCGCCCTACCAGCCCGGCCAACCGCAGGGGCAGGCGCCCCAGTCCGGTGGCCAGGCCGGCAAGCAGTAAAGGGGACACGATATGCCGAGTTTCTTCATCGACCGCCCAGTCTTCGCATGGGTGATCGCCATCCTCATATCCCTGGTGGGCACGATCTCCGTGCTCAACATGGGTGTGGAGTCGTATCCCAACATCGCCCCGCCACAGGTGACGGTCAACGCCACCTACCCGGGCGCGTCGGCGGACACCACCGAGAAGACGGTCACCCAGGTGATCGAGCAGCAGCTGACGGGTATTGACCACCTGTTGTACTTCTCCTCGTCGTCCAGTTCCGCGGGCACGGCAAGCATCACGCTGACCTTCCAGACCGGTACCGACCCTGACATCGCGCAGGTGCAGGTGCAGAACAAGGTCTCGCTGGCCACACCCCGCCTGCCTACGGAAGTCACCCAACAGGGCGTGGTGGTGGCGAAGTCGAATCCCGACTTCCTGATGTTCCTGGCGTTGACCTCCGACAACCCTGACATCGACAACGCCCGCCTGAACGACATCGTCGCCGCGCAGGTCAACGAGCAGGTGGGTCGTATTTCAGGCGTAGGTTCCACTCGCCAGATCGGCGCCGAATACGCCATGCGTGTGTGGCTCAACCCCGACAAGCTGCAGGGTTATGGCCTTTCCGCCAGCCAGGTGCAGCAAGCCATCGCCAACCAGAACGTGCAGTTTGCCGCAGGTGCCCTCGGTTCGGATCCAGCCAGCGATGGCCAGGGCTTCAGCGCCACCGTGTCAGCCGAGGGCCGCTTCTCCAGCCCCGAGCAGTTCGGCCAGATCATCCTGCGCGCCAATCCCGACGGTACCTCGGTCAAGCTTAGCGACGTGGCCAAGATCAACTTCGGCGGCCAGACCTACGGCCTCGGTTCCACGCTCGATGGCAAGCCTTCCGGCGCGCTGGGCGTGCAGCTGTTGCCCGGCGCCAACGCGCTGGATGTGGCCACCGCGGTGCGCGGCAAGATGGCCGAGCTTGCCAAGAGCTTCCCGCCGGGCGTGACCTGGCAGGCGCCCTACGACTCCACGCCGTTCGTGCGCATCTCGATCAAGGAAGTGATCGAGACGCTGATCATCGCCATCGTGCTGGTGTTCGGCGTGATGTTGCTGTTCCTGCAGAATATCCGCGCCACCATTATCCCCACGCTGGTGATCCCGGTGGCGTTGCTGGGCACCTTCGCAGGCCTCCTGGCGCTGGGTTTCACCGTCAACCAGCTCACACTGTTCGGCATGGTGCTGGCGATCGGCATCGTGGTGGACGATGCAATCGTGGTGATCGAGAACGTCGAACGCATCATGACGGAAGAAAACCTCGAGCCGAGGGAAGCCACGCGCAAGGCCATGGGCCAGATCACCGGCGCCGTGGTAGCCATCACGGTGGTGCTGGCGGCGGTGTTCGTGCCGTCGGCCTTCCAGGCCGGCGCCTCGGGCGTGATCTACAAGCAGTTCGCGCTCACCATTGCCGTGTCGATGGGCTTCTCCGCCTTCCTGGCGCTGTCGTTCACGCCGGCGCTGTGCGCTTCGATCCTCAAGCCCACGCATCACCACAAGAAGAACTTCGTCTATCGCGGCTTCAACGTCGCGTTCGACAAGGTCAATAACATTTACCGGGGCCACATCGGTGGCGCGGTGAAGAGCGCGCCGATGTGGATGGGCGTGTTCCTGGTGATCTGCCTGCTGTGCGGCTGGTTGTTCAGCCGCCTGCCGACCAGCTTCGTGCCCAGCGAGGACCAGGGTTTCGCCCTGGCCATTGTCTCGCTGCCGCCCGGGGCGTCGTTGCAGCGCACGCAGAACGTGATGACGCAGATCCGCGAAAAGCTGCACGGCAACCCCAACGTCGACCGCATCTTCCAGATCTCCGGCTTCAGCTTCGTCGGTTCGGGTGAAAACACCGGCATGGCATTCATCCGCCTGAAGGACTGGGCCGATCGAAAGACCACCGCGGATGAATTCATCCAGCAAGCCAACGGCATCCTGCATGGCATCCGCGACGCCCAGATCTTCGTGGTGAACCTGCCGACCATCCGCGGCCTGTCCCAGTTCGGCGGCATCGACATGTGGCTGCAGGCCCGCGCCGGCCAGAGCCGCGACGAGCTCACCGCGGCACGCAATACCGTGCTGGGCGCCGCCATGCAGGACCCGAACATGGTGGCGGTGCGTCCGAACACGCTCGAAGACGCTCCGCAGATCCAGCTCACCGTCGATCGCACCCAGGCGCAGTCGATGGGCCTGTCGGTCAGCGATGTCTATACCGCCGTCCAGCTCACCCTGGCCCCGGTGTACATCAACGACTTCTCCTATGCCGGCCGCGTCAAGCGCGTGCTGATGCAGGCAGACACGCCCTACCGCATGGGTCCGGATGCCTTCGGCCACATCTTCACGCCGAGCACCCTGGCCACCACCACCAGCACCACGTCCACCGGCTCCACCCAGGCAACGCCGCTGATGGTGCCGTTGTCGAACGTGGTGTCGACGAAGTGGCAGATGGCATCCCCCGCCCTTAGCCGCTACAACGGTTATTCCGCGGTGGAGATCGTCGGCAGCGAGGCCCCGGGCCATTCCACCGGCCAGGCCATGAATGCGCTGTCGGGGATTGTGGATTCGAAGCTTCCGCCCACCTTCGGCTACGACTGGACAGGCCAGTCCTACCAGGAAATCCTCTCGGGCAACTCGGCAACGCTGCTCATGATCCTGTCGATCCTGATCGTGTTCCTGTGCCTTGCCGCGCTGTACGAGAGCTGGTCGATCCCGGTGTCGGTGTTGCTGGTGGTTCCCTTGGGCATGCTGGGCACCGTGGTGTTCTCCATGCTCCGCGGCATGCCCAACGACATCTATTTCAAGATCGGCTTGATCACCGTGATCGGCCTGGCGGCGAAGAACGCGATCCTGATCATCGAGTTCGCGGTGGAACAACAGGCCCAGGGCAAGACCCTGCGCGAGGCGACCATCGAAGCCTCGCACCTGCGCCTTCGCCCCATCCTGATGACGTCGATTGCCTTCATCCTTGGCGTGTTCCCGCTGTTCGTCTCTTCCGGTGCCGGCGCCAACTCCCGCCACTCCATCGGCACGGGCGTGATCGGCGGCATGCTGTTCGCCACCTTCCTGGGCCTGCTGCTGATCCCGGTGTTCTACGTCAGCGTGCGCCGCCTGCTGGGCGACAAGCTCGACGAGGTATCGCACAAACTGCCGCATTCCCGCGACCACACGGACCACGGCGACGACGGCCACGGCGGCGGCAAGGGCCCGAACGACCCGCACGCACCAAACGTCGGCGACACCAACCACCTGGATCCCGGCCCCCGAGTCTGATCCCACGCGGCACCTTCGAACCCCGGCCCAGGCCGGGGTTTTTTTTCCGCTCACCTTCGGCATCGCGCTTGAACTCGGCGCTCGGATGTGGTCGCAGGAGCCGGGGGCCATCAGCCTCGTCGCTCCGGTTTCACCGTCGCTTGGGGGAAGAGGCCGCTGCGCGGCATTGTTTTGATGGCTGCGCCCCGGCGCGCCCGCGTTGCGGGCGGGGGTTTTCGAGGCGGCCTGCGGCCTTCGCGAAAACGGCCGGCCAGGGCCGGCCCCCTGCGGGCCTTTTCCGCCCGCATCGCTCGGTTCCACAAGTCGCCGACGAGGCTGATGGCCCCCGGCTCTAGACACGTCCGAGGCGCGCTGACGGGAGAGCTGTGCGGCGGATGCGGTGCGGACCGTTAGGCAGCATGTGGCGGCTGTCGAGTAGCGTGGCCTTGCCGAGCTCTCCCCTCGCGAACCTCACCGTCCGGGCGTGGCTTGGTTTTACCTCAGCGCAGTCCCGTTTCG
>Ga0193716_1001496_pt1 | contig 13585 bp, 17 predicted proteins | sample U2c1metaG_FD_145901 | JGI IMG/M metagenome (GOLD analysis project Ga0193716, IMG submission 145901) | Soil microbial communities from a riparian zone of the East river system, Colorado, United States - U2c1 | ecosystem: Environmental > Terrestrial > Soil > Riparian zone | place: USA: East River...
TGCGGCGGCGGAGGTGTCCTGACCGTGGCCGCGATCATGGTCCTGTTGATCATCGGTTCGGTGTTGATCCAGCGCGGGTCGGCCCAGGAGTGGTTCGAGGCAGCGGAGTGAGCGAGGCGCCTCAGACACCGACCGCAGAAGTCGAGGTGTTGTTCAGCGAAGCGGGCGCGTCGTGGCTGTGGCTGCTCGCCGGGCCTGCGGCGGGGATCGCGATGATGATCATCCAGATCTCCAGCGGTTACGGCCCGAAGCCGCTGGTACCCGGCATCTTCCTGGTGCTCGTCACCAGCTTTCTCGCCGTTCAGGTCAAGGCCGCACGCATCCACACCTCGGTCGAGCTCACGGCCAAGTACCTGCGCGAGGGCACCGAGACGATTCTCATTCCGGAGATCCTCAGGGTCTACCCGGAGGCGGACGGCCCCGATCTGCCGAAGTGGCAGGCGGCGCGCGCATTGGGGGAGCTGACGGGGGTGCCGCGGGGGCGCACCGGTATCGGCCTCAAACTCAGCAAGGACCGCAGCGCGCAGGCATGGGCACGCAAGCACCGCGTCCTGCGTGCGGCGTTGGAGTCGCTGGTGGACGAGTCGTGACGACACGGTTCCGCGCGATCATCGAACTGGTGCTGGCCGCCGTGGCCCTGCTCGGGTGCGTGCTGGCGTGGCTGGCAGCCAAGTCGACGGCCGACGTCGCTCCCGTCGTCGCCGGTGAGCCGTCCAAGACGTCGAACGTCTACGACCCGTGGTTGATCTCGTGGTCGATGCTCCTGGTCACCGTCGCCGGGGTGTTGCTGGTCATCGGGGTGACCCACTGGCGTCGTGTCTCGTGAGCCCGGTCACTCCGTGGTGGTACAGAGTCCAGAATCTGTAACACTGTTCCACATGACTGAACTGGCCGAGAACCCGCAGCAGGCCGACGCGCTGCCCTTGGGACCCGAGTCGCTGGTGTGGCGGTACTTCGGCGACCACCGGGTTGCCCTGATCGGACCGCGCCCCGCGGTGTTGCAGAACATGCTTGCCGAACTCGGCCAGGGCGTGCTGGACCACTCGGTGTTCTTCGACGACACCGCGGCGCGAGTCAAGCGGTCGATCCCGCCGATCATGATGACCGTCTACGGCGCCACCGACGACAACCCCGGGCAGCAGGTCCGCGACTTCCACCGCAACATCAAGGGCGAGATGCCGGACGGTAGCCGCTACCACGCGCTCGATCCGGAGACGTACTTCTGGGCGCACGCCACCTTCGTCGATCAGGTGCTGTACTTCGCCGACACCTTCGTCAAGCGGCTGACCGAGGCCGAGAAGGAACAGATCTACCTGGAGTCCAAGACGTGGTATCGCCGTTACGGTGTCAGTGATCGAGCGATGCCCGCCGATTACGCTGGGTTTCAACGGTATTGGGATCACATGATCGACGAGATCGTCGTCGCACATCCCACCGCGAAGTACGGCGTCGGTTACGTCACCAAGGGCTTCCCCCGCCCGAAGGGCGTATCGCCGTTGGCCTGGCGGTTGGTGTCGCCGGTGTTCAACCCGGTCGCTGCGTTCCTCACCACCGGCGGGATGCCGCCGCGCACCCGCGACCTGCTGGGCCTGCCGTGGAGTCCGGGCAAGGAGAAGGCGTATCAGGCGTTCGCCGCGCTGTGGCGAACGCGGACGGTGAACTGGGCGTGGGATCGGCTGCCAATGCGGCTGCGCTACAACACGTTTGCGCAGAAGGGCTATGGCCATTCCGGATAAGCCAGCCGACCCCACCACGGAGGCCATCCTCGACGCGGCGCTGGTCGAGTTCGAGCGTCACGGCTTTCACCGCGTCGCCCTCGACGACGTCGCGCGCCGTGCCGGTTTCAGCCGCACCACCATCTACCGGCGGTTCGCCAATCGCGACGAGCTGGTGGGCGCGGTCATCGAGCGCGAGAACGTGGTGCTGTTCGCCGACATCGCCGCCGAGCTGAAGAACGCAGGCCCCAAGTCGAACTACTACGTCGAGGCCTTCACGCTGTCCATCCTGCGGTTCCGTCGCCACCGGGTGCTCAACCAGATGATGGTCGACGAGCCCGCGCTGGTACTTGCGCTGGCCGGCCGCCACTACGGCGCTGCCGTCGAGCGGATGGTCGAGGCGTTGCGGGTGATCTTCCCCGCCGGGTTCGCCGACCGGATCGGCGAACAGGCCGTCATGGACCTCGCCGACACCATCCTGCGTTATGCCGCGATGGTGCTGATGTTGCCGAGTGCCCAGCCACTGGACACGGCCGATGACATCCGCGCCTTTGCCACCACGCACTTCCTGCCGAGTCTGCCCGCAGCGCTACGCGCGGTCCCGGTGTAGGTGCTGGGCGCTGCTGGTCCGGAAGTCGGACCGCTGCACGCCGGTCAGCATCTTGCGGTGTCTGCCGGGGGTCCATGGCCAGAGTTCGGGTAGGCCTGCGTCGTCCAAATACCAGCTCTGACAACCGGTGACCCAGATGGTGCCTGGGAAGGCCGCCTTGAGCCGGTCGTAGTAGGCGTCGGTGGCTTCGTCGGTCGGTACGACGCTCGACAGACGATCGTCGCGCATCCGCTCGATCCAATCGACGATGTAGGCGGACTGAGTTTCGGCGACCGCGATCAGCGAGTGGTTGCCGATCGGGCTGTGGGGCCCCATCAAGGTGAACAGGTTCGGGAAGCCGGGCAGCGCGACGGTGCGGTAGGCGCGCGGTCCGTCCGCCCAGGCCTCGTCGAGCGTGCGGCCGTCCTCGCCCGTGATGGTCATCGGCCGCATGTAGGCGTGGGCGTCGAAGCCCGTGGCGTAGACGATCACGTCCAGTTCATGCAGAACGCCGTCATCGGTGACGATTCCGCGCGGCTCGATTCGCTCGATGCCCGTGGTGACCACGTCGACGTCGCCGCGCTGGACGGCCGGATAGAAGCGCGTCGACATGACCAGCCGCTTGCACATCGGCGGGTAGTCGGGAGTCAACCGCGCGCGCAGTTCGGTGTCGCGAACCCCGAGGCGCAGGTTCGCCCGGCACGCGGCGCTGATCGCGGTGCGTTGCCAGCCGGGGCGCGTGACGGCCTGCCCGAGCAATCCTTCGAGCACCTCTTGGTAGAAGCGGTACACGAGCCGGTTCAACGCCGGGACGCGGCGAAGCACCGCACGGCTCAGCGACGAGTAGCGGACGTTGGACACCGGTGCGATCCATTGCGGTGTGCGCTGGAAGAGCAGAAGCCGGTCGGCGACGCCGGCGACGGCGCCCGTGATCTGGACACCGGTCGAGCCGGTGCCGATCACCGCAACGCGCTTGCCGCGCAGATCGACCGTCTCATCCCAGCGTGCTGAGTGAAATGCCGCACCGGCGAACGTGTTTCGGCCCACGATCTCCGGGAGCTTCGGATGGTGCAGCACACCGGTGGCAGTCACTAGCAGGTCCGCCTCCGCCGACTCCCCGTCGGCCATGCGCAGTCGCCAGTGTCCGTCCTGCCAGCGCGCGTCGGTGACTTCGGCCCCGAACCGGATGTGCGACCGCAGCTCGTGCTCGTCGGCGGTGCGGACGAAGTACTCCTGGATCTCGGCGCCGGGCGAGAACGCGCTCGACCATTCTGGATTCGGCGCGAAGGAGAACGAATAGAAGCGCGACGGCACATCGCAGGTCAGGCCCGGGTAGCGGTTCTCGCGCCAGGTGCCGCCGACCTCGTCGGCCTTCTCATAGATCGTGAAGTCCTCGATCCCGGCCCGTTTGAGGGCCTCGCCCATGCAGAGCCCGGACATCCCGGCGCCGATGATTGCCACCCTCTGAAGGTTCATGTCGACTCCATCTCCGGCGCCAGGTCTCGTTCGCGGGTGGCTTGCATCAGACACCGCGTGCGCGGGTCGCGTGCCACCACCGCGTCGCTCACTGGCCCGAACACCCCGCGCAGCGCATAGACGGGTTTCCATCGCGCGGGGTGGATCGTCCGCGGCTTGCGCCGCTCGATGTCGCGGATCAAGGCCGCCGCGGCGGACTCCGGGGTGACTGTGCTTGAGACGGCGGACGGCGCCAGCCGCTCCATCGCCACGGAGATCGGGTCGGTCTCGAACTGTCGCACCAGCTCGGTGTGGACCAGCCCGAAATGCGCTACGCCGACGGTGGTTCCGGTCGGCGCGAGTTCCACGCGCATGCTGCGGGCGAGCTGCTCGATGGCCGCCTTGCTTGCCGCGTACGCCGCCCAGCCCGGCGTCAGGACGAAGGCCGCGATCGACGAGATGACGACGATGTGACCTTGGCGCTCCACCACCCGGTCGGCGCCGGCCCACATCGTGTGCCAGACGCCGTGCAGGTTCACGTCGAGGACCCGGCGTTGGTGGTGTCGGTCTCCGGAACCGACGGTGGTGGCCCACGGGCCGATGCCCGCGTTGGCGACGAGCACGTCGATTCCGCCGAGCCGCTCGGCCACCTCCGCGACCGCCGCCTCCAGTCCGTCCAGGTCGGTCACGTCCACGCCAAGGCCGAGCGATCCGCCGCCCAGCTCTGCTGCCCGTGCCGCGGCCGCTTCGCCGTCGACGTCCAGCAGGGCGAGGACCGCGCCGCGTTCGCGGGCCACCGCAGCGGTCGCGAAGCCGATCCCGCGGGCACCGCCGGTGACCAGTACGACCCGATCGCGAAGGGCCAGCCTGGCCATTACGAGGCCTCCAGGCGCAGAGGGAGTCGGCTCGGGCCGTGGACGGATGGGTTGTCGCGCCAGACGACTGGGCCGGCGAGCTCGATCGACGCGACCCGCGCGAGGAGCTCCTCGAGTACCAGCCGAGCCTCGAGCCGTGCCAGATGTGCCCCGAGGCAGAAGTGGATCCCTGCGCCGAAGCCGAGGTGGTCGGTGGGTTTGCGGTCCACGACGAAGCGGTCGGGATCGGTGTACACGGATGGATCGCGGTTGGCGGCGCCGAAGAGCAACAGGACGCGCGCGCCGGCCGGGATGGTCGACTGCCCGACCACGTAATCGGCTGCCGCGGTGCGGAACAGCCCCTGGATCGGCGAGCCCCACCGGGCCGCCTCTTCGACGGCGGGGCGGATCAGCTCGGGCTCCGCGCGCAGACGCCGATACGCCGCTGGATCCCTCGCGAGCGCCAGCAGCAACGAGCCGATGAGGTTCGTCGTCGTCTCATTGCCTGCGACGATGAGCATCATTGCGTGCCAGAACAACTCGTCGTCGCCCAGCTCGCTGGCTTCGGGTGACGTCAGGAGCGCGCTGATGACGTCGTCACCGGGCTCCCGACGCAGCGTGGCGAACACGCCGAGCAGATAGCGATGCAGTGCGACGGTGTGCCAGACCGCGCCAGCGCCGCGCACCGTTCTGGCGAAGGATCCGTCGGCGTGGAAGCCCTCGACGACGCCATCGGACCAGCGGTGGAGGCGGTCGAGGTCGCTGTCTGGGGCGCCGAGGAGGCGCGCGATGACCGTCATCGGGAGTGGCACGGCCAACTCGGCCACTGCGTCGGCGCCCGGGCGCGCCAGCATCCGGTCGATGGCCGGACCGATCACGTCGCGCATGCCGAGTTCCATCGCCGCGGAGCGCGTGGTCGTGAAGTGCGGGACGAGTTGGCGACGGAGGACGTCGTGGCGCGGGCGGTCGATCGTCAACAGCATCGGCAGTGAGGAAGGCACCGCCGTGACGCCCTTTCCCGACACCAGCACGTCGTGTGCGCGCGCCGCGGCTCGAACGTCGCCGTGACGCGCCAGCGCGTACGCTCCGCGACCGATCCGGTGCACGCCAGGGTTCGCGTGGAGGCGCCGGTAAGCGGCTGGCGGGTCGGCGATCGTCACGGGGTCGAACGGGTCGAAAGACGCGCCGAGTGGGCCGCGGATCGGCTGCAACCGCGGGTGGCGCATGGCCGTCACGGTGCCCTTGGCGATCGTCGCCACCGGGTGGGAGAAGACCGGCGTCATGTGGTTTCCTCCACCAGAAGGACCTCGAACGCCTCCAGAAGCCGCGGCCGGGCGATCTTCCATAGGGCGTCCGGTTCGACCACCTCGGCGAAGCCCGGCATCGCGAGGCCGCGCATCGTCGCCAGGCCGAGCATCACGCTTTCGGCGAAGCCGGGCCTCGCGACGAGCTCGGGGAACATGTGGAGCATCCCGACGCCGATTCGCAGCGAGAAGTCCTTCGTCACCCCCACCATCGCCGCCCGGAGATCCGCATCCGAACGTGCCGCCACCCACAGCTCCAGTCCAGCGTCGAAGAGCGGGCCGCGATGGACCTCCCACAGGCGGTCGAGCATCTGCGGGATGCGCTCGTTGGGGTCGCCCTCGGTGGGGGCCTCGGCGATGAACTCGTCCGCCATTCGGTCGCCGAGGGTCTGCAGCGCGGCGGCCATCAGGTCGGCCTTGCTCGCGAAGTGGTGCTGAAGCGCACCGACCGTCATTCCCGCGCGCTTGGCGATGTGCCGGGTGGAGGTGTTGGCATAACCGTGCTCCACCAGGCAATCGATCGTCGCCGTAAGAACCTTGGCCCTGGTCACCGTCCGACGCTCGGCCTGCGTTCGACGCTCGGTGTGCACGCTCAACATTTACATGTCATACGTATGGCATGTCAATGGTGAGTGTTTCGTGGGTCACACTTCCGGGCAGTCCACGGCAATGGCAACCGAAGCAGAGCACGACCAGGAGCACGAGCAGCGCATCGTTCCGATGCCCGAAGTCACCGACGAGCACCGCGCCCGGGCCAAGGAGATGGTCAAGTCCTACGACGACGACCGCCCCACCGTCTCGTTGCCGGGCAGCAGCAACACCGTCACCGGCCAAGCCGTGGGCGAGTGGATCGACGACGACGGGAATCCCAAGTTCGGCGAGGTCGAGAACGGCGGCGTCAAGCACGAAGACGTCATGGGCAAGCGTGAGAAGGGAATGATCGACGAGGAGCCCGCCTAAGCTGTCGGCGTGACGTCGCTGGCCGAGATTGCACCTGCCTTCATCGAGATGGCCCACTCGATCGTGTGGGCGTCGGTGGCCACCGTCGACCGCGACGGACGCCCGCGCAGCCGCATCCTGCACCCGATCTGGGACTGGGACGGGTCGGATCTCGTCGGGTGGATCGCCACCTCTCCGACGCCGATCAAGCACGAAGATCTCGCGATCCATCCCGACGTCTCGGCGAGCTACTGGACCACCAACCAGGACACCTGCAACGCTGATTGTTCGGCGCAGTGGTTCTTCGACGACGAGACCCGAATCATGGTGTGGGACAAGTTCAAGAACGGCCCGGCGCCGGTCGGCTACGACCCCGCGATCATCGAGCCGTGGAAGGACGGCCCCACCTCGGCTGCGTTCGCCGCACTTCGCTTGACGCCCCGGCGGCTGCGGGTGATGGCAGGCACCGTGATGACGAAGGGCGAAGGCAACGTGCTCAGCTGGCACGCCTGAGCAGCCTCCGCGCCTGAACAAAACGCACGTAATACCACGGTCATTCGGCACGCCAGGAAGCGTTACATCCTCGTCCTAGCATCCGTTGATCCTGGGCGGACGTTCGGGGGGACGGAGCGGTCGTGTCGATCACCCAAGACGAGAGCAGCGACTATCTCGCCAAGCGCACCCTGAAGCGGGGCAGCGCGGGCTGGCTGCTGCTGGCGGGCCTCGGCGTCAGCTACGTGATCTCGGGCGACTACTCGGGATGGAACTTCGGTCTAGCCGAGGGCGGGTTCGGGGGTTTGCTGATCGCCGGTGCGGTGATCGCGGGCATGTACCTGGCCCTGGTGCTCGGCATGGCCGAGATGTCCTCGGCGCTACCGGCGGCCGGCGGCGGCTACACCTTTGCACGACGCGCGCTTGGTCCATGGGGTGGGTTTGCCACCGGGACTGCGATTTTGATCGAGTACGCGATCGCGCCTGCTGCGATCGCCACCTTCATCGGCGCTTACGTCGAATCGCTCGGGCTGTTCGGCATCACCGACGGCTGGTGGGTGTACCTGGCCGTGTACGCGCTGTTCATCGGCATCCACCTCAGCGGCGTCGGCGAGGCGCTCAAGGTCATGTTCGTGATTACCGCGATCGCGTTGGCCGGTCTGCTGATCTTCGCGGTCTCGGCGATCGGCAGCTTCGACGCTTCGAACTTGACCGATATCGCGCCCACCGACGCGGCGGGCGCGTCGTCCTTCCTGCCCTTCGGGTACCTCGGAATCTGGGCCGCGGTGCCGTTCGCGATCTGGTTCTTCCTTGCCGTCGAAGGCGTCCCGCTGGCGGCCGAGGAAGCCAAGGAGCCGGAACGCAATGTGCCCAAGGGGATCATCGCCGCGATGGGCATGTTGTTGGTCACCGGCACTACGGTCTTGATCCTCACCGCAGGCGCAGGCGGAGCCGAGGCCATGAGCACATCGGGCAATCCGCTCGTCGAGGCCCTCGGCGACTCGGCGATGGCCAAGGTGGTCAACTACATCGGCCTGGCCGGGCTCATCGCGAGCTTCTTCTCCATCATCTACGCGTACTCCCGTCAGTTGTTCGCGCTGTCGAGGGCCGGCTACCTCCCGAAGAGTCTGTCGGTGGTCAACTCCCGCAAGGCGCCGATGCTGGCGTTGGTGGTGCCCGGCGTCATCGGCTTCGCGCTGTCGCTGACCGGCCAGGGCGCCGTGCTGCTGAACATGGCGGTGTTCGGCGCCGCGTTGTCCTACGTCCTGATGATGGTCAGCCACATCGTGCTGCGGGTCCGCGAGCCGGACATGCCGCGCCCGTATCGCACCCCTGGCGGCATCGCCACGACGTCGTTCGCGCTCGTGGTCGCGGCGCTGTCTGTGGTGGCGACCTTCGTGGTGGACAGCACCGCCGCGTTTTGGTGCCTGGTGGTCTTCGCGGCGTTCATGGCCTACTTCGGGCTCTATAGTCGCCGCCACTTGGTGGCGAACTCGCCGGACGAAGAGTTCGCGGCGCTCGCGGCAGCCGAGGAGGAGCTGGAATGACCGGCCCACGGCTCAAGCAGCACACCGTGCACGCCCGCGGCGTGACCTACGGCTTCAATGGCCTTGTCGAGTTGATGGCCAAGGCCACGCCGTTGCGCTCCGGCGACGAGCTGGCCCGCTGCGCGGCGACCTCGGATGCCGAGCGTGCGGCCGCCCAGTGGGCGTTGGCCGACATCGGTTTGGACGTGTTCCTCGAGGAAATGGTGGTCCCCTACGAGGACGACGAAGTCACCCGCCTCATCATCGACAGCCACAACAGAGTCGCGTTCCAACGGATCTCGCATCTGACGGTCGGCGGGCTGCGCGACTGGCTGCTGGACGTCGCCGCCGGGCCAGATCCGGTGGCAGCGGCGGCGACCATCGCCGCGGTCACTCCGGCGATCACCCCGGAGATGGCGGCCGCGGTCAGCAAGATCATGCGCAACCAGGATCTGATTGCGGTCGCGCGGGCGATCACGGTGACGTCGGCCTTCCGCACCACCGTCGGCCTTCCGGGCACACTCGCCACCCGGCTGCAGCCGAATCACCCGACCGACGACCCGCGCGGAATCGCCGCGGCCACGCTGGACGGTCTACTGCTGGGCTGCGGCGACGCCGTGATCGGGATCAATCCGGCGACCGATTCGCCGGAGGCCACTGCAGACCTGCTGGCTCTGCTCGACGACATCCGGACCCGCTACGCGATCCCGGTGCAGTCGTGCGTGCTGTCGCACGTCACCACGACCATCGAGTTGATCGAGCGGGGCGCGCCAGTCGATTTGGTCTTCCAATCGGTGGCAGGCACACAGCCCGCCAACTCGGCGTTCGGCGTCGACATCGCGCTGCTGCGGGAGGGTTTGGCGGCCGGCCGGTCACTGAACCGCGGCACCGTCGGTGACAACGTGATGTACCTGGAAACCGGGCAGGGATCCGCGCTGAGTTCGGGCGCGCACTTTGGCGTGGGTGGACACCCGGTCGACCAGCAGACGCTGGAGACCAGGGCCTACGCGGTCGCGCGTGACCTGGAACCGCTGCTGGTCAACACCGTGGTGGGATTCATCGGACCCGAATACCTCTACGACGGAAAGCAAATCGTCCGCGCGGGCCTCGAGGACCACTTCTGCGGCAAGCTGCTCGGCCTGCCGATGGGCGTCGACGTGTGCTACACCAACCATGCCGAGGCCGATCAGGACGACATGGACACCCTGGTGACATTGTTGGGCGCGGCGGGGGTGGCGTTCGTGATTGCCGTCCCTGGTGCCGACGACGTGATGCTGGGCTACCAGAGCCTGTCCTTCCACGACGTGCTCTACGCGCGTCAGGTGCTTGGGCTGCGGCCCGCTCCGGAATTCGAGGCGTGGCTGCGCGGGCTGGGGATGAGCGACGCCGCAGGGCGAGTGCTGCCCGTCGAGGTCGACCAGTCGCCGCTCCGGGCGCTGACCGGAGGGCAGGAGCGCAGCGACCGGGGAATTAGTGGCGACAAGGTTGGCGCGTGACAAGTCCTGCGGCACAGGAGTTCTGGGACCGGTTGCGACTGACGACGCAATCCCGCATCGGTCTGGGGCGGGCAGGCAACGCGCTGCCGACCACCCGGGTGCTCGAGTTCAACGTGGCCCACGCGGCGGCGCGCGACGCCGTGCACATCCCACTCGACGTGCCGGCGTTCGCGGCCGGGGTCGCCGCGGTCGGCATCGGCGACCCCGCCGTGGTCGCGAGGTAGGCCACCAGGCGCAGTGAGTATCTACGTCGGCCCGACCTTGGCCGGCTGCCCGCCGGACTGGAGTCGGTGCCGGCCGACGACGCCGACATCGGCGTGGTCCTCGCCGACGGGCTGTCGCCGCGTGCGCTGGTCGAGCACGGAGTGGGCCTGCTGACCGCCCTGGTGACGACCCTAGGAGAGAGCTATTCGATCGCGGCGCCGGTGATCGCCACCCAGGCGCGGGTCGCGCTTGGCGATCACATCGGCGCACGGATGGGCGTCCGCACCCTGATCGTCGTCATCGGCGAACGGCCGGGCCTGACGGTCGCCGACAGCCTCGGGATCTACCTCACCCACCTGCCGCGGGCCGGCCGTACCGACGCCGACCGCAATTGCATCTCGAACATCCACCCGCCCGAAGGGCTGGGTTACGGTGCCGCCGCGCGGGTGGTGGCGGGTTTGGTCGATGGGGCGCGCCGCCTCGGCCGCTCCGGTGTCGACCTCAAGGACACCTCGCGCGCCGACGAGTTGACGACGCGGCCGGCGCTGACCCTGGAGTGACGTCGAGAAACCCGGCCACTAAACCCGTCGCAGCAGCACCGCCTGCTCGAACGGCAGCCGCCCGAAGATCGGCCGCCACAGCCCCGTGACCGACGGCGCCGCCTCCGCCTTCGACACCACGCGGGGGTCGCTGACGTCGATCGTCTTGCCGTAGCGCTGGATCCGGCCGCCGCCGGCCGCGGTGATGTTCTTCAGCCAGTCGCGGTTGGGCCCGTAGGTGAGCAAGATCGCGACGCCCTGATCGGTGCTGAACACCGTCAGAGGCGTGCGGAAATGCTTGCCCGACTTGCGCCCGACGTGTTCGAGGATGCCGAACGTCGGCGCCCAACCCGCCCACAGCCGTTGGATCGGGTTGGTGACGTGGCGGTTGAACCTGGCCAGCCATTGCGGTAGTTGCATGCTGACCATCAAACTCTTGAGTCATGGCCTACCTCAAGCCGCCGTGGTTCACCCGCGCCGTCTTCAACAAGATCGCCAAGGCGACGGGGATCGGCAACAACCAGACGCTGACCGTGACCCGACGCGCGAGCAAGCAATCACAAGAGATCCCGGTGGTCGTGCCCGAGCTCGACGGGGTCAAGTACCTGGTCTCGACGCGCGGCGAGTCGGAATGGGTGCGCAACGTCCGCGCCGACCCGAACGTCACCGTCGGCAAGACCAGGTACGTGGCCACCGAGGTGCCGGTCGAACAGCGGGCGCCGATCATCGCCGCGTACCGGCCGCTGGCAGGCAAGGTCGTCGAGGGCTACTGGCGTCAATTACCCGACGACGCCGATCACCCCGTCTTCGCCCTCGCGCCGGCGACATAGAGGCCATGATGGAACCCGAAGGCTGACCCCCACAGCCGGACCGTCACGCGAACTGGAGTAGGCACATCCTGGACCCGACCACACGCCACCAGCACCGCGGTGCGACGGTGGCGAGCACCGGCACCCCCGATGTCGGGGCGTTGCCGTTGGCGCCGAAGAATCCGCTGCCGATTCGGGAGTTGGTGAAGGCGGTGCGGAATCTCGACAAGGGGCAGGTACCGATACGCGATGCCGGCGGCCCGATCACTCGCGTGCAGCTTGGCCCGAAATGGGTGGTTCCGCCGCTGGTGGTCGTCATGTCGCCCGGCGCGATCCGCGACGTGTTGGGGCGCAACGACGCCTTCGCCGAGCGATGCATCGTCCACGAGGAAGTGCGGCAGATGGCTGGCGACAGCCTGTTCGTCCTGCCGAACGAGCAGTGGCGTCCGCGTAAGCGGGCACTGCAGCCGGTGTTCACCGTCCACAACGTCCGTCGTTTCGGTGGCCACATGTCCCGCGCAGCACAGACGTTCGTCGACCTCTGGCGCGACGGCGGTGACGTCGACCTCGACGTCGAGTGCCGCCGACTGACGATGCGGTCGCTTGGTCGCTCGATTCTCGGCATCGATCTCAACGAACGCGCGGAGGTGATCGCCGAGCACATGCACGTCGCGTCCTCCTACACCGCCGACCGCGCACTACGGCCGGTGCGTGCACCGCGATGGCTGCCGACTCCCGCCCGCCGCCGCGCCCGTGCCGCGGTTGCGGAGATGCTCCAGGTAACCGACGAGATCCTGCAGGCGTGCCGCGCTGATCCGACGCGTGACGCACCGCTCGTTCATGCGTTGATCGCGGCCACCGACCCGGAGACCGGGCAGCCGATCTCAGACGACGACATCTGCAACGACCTTCTGATCTTCATGCTGGCCGGCCACGATACGACCGCGACGGCGCTCACCTATGCGTTGTGGGCGCTGGGGCACCATCCCGACGTGCAGGACCGCGTCGCAGCAGAGGTTGCCGAGATCGGCGACCGGGAGCTGACACCCGAGGACGTGCCCCGGCTCGAGTACACCGTTCAGGTGTTCCACGAGGCGCTGCGGCTGTGCCCGCCTGCGGCGGGGGTCGGTCGGTTGGCGGTGCGCGACATCGCCGTCGATGGCTACCGCGTGCAGAAGGGCAGTCTGGTGGCCGTGGGAATCTATGCGCTGCACAGGGATCCGGCTCTGTGGGACCGGCCAGAAGAGTTCGATCCCGACCGGTTCAGCCCGGAGAACGTCAAGGGCCGCGACCGGTGGCAGTTCGTCCCGTTTGCAGGCGGAGCACGCTCCTGCATCGGGGAACACTTCGCACGCCTGGAGACGACGCTCGCCCTGGCCACGATCATCCGGTCGACCAGGGTCCGGTCGCTGGGCGACGACTTTCCCGTCGAGGTGCCGTTCACGACGGTCGCCAAGGGGCCGATCTGGGCTCGTCTGGATGCGCGGACCTGAGCTCGACCGCGGCTCAGATCCCTCGCAGAATGGAGATCAGCTCGTCGCGGCTGCTCGTTCCGACGCGTTGGGAGGCGCGGAAGAGGTGTCCTTCGACGGAGCGGATCGACATGGTGAGCCGGTCGGCGATCTCCTTGTTCGATAGTCCTTCTGCGGCAAGCGAGATGATT
>Ga0193716_1001497_pt1 | contig 13584 bp, 6 predicted proteins | sample U2c1metaG_FD_145901 | JGI IMG/M metagenome (GOLD analysis project Ga0193716, IMG submission 145901) | Soil microbial communities from a riparian zone of the East river system, Colorado, United States - U2c1 | ecosystem: Environmental > Terrestrial > Soil > Riparian zone | place: USA: East River...
AGCGCTGTAACTTCTCTGCTGCAGGAGGCTGCCGCAATTGGACCTTCCAATCCGGCGCAGGCGGCACAGCTGCAACAACTAGCGGGCGGGTATGCAGCCGTCATGGGATCCGCGTCGAACGTGGCCATAACGAAACTGGATCCCGGCATTGTCGCCACGAATTACGGATTTCCCTTGAGTCCTGGTTCGCACTTTCCCATCCCGGTCACTTGCCCCGCGGGCGCTGGACCCATCGGCACGGTGGCTTCCTGTCAAGCGCCGCCCGGCTCTACATTTGGTTATGGCCTCGCGACTCTGCCCGCGTCTTTTGTTGGATTAAACGATATCCGTGGAAATTTTCCCGTTTCCGAGAAAACCAGCATCTGGTCTGCGCGTCTCGACCAACGCTGGAATGACACGAATTCATCGTTTCTCCGCGTTGCCGTTTCTCCTTCTCTGGTGACCGGCATCGAATCCACCTCGCAAAATCAGGTCTTCGGCCAGAATGCCGGCTCGCGCACCGGGTTGAACCAGTCTCGCGACCTGTCTGCTGTCTTTGAAACGGACACCACCGTTAGCCCGCGGGCAGTGAATGAATTTCGCTTTCAATTCGCGCGACGCGGCCTGCACTTCGGTTATTCCACGTTGCCCGGCGGCAGCTCTCTTGCCGTCAACATTCCCGGCTATGCGTATTTCGGCCGCGAACCATACTCCACCGTGGATCGCATCGAACGCCGTTACGAATTTACAGATAACGTCAGCGTGGTGCGGGGCAATCACACGTTTAAGTTCGGCGGCGACTACAATCTTGTCCAACTGCGCTCGGCAAAACAGCAAATCTTTGAGCTCGATTTTGGCGGCGTCGCAAACTTTGGTGGCCTTTCTGCTTCGAATTTTGTTGGCACGGATTGTGTAGGAGGCACGGGAACAGACTGCGCTGGGGGTATCGCCCTGCCGGGAACAACTCCTTTCCAATCCTACGGCCTGGGAATTCCGACCTCCTATATTCAGGGCATTGGTACGTCCAACCAACCGTTTGACAACCTCCCTATCGGGTTTTTTGCTCAAGATTCCTGGCGGGTCTCAAAAAAACTCACCTTCAACTATGGGGTCCGCTACGATGTCGAAATCACACCACTGTTCGCACCCGCCACCGCTGTAAACGCCGTTGCGGAAAACGCACTGGGTGTCGTTGAAGGCATTCCTCGCGACTACAACAACGTTGCGCCGCGTTTTGGACTTGCCTGGGATCCCAAGGGCGACGGCAAAACGGTCATCCGCGCCGGTTACGGGCTTTTCTACGATCATCCATTGCTTGCCGTGGCCTTTAACTCCGTCACCGCCGATGGTGGCCGCTCGGTCCAGTTGATTTCGACCGGGGGCACGCCTTCTGCTTGCGGCCTGATCTCGGCGGCCTGCGGAAACGATCTGGATTCCCCGGCAAATCTAAACGGCTCCTCCATCTTCCAAGGCGTTCTGAATGCCCTTCCGACGATGTACTATTTGCCCCAGGAACAGCGCTTTCAGCCCGACGCTGCCGATTCTCTGTTCGCCAATCAAAACTATCTAACCGCGGGATTCCCGTTGCCGATTCTTCCCTTCACACTTCCCGTTTCAAGAGATTTCGTCTACGGCTATGCACAACAGGCCAATCTTACAATCGAGCGGCAGATCGCAGGTTCGTGGAAAATCAGCGCCGGTTATCAATGGACGCGCGGCTTGCACCTGAATCGCCCGGTTGATGTGAACTCCACAGATCCTCAGATGCTTGCACAAAATGCCTTCAACGCGGCCGCAGCTGGATTGTCCGTCAGCAATCCTTTGACGGTTTCCGCGCCGGCATCAACCGTCGGCCCAACTGGCACAACTTGCGGCGTAGGCGTGGTCGCACCCAGTCTGCTCGGTCAGCTTTTTGGCTGCCCTGGCCCGCTCGCCTCGCTGGATGGCCAGTTCGTTGGCACGCCAGCCTTCTTCAATTTTTTCCGCCCGTCCGGGCCGAACCCGTCCTTCGCCGGGCTGGTAGGCGGTTACGCTACACAACAGCAACTCGCTGGTCTCGCCGGCTATCCGGTCGGCTTCGGTGTCCCGGTCCCGTTTAACAGTGTGGATACACAGCTTTCCGATGGCAGTTCGTCCTACAACGCGCTAACCGTCAACGTCAGCAAGACCTTTAGCAAGAATTTTCAATTCCTGTCGAGCTATACGTGGTCTCATTCCATCAATGACGCCACCGACTTGCAGTCCACTCTTGAGCCGCAAGACAGCCGGTTCGCCTATCTTGAGCGTGCCAATTCCGACAACGACCAGCGTCATCGCTGGGTCACCAGCGGCGTCTATCAAATTCCCAATGCCAAGAGCGGCGAAAGCTTCTTGAAGCACTTCATCGGCGGGTTTAGCTTTTCACCCATCATTGAGCTCTCCTCGGGCCGTCCTTTCAACGTCATCACCGGCGAAGATACGCGCCTGGATCTGGGCTCCTCGCAGGCACGTCCTTCCCTCGGCGGAGCAACGTCTTCCCCGTACATTCCTGGCGTGACTTTTGGCGTCGCCAACGTCTGCCTTCTCGGCAACGGCAGCACATTCTCCATTCCCGGAATTACTCCTCCCGCGGGCTGCATCGGTGATCTGGGCCGGAATAAATTCACAATGCCCGGCTTCTTTGAATGGGATATGCGCATTTCCAAAATGATCGCACTCGGTGAACGGCTGAAGCTGGAACTCATCGCCGACGGCTTCAATCTGACCAATCACACCAATATCAGCGCCGTAAATCAGCTTTGTGATCCATCTGCAGGAGCCACGTGCACCGCCGGTCAGCCAACGGCTTCCTATGATCCGCGCATTTTCCAGTTCGCGCTAAAATTGAAGTGGTAAAACACCTGCAAGTCCAACCGCGCGATGAGCGTGCCCGAAGGGCCTCAGAAATGAGGCCCTTCGCTTTTTGGCGCAGTTTTCAGAAACAACCAACTGGCGGTACAGTAGAGTTTCCGTTTCCGGTGACAGTATTGGAGAAAGAATGAACTTCGTTTTGATTGCCCTGGTTGTCCTGGTGGCCGCGCTCGTCGCGTGGCTGATTCTGCAAAGTTCCCAAGGGCAGAAAAAGAACGATGCGCTTGAAACGCAGATGAGCGAACTGCGCCGTGACATGGAGACGATGGCCACCACCAATGCGCAAAACACCGGCCAGGTGAAAGCAATTGGAGAAGCCGTCTCGCAACGGTTGGAAGGCGTGACCATCGCCCTACAGGATGGCATCAAGAACTCAGCACAAATCAGCGGCCAGATCACTTCGCAAGCGCAAACCGTGATGGCCGAAGAGTTGAAAAATACACGCGAACAAATCGGACAAATACAAAAGCAGCTTGGCGCGGTGCAGGAGGCTGGACAACAGATGTCGCAAACCGCGCAAACGCTTGAAAATATACTGGGCGGAGCGCGCTCGCGCGGTTCTTTCGGCGAAGTCACGCTCGAACGCCTGCTCGAAGATTCCCTGCCTTCTTCTCAATACACCATGCAATACCGTTTCTCCACGGGTGAAATTGCCGACGCCGTGATTATGCTGCGCGACAAAAAACTGATGGCCATCGACTCGAAATTCCCTCTCGATGCCTTTCGCCGCATCACTGAAGAAGGCGAAGATGCGCGTCGTTCCTTTGCTACTGCCGTCAAAGGACACGCCGATGCCATCGCCAGGAAATATATTGTCCCGGATGAAGGTTCTCTCGACGTGGCACTCATGTTCGTTCCTTCCGAGAGTGTTTACTACGAGTTGCTGAAGACCGAAGACAACAAAGGCCAGTTGCTCGACGCCTATTGCCGGGACAAAAAAGTCATGGCCGTTTCTCCCAACACGCTTTACGCGCATCTTTGCGTCATTGCAATGGGCATGCGCGGAATGCAAATTGAAGAAAATGCCAAACGCCTGGGCGCCAATCTCTCAGGCCTGGAAAAGCAGATGAAGACCTTTACCGACGTCTTTGAGAAATTGGGGTTTCATTTAAAGAATGCGCAGCAAACTTACAGTGAAGGCGAAAAGCGCCTCGATAAGGCACAAAACACCTTGGGCGGAATGATGGATGTTGTCTCGACGGATGCCTTGCTTGAGAATGCTCAGGACGATCAGCAGCAATCTCAGGAGCGCGGCTTGCCGATGGAAGGCAAAAGCCTGATGGACACAAGGAAGCTTCCCTTTTGACGCCCCACAACCTCAAATCGGGCGGTATTGTCAGCACCGCCACTGCTTGCCTGGCGCATCGGGTTTCCGCCGCGTAATTCGGCGATCTCCGGGGCAAGATTTCTTGCCTCCAGCGCCACTTTCGTCGTCGTGCCCTTCACGCGAACTGTCAGCTGCCGCACATCGCCCGGTCCCAGGGCAGCGGAATCCGCTTCCAACTCCAGCCCGACGAGCATCATCGAGAAACTTATCGCTTCATTCTTCGCGCACGACACGCGCACGGGCAATTGCCCCGGTGCGATCTCGGTCGGCGGCAACACCACCAGTGTCGCAGGCGATGAAGCCAGTACCAAGGCAGGCTCATTTCCAATCGTCACTTCGTTCGCGTCGGCATCTCCGCAGAATCCGTGTCCCGAAATCTCAAAACGGTCGGTTGTTGAAGCGATTCGCGGCGCCGACGTTACCTCTATTGCCGGAGTACCCGCCTCCGCCCGCGAAAGCACAACCATCGGAACTCGTCCGGGCCGTCCTTCAATCGAAGCAAATAAAATTCCCGGATTCAGCGAAGCCACAAATCTTGCGCGCCCGGTCGCGTCCGTCTTTAGACGCTCACCATTGGAAAACCGGACGGTAACTCCCGGCGTCAATCGTCCGTTCACATCCAGTACCGCCAGAGTCGCCCGCTCTCCGGACACAATCTGCCTCGGCATAATCAAAATCCGAGCGCCAATTGCCGGCGGCGCTTGCTGGGGCACACTTCGTGGCTCACCAAAAAAGCACAGCACCACGAACAACCCGGCTCTTGGCAGTGTCTTTCGCAATTGCATGGTGTGATTGTAGTCGACAGACACCGCTGGATGAAAGCGGGCGCGCCTCGACAATAAACTCGGTTTGCGGCCGGGCGGAACCCGAGACGGCGGTATCTAGTTTTTTTTCACTTTCTCTGAAACTCGGAATACTTGCGCGTGTTGAAAGACGCGAAAAAGTTCTTCGTCGATCTCCTCGTCGCGGACGCACACTTCGAGTATTTCCATGGCCCGGTCAGTGGGAATGGCTCGTTTGTACGGCCGGTCGGAAGCGGAAAGCGCGTCGTAAATGTCGCAGATGGTCATGATTTTCGCTTGTACCGGAATATCGGCGGAGGTCAACCCATTCGGATACCCCTTGCCATTCAATTTTTCGTGATGGGCTTGCGCAATCTCGGGAATCCGCCGGAACTCCCGGGTCCAGGGAATCTGTGTCAGGAAATTAAAACTGTTCATCACATGCGATTCAATCTGCCTTCGTTCATCCGGATCCAGGGTCCCGCGGGGAATCGAAAGCAGTTTCACCTCGTCCGCTGACAAATAGGGCTGCTCTTCGCCCTTGGCGTCCTTATACTTTTTCCCAGAAAGTTCCCTGAGCGTCTCAAAATCGCCTGAGGGCAGGATGGTAGGCTCGTTGGCCTTCACCACCAATTCCGCATAGTGGTCAACTTCTCCGAGCAATCGCGCGGCTTCTGCGTCCAGGGCTTTCAATTTTATTTCCGCGTCCTTGCGGGACAATTTCAGAAGCGCATCCACCTTTTGCAGCGCAATTCGAGCTTCGATATCTCTTCGTATGTAGTCGAATCTGTCAAAGAGCCGGGCAAACTGCAGCGGATATAACTTTTTCGCCTTCACCAGCACTTCTTCGCGCACGCCTACTTTTCCGAAATCGTGCAGCAGCGCCGCGTACCTCAACTCCTTTATCTGTTCGCGCGAAAAGCGCAGATCCGCATACGCCCCCCGAGTCTCGCGATCCACCGCTTCCGCCAGTGCCACCGTCATTTCGCATACTCGTTGCGAATGCCCGGAGGTCGTGGGATCGCGTTGTTCAATCGCGTGCACTGCGGCGTTCACAAATCCGTCGAACAAATCCTCAATTTCCCGATACAGCCTGGAGTTTTCGTAGGCCACTGCCGCCTGCGACGCCAAGGATAGTCCCAGCCGCACGGCGTGCTCGGGAAACGCTTTCACTCCGCGTTGCACCGTCACCGCATCTTTCAGGACATCTTTCGCGCGGCGTTTGCAATTGATAAGTTGCAACACTCCGAGCACTTCGCCCTTTCCATTCTTCATCGGCAGCGTAATCAGCGAGCGCGTCCGGTACCCGGACGCTTTATCGAACGAGTCGTTAAATTGATAGGGACGTCCCTTGGGAATCCGGTACGCGTCGGCCAGTTCAATCACCTCGCCATGCAGCGCGCAATATCCGGCCATCGACGATTCCGTCAGCGGCAAAGTATGCTCGCTGAAAGGAAATTGCACGCTGTCGTTCTGCGTCAATTTGAATCGCAGCTGCGAAGGGAACATGGCGCCGTTCAAATAGAGTGGGCTCTGTTCCAGCAAATAGAGCGATCCCGCGTCGGCCAGCGTAATCTGCCTGGCTTTCAACAAAATCAAGTCGAGTAATTGGTCGACGTCCCGCGTTTCAGAAAGCGCAATTCCAATCCGATTCAATTCTTCCAGTTCGCGGGTCAATCCCGCTGCGGGCGCGCGCTTGCGATTCGTGCTCTTTCGGTTCTTGGGCATAGCGAGAATGGCTGACGGCTCCCTAATCGCGGAGGCGGGCTCTCCACGCAGACCTGAAAGTATAGCGGAAGAGGGAGGGCGCGCACGCGGCCGCAGGCAAGGCCCTCCGGAGGCGCGGTTCCTATCTTCGCTTGTCGTTCGCCCCCTTTTCCCCGCAAATCCGCTACCCCGCCACCCCTGTCTGCCTCTATGTAGCTAAAACGCTGGTAATTAGTAGGGTTCATGCCCTTTCGCGGCCCTTCCTCGTCTGTTAGCGTAAAAGTAGTGGCCAAACTTGTGTGTGGGCGCGGGTGTCGCCCTTTGGCAACTTCAGGAGCGATTGTGCAGATTCAAAGTGGCGGCGTAAGCGACGTGGGACGAGTCCGTTCCAATAACGAAGATTGCTTCCGCATTGTTGCGCCGCAAAACCTTTTCGTTCTTTCCGACGGCATGGGAGGCGAAGCCCACGGCGAAATCGCCAGCGCTCTGGCTGTTGAAACAGTGGTCCGCTATTGTGTCGGCGGAGAAGAAATCTCCGCCAGCTCTTCAAGATCGGGCATTCAACCGGCTTGGAGCGAAAAGACCAAGCGTCTTTATACCTCCTTCCATCTTGCCAATAAGGCTATTTTTGATTCCGCGGAAAAGCATCCTGAGCAAGTTGGCATGGGGGCAACTCTCACGGCGCTGTGGATCGACGGCCACAAAGTGAGCATCGCGCACGTCGGCGACAGCCGGGCCTATCTTTTGCGCGGCGGATCCCTGCAGCAGCTCACCACCGATCATTCCCTTGTCGCCGAACAAGTCCGCCGTGGCGTTCTCACTGCTGCCGAAGCCGAAGTCAGCACCATGCAGAGTGTTCTCCTTCGGGCCCTCGGCACCCAGCCCGAAATTGAAGTCGATGCCGAAGAGCACACCCTGTTTGACCGCGACTTGCTGCTCCTCTGTTCGGACGGGCTCACCCGCATGGTCACGGAACCGGAAATCGCTGGCAGTCTCCAGGCTGAAATTGATCCGGTCAGAGCTGCCGAAAAACTCGTCAGTCTGGCCAATGAAAACGGCGGCGGAGACAACGTGACCGTCATCGTAGTGCGCATTAATTCGGAATCCAAAGGTTGGTTCTCATGGCTGCGCCGCGGGGCGCGGAAGAGTGCGACTAGCAACGGCTCCGCAGGGAGAAATTAAATGGCGAAACTTAGCCTCATGTTTGAACAAAAGATCGTGAAAGAGATTCCGGTCGGCAATCGGCCCATCGGCATCGGCCGCTCTCCGGACAATGATATCCCGGTCGACAACCTCGCTGTTTCCAATTACCACGCTCGCATCTACTTCGAAGCTGGCCGCCTGGTGATTGAAGATCTCGACAGCCTGAACGGCACGTTCGTTAACGACATGCGGGTGGAACGCGCCACCCTCCACGATGGCGATAACATTCACATTGGCAAGCACCACATCAAAGTCGATACCGCCGGTGACGCTCCGGTGCCCTGGGACAGTGGCCGCAAGGCGGCTGCTCCGCGCATCAACGAAACCATGGTGCTGGATACCAAAGTTCGCCGCGAAATGCTCCAGCAAGCCGCTGCCATGGGCGAATCCATGCAGTTTGCCGCCGGCCGCATCAAGGTACCGACACTGGTGGTCGTCGCTGGAAGAACCGAGAAAAAAGAATACGTCCTGACGAACAAACTGACCGTCATCGGCAAATCTCCCATGGCCACCATCCGCATCAAGGGCTGGTTCAAGCCGCAAATGGCTGCGCAAATCAATCAGCGCGATGACGGCTACTATGTTGGCCCCGGCGACAAGATTCCTACAGTCAATGGAGCTCCCATTCCTGGACCCACCCGCCTCAACGACGGTGATTTGATAGAAATCTGCGGCGTCCGCCTGAATTTCATCTTCCGCGAGTAGCTCGCGACAATCCATGGCCGCATCTCCGGAAAGTTTCTGGCAGCGCCGCAGCGGCTTCGGCCTCTACGAACTCCTCCAATCCTGGTGGCGGCACCGCATCTCATTCCTAATCAGCGTCGGTATTACGTTGTTTGCGATGAGCATTTATTTTATTGCCTACATTGTTGAAAGCCAAAATCCGCTCATCTCTTTCGTCGAACGCCTGGAATTGAATGCCCTTGATACCCGTTTCCGGGTGCGACCGGGCGCCGCTACCGTTCCCGATCCTCGTATTGTGATCGTGGATATCGATCAACGTTCCCAAGAGGTCCTCGGAAAGTGGCCTTTCTCCCGCACAAATTTCGCGAAAATGCTGGATGTACTGAAAGAAGACGGAGCCAGGGTTGCGGCTTTCGACGTTACCTTTGACAAGCCAGACCAGACCGCAGCTCCCGTTCGCGCACTTTTGAGCAGATTGGAGTCCCAGAAAAAAGCGGGCACCCCTGTCGATCCCAGGCTGGAAGCCGAAGTCAAGGACTTGGCGGCAGAATACGACGCGGATAAAAAATTCTCCGAGTCCATACGAAATTTTGGCCCAGTCGTCCTGGGGAATTTCTTCCTTTACAAGCAAGAGCTTAAAGGCATCGACAACCGGACGCTGGATCAATACGCGGACTTGATTCAGTGGTACGCCATTGCCAATCTGCGGGCTCTCAGTCAGGGAGCTGGCAAGCAGGATTTGGCCTCCCTGGTGAAGCGCTACGATCGCGCCGGACTTCTCCCGGCCGCCACGGTCGCCAACATTCCCGAACTCACAAACGCCATTACCGTAGAGACTGCTGCTACCGGGTTTTTTAATGTTTCGGCCGACGCGGATGGTATCTTGCGGCGAACCACTCTGGCATTCCCCTACGGTCGCTCCGCGAATTTCAGTGACTGGGATATGTATGGATCGATGGAAGTCCAGACCGTCCGGTTGTTCCTCGGCGTTCCTTCCGATCAGCTGACTGCGAATTTTGACGACCGGTACGGTTTTGACAGCTTGGATATTGGCAGCAACTTTCGTTTGAAAACGGACCCGGTTTCCCGACTCTCCATCAATTTCCGCGGACCCGAACATACCTTCCCGTACTACTCTCTCGCCGACGTAGTGAGCCGTAAGGTGCCCCCCGGTACTTTTAAGGGCAAAATCGTTTTGGTGGGCCCCTCGGCCATTGGTATCGGTGACTTGCGCACCACGCCGTTCGGCGGAACTACCTATCCGGGCGTCGAAATTCACGCCAATGTCATCGACAACATGCTGAATCACGGATTTCTCGTTCGTGGTTTCAGGCAAGAATTCATCGATTTTGCCTTGATTCTGTTTTTTGGCATTCCGGTAGGCATTTGCTTGGCGCTTGTTCCGACGCGCTGGATGTGGTTTGGACTTGCTCTTCTGGGGCCGCTGGTTGCTCTCGATTATGGAGCTTTTCTGCACGGCCAGTGGCTCAACTTCATAATCCCCGCCCTGACGCTTTCCGCAAACGTATTGCTCGTTTCTCTGTATCGCGCCCTGTTCGAGGAAAAAGAAAAACGCAAAGTCCGCAGCGCTTTCGCCCAATATCTCAGCCCGGAAGTGATCCGCCGCCTGCTCGTCAATCCGCAACTCGTCGAACCGCGCAAGACGGACATTACCGTTATGTTCAGCGACATTCGCGGATTTACCACCATCTCGGAAAAGCTGGACGCCCAGGATCTCGCTCTCTTTCTCAACCAATATCTGTCCGACATGACCAAACTGGTCTTCGATTCCCAGGGTACGCTCGACAAGTACATTGGTGACGCCGTCATGGCCTTCTGGGGAGCACCTTTTGAAGAACCTGGCCATGCTGACAAGGCTTGCGAGTCCGCCCTCAAAATGATGGCGCGCGTCCGTGAAATGCAGAAAGTTTGGGAATCCGAAGGCAAGCCGCATCTCGACATCGGCATCGGCCTCAACACCGGCGTCGCCAGCGTCGGCAACATGGGTTCGGTGCTGCGTTACGGCTACACGGCGCTCGGCGATACGGTAAACCTTTCATCCCGCCTGGAGGGATTGAACAAGGACTACGGCACCCACATCATCGTCAACGAAACCACCTATGTCGCCTCAAAAGGCAGTGGCTTCCTTTTTCGCGAACTCGACCTCATTCGCGTCAAAGGGAAGCTGCAGCCGGTCACAATTTACGAACTGATCGGCCGGGCCGGACAACCCACGTCCTACGGTTCCGTGGCAGAAGTGCAGTCCCGCCTCGAGCTCTTCGCCAAGGGCCGTGATCTCTATCGCGCCCGCCTGTGGCTTGCTGCGCAAAACACCTTTCAACTCATTTTGGACCGTTGGCCCGACGATGGCCCCTCCCGTATGTACTGGAAACGCTGCCAGGAATACCTGTTCGACGAGCCGCCCACTGCGTGGGACGGCGTATTTACCATGACTCACAAGTAGCGGCGTACAGCCGAACGCTGCGGTGGCGCTCGAGTCATCCGCAGCAAGGGCCTCCTGCGCCCCGACTCGGCTTCTTCTTTCCGCGCATCATTTTCCATTGCTTGCTCGAGCCTTGCTTGGAATTTATCCTCCGGCGTCTCCCATTTGGAAATTTAGGGGGGCGGTCCTGCGGTAAAACCAAAAAACAATGCAGAAGAGATTTGTACCATGTGACAAGATATGGGCATCGAATCTGCAGAATGCTTGCGATCGATTTCCGGAGCCGAGCCTTAAGCGACTAAAAACAAAAAGCTTATGGAATTAAGGGTGGACGACGTGATGGGTGGCTGCCTGGCCAAGGACCGACTTGTTTCAAACACAGCGATACATTCCTGTTTCTACGATATATCGCATAAAAAACAGGCGCGTACCCAATAAATCGTCGGCGAGAATCTAAGTGTTGGAAGCCAAGAAATGCAGGTTGTTAGACACGCGTGGCGCCTGGTGTAAGCCCGCCTGAAGGAAAAATCGAACTTTTATGTGGATCGTCCGGCTAGCTCTGTCGAGGCCCTACACGTTTATCGTGATGGCACTCGTTATTATCCTTCTCACTCCCGTTGTGCTCCTGCGCACTCCTACCGACATCTTTCCGGACATCAATATCCCGGTCATCAGCCTGGTTTGGAACTTCACCGGCCTGCAACCGCAGGAAATGGAGCAACGCATCACCTCCAACTCCGAACGCGCCGTCACCACCCTCGTAAACGACGTTGAACATATTGAGTCCACATCGCTCAGCGGCATCGCGGTGGTCAAAATTTATTTCCAGCCAAACGCCAACATCCAGACGGCGCTCGCGCAGACCACGGCCACGGTGCAAACCATTCTCCGGTCTCTGCCTCCCGGCACGACCCCTCCTCTGGTGGCTATCTATTCGGCCTCCACGGTGCCCGTGATTCAGATTGGTCTAACCAGCGACAACCTGAGCGAGCAGCAGCTGTTCGATTTCGGGAACAATTTTATTCGTACCCAGCTGGCCACCGTTCAGGGAGCGGCGCTTCCGTTCCCCTACGGCGGAAAACAGCGATTCATTTCCGTCGACTTGGACTCAAAGGCGCTGCAAGCAAAAAGTCTCTCCCCGGTGGACATCGTCAACGCCATCAACTCCCAGAACCTGATTTTGCCCAGCGGCACCATAAAGCTCGGAACCATCGAATATAACGTGGACATGAACGGCAGCCCGCTCACCGTCGAGGGGCTGAATGAGATGCCCATCAAGACCGTGAACGGTGCGACGATTTATATGAAGGAAGTCGCGCACATTCGCGACGGCTTTTCTCCGCAAACCAACATTGTGCGTGCCAATGGCCAGCGCGGCGTCCTGATGAGCACTTACAAAACCGGTAGCGCCTCGACACTGGATATCGTTTCTCGCGTCAAACAGGTTCTTGAGAACTATTCCTCTTCGCTGCCCGAAGGTCTTCACGTCAATACCTTCTTCGATCAATCGTTGTTCGTTCGCGCTTCGATTGAAGGGGTCTTGCGAGAAGCTCTGATTGCTGCGGTTCTTACGGCCTTCATGATTCTGCTCTTCCTCGGCAACTGGAAAAGCACGCTCATCATCGCTGTATCCATCCCGCTGTCCATTCTCGTCAGCATTCTCTGCCTCAGCGCTCTGGGCGAAACCATCAACATCATGACGCTCGGTGGATTAGCCCTGGCGGTCGGCATCCTCGTGGACGATGCCACCGTGGAGATCGAAAACATCAACCGCAACCTCGCCATGGGCAAGGAAACGGTGCAAGCCATTCTGGACGGCGCGCAACAAATCGCTGTGCCTGCTTTCGTCTCTACTCTGTGCATCTGTATCGTGTTCATTCCCATGTTCTTCCTTTCGGGCGTGGCGAAGTTTCTGTTCGTTCCACTCGCCGAAGCCGTTATTTTCGCCATGCTCGCCTCCTACATGTGGTCGCGGACGATCGTTCCCACCATGGCCATGTATCTGCTGAGTTCTGACGATGAATTCCATCCGGAAGAACATGCCGGAGAAAAGCAGGGTTTTTTCCGCCGCTATCAGCAGGGCTTTGAAAGGAACTTTGAAAAGTTTCGCGATGGGTACCGCCATGCACTGGGCTCAGCCCTGGCCAAACCCATATTTTTTTCCTCTGTCTTCCTGACTTTTTGCGTTCTCTCTGTTCTCCTCGTCTTTTTCATCGGAAGAGATTTCTTTCCACAAGTCGACGCCGGCCAGATCCGCCTCCATTTCCGCGCGCGCACTGGCTTGCGAATTGAAGAAACCGCTCGTCTGGCCGATCAGGTTGACGGCGTCATACGCCAAACCATTCCTTCCGATGAGCTGCAAACGATTCTCGACAATCTCGGCTTGCCCTACAGCGGTATTAACTTGAGCTACAGCAATGCCGGCACTTTCGGCACCTCTGACGCTGAAATCCTTGTGCAACTGAAAAAAGAACATCAGAGGAAAACCACCGCGGAATATATCAACGCACTTCGTGAAAAACTCCCGCGAACCTTCCCTGGCGTGCAGTTTTTCTTCCAGCCCGCCGATA
>Ga0193716_1001498_pt1 | contig 13573 bp, 15 predicted proteins | sample U2c1metaG_FD_145901 | JGI IMG/M metagenome (GOLD analysis project Ga0193716, IMG submission 145901) | Soil microbial communities from a riparian zone of the East river system, Colorado, United States - U2c1 | ecosystem: Environmental > Terrestrial > Soil > Riparian zone | place: USA: East River...
GTACCCATGGCCACAGCTTTCTCGATGGCATAGCGCCGGAACGGCGCGACGATCTTCAGGCGCTGCTGCAATCGCGCGACACGGCGTCGGCGCCCTTCCTTGCCGAAATCGAAATCGCCAGCGCGCTGGGCGCGATGAGTTTCACCATGGTCGGCACCCGCATTCCAGGTGCCGACGGGCGCACCGCCCGCCTGGTCGGGCTGATGCGCGACACCACCGAACGCTCTCGTGATGTGCGCCGGCTGACCTATCTGGCGACGCGCGACGAACTGACCGGCCATCTCAACCGCAATGCGCTGCGCGAAGAACTGGCCGGCGCGATCGAGTCCGCCAAGGCGGAAAATCGCAACTGCGCCTTCCTGGTCGCCTCGATCGACCGCCTGGCGATGATCAACGACAGTTTCGGCTTCGATGCCGGCGAGGAAGTGATCATGGGCGTGGGCGAGCGCCTGGCCCGCACCCTGCGCGGCAGCGACATCATCGGCCGCACCGCCGGCAACAAGTTCGGCGTCCTGCTCAAGAATTGCCGTGAGAATGAAATCAATGTCGTGGCGTCGCGGCTGCGCGCAGCGGTCCGCGCCAACGGCATCGAAACCCGCTCCGGGCTTGTGGCCGGCACCTGCAGCGTCGGCGCCGTGTGGCTGCCCCAGGCGGCCTCGACCAGCCAGGAAGCGATGCTGCGCGCCGCACAGGCGCTGGACAAGGCGCGCGCCAACGGCCGCGACGGCTTTGCCGTCTACCAGCCTTCGCCCCAGCGCGAGACCGCCCGCCTGCGTCAGATGCAGATCGCCGACGAAGTGGTGCTGGCGCTGAAGGAAAACCGCCTCAAGCTCGCCTACCAGCCGATCGTGACGGCGCGGACGCGCCGGGTGTCGCATTACGAATGCCTGCTGCGCCTGGTCAAGGCGGACGGCAGCGTGCTGGCGGCCGGACAGTTCGTGCCCGCCACCGAACAGATGGGCATTGTGCATCTGGTGGACCGTTTCGCCCTGGAAGCCACCGTGGCCCAGCTGAAAGCGCACAAGGGCATCACCCTGGCGGTCAACGTCTCGGGCACCGCGGCGTCCGATCCGGCCTGGCTGCAGGGCTTCGTGGATTTCGTCCGCGCCGAGAAGGATGTCGCGCCGCGCCTGATCGTGGAATTGACCGAAACCGCCGCGCTGCATCATTTCGAGGAGAATGCCCGCTTCCTGTCGCAGCTGCGCGAAGTCGGCGTGCGGGTGGCGATCGACGATTTCGGCGCCGGCTATACCTCGTTCCGCAACCTGCAGATGCTGCACGTCGATACCGTCAAGATCGACGGCTCCTATGTGAAGGATCTCAGCCAGTCGCCGGAAAACCAGGTGTTCGTGCGCACCCTGGTCGGCCTGGCGCGCAGCTTCGACATCAAGACGGTGGCCGAATGGGTCGGCTCGGACGACGACGCGGCGCTGCTGCAGAATTTCGGCGTCGACTATTTCCAGGGCTTCCATTTCGGTGAGCCGCTGCTGGAACCGAGCTGGGCTTAAGCCCGGCTACTTGCCCTTGTCCCAGGCCGTGATCTTGCTGTTGCCGTCATTCTCGACGATGACGGTGAACTTCTGGCGCGGCGCCTCGAAATCCACCAGCCAGCGGTTCTTGATGCGTTGCGTACGCCCCAGGGTGAGGGCGCCGCACTGGCTGTTGCAATATCGCGTCAGCTTCGTATTGGCGATGTCCTGCGCCTCGCGCGTGGTCATGGGCGCGAAACAGCCGCCCAGCAGGGCCGCCGAAACGATAATGAAAGCCCCCCGAAGAGGAGCGATCATTTGCGCTGACTGAGCTCGGCCAGCTGGCGGCGCATCGCTTCCATCTCTTCCTTGAGATCGGCGATGTCCTCGGGCGATTTGGCGGCAGACTTGCTCTCGCCGCCCTTGGCGGCAGCACCGCCGACGACCGTGCCGAACGGCACGAACATCTTCATGGCGTTCTCGAACATCGCGAGATTCTGGCGGGTGAGGTTTTCCACCATCTGGTTGCCGCCGCCCATGGCTTCGGCAATGCGGTCGCGCATGGCGCCCTGGTTCTTGGTGAAGCCTTCCATGCTCATGTCCAGATAGCCCGGCACGAAGGATTGCAGGCTGTCGCCATAAAAGCGGATCAACTGGCGCAGGAATTTGATCGGCAGCAGCGACTGGCCCTTGGCCTCTTCCTCGAAGATGATCTGGGTGAGCACCGAGCGGGTGATGTCGTCACCGGTGCGCGCGTCCTGGACCTCGAACTCGGTGCCTTCCTTGACCATGGCGGCAAGGTGGTCGAGCGTCACATAGGATGATGTCTGGGTGTTGTAGAGACGCCGGTTGGCGTACTTCTTGATCACCACCGGACCTTCGGATTTGGTTTTTTCTTCTGACACTGAGTTCCCCGGCTTGCTGTAAGCAACGCCCTCCCCCGAAGGCGTATGGGCGGTAAAGACACCACCCCGCAGCGCGGGAGTCCAGCGCCATTTAGCAACCGCAACACCAGACAGCCTGTCATATCGTCACCAAGCCATTGAATATATAGGGTGTTTTAGCCGCAGTTTACCAATGCGCGCGTTCGCGGCATTTTGCGCGCGGCAATAAGCAAAAGTCCGTCAACGGAAGGTTCCCTCCATGGAAGACGTCGTCATTGTTTCGGCCGCCCGTACCCCGGTGGGAGCCTTCAGCGGCGCCTTTGCCACCACGCCTGCCCACAAACTGGGCGAGGTTGCGATCCGGGCGGCGCTGGAGCGCGCCAAAGTTTCGGGCGACGAAATTTCCGAAGTCATTCTGGGCCAGGTCCTGACAGCGGCGCAGGGCCAGAACCCGCCCCGCCAGGCCTCGATCGCGGCAGGCATTCCCATCGGCACGCCGGCCTGGGGCATCAACATGGTATGCGGCTCGGGCCTGCGCACCGTGGCGCTGGGCGCCCAGGCGATCGTGCAGGGCGACAGCAGGATCGTCGTCGCAGGCGGCCAGGAGTCCATGAGCCTCTCCACCCATGCCGCTTATTTGCGCGCCGGTCAGAAAATGGGCGACCTGCAGTTCATCGACACCATGATCCGCGACGGGTTGTGGGATGCCTTCAACGGCTATCACATGGGCGTCACGGCCGAGAATGTCGCCAAGGAATGGCAGATCACCCGCGAGGAACAGGACCGTTTCGCGGTGGCCTCGCAGAACAAGGCCGAAGCGGCCAGGAAGGCCGGCAAGTTCAAGGACGAGATCGTCACCGTCACCGTCAAGGGCCGCAAGGGCGACACGGTGGTGGATACCGATGAATATATCCGCGATGGCGCGACCATCGAAGCCATGGCGGGCCTGCGTCCGGCGTTCGACAAGGCAGGCACCGTGACGGCCGGCAATGCCAGTGGCCTCAATGACGGCGCCGCCGCCCTGGTGCTGATGAGCGCCAAGGACGCCGCGGCGCGCGGCCTCACCCCTCTGGCGCGCATCGCCAGCTGGGCGCAGGCGGGCGTCGACCCCAAGGTGATGGGCTCGGGCCCCATTCCCGCCAGCCGCAAGGCGCTGGAGAAGGCGGGCTGGAAGGCTTCCGACCTGGACCTTGTGGAAGCCAACGAGGCCTTCGCCGCCCAGGCCTGTGCCGTCAACAAGGACATGGGCTGGGATCCGGCCAAGGTGAACGTCAATGGCGGCGCCATCGCCATCGGCCACCCCATCGGGGCATCGGGCGCGCGCATCCTCACCACCTTGCTGTTCGAGATGGGCCGGCGCGACGCCAAGAAGGGCCTGGCCACCTTGTGCATCGGCGGCGGCATGGGCATTGCGCTCACCGTCGAACGCTAGGACTGCGCTGCAACATCGTTCTTTGTTGAAACGCCCGAGAAACCGGGCCTAACTGCTTTCTCAACGCGGGACAGCAAAGGACGGGACATGGCACGGGTAGCGGTGGTGACGGGCGGCACGCGCGGTATCGGCGAGGCGATTTCGGTCGCGCTGAAGGGTGCGGGTTATGTGGTGGCGGCCAATTACGCGGGCAATGACGACCGTGCCCGGGGCTTCAGCGAGCGCACCGGCATCAAGGCCTACAAATGGGACGTCTCGTCCTTTGAGGACTGCGTCACCGGCATCAAGCAAGTCGAAGCCGAACTCGGCCCGGTGGATGTGATCGTCAACAATGCTGGCATCACCCGCGACGCCACCATGAAGAAGATGAACCGCCAGGCCTGGGACGAGGTGCTCGATACCAACCTGGGCGGCTGCTACAACATGTGCAAGGCGGCGTGGGACGGCATGCTGGCGCGCGGCTTCGGCCGCATCGTCAATATCGGCTCGATCAACGGTCAGGCCGGCCAGTATGGCCAGGTCAACTACGCCGCCGCCAAGTCGGGCATCCACGGCTTCACCAAGGCGCTGGGCCAGGAAGGCGCCGCCAAGGGCATCACCGTCAACGCCATCGCGCCCGGCTATATCGACACCGACATGGTGGCGGCAGTGCCGGCCGAAGTGCTGGCCAAGATCGTGGCGCGCATTCCGGTGGGGCGCCTGGGCAAGGCCAGCGAAATCGCGCGCGGCGTGCTGTTCCTGGTCGCTGACGAGGGCGGTTTTGTCACGGGCTCGACCATGTCCATTAATGGCGGACAACACATGTACTAGTGGCTTTTGAGCCGTTAGTTTCTGCGCCATGATTTCTTCCCTCACTGCTGAGAAGCTTGCCTGCGCGCGGGGCGAACGCACGCTGTTCAGTGCGTTGAATTTTCGCGTGCGCGCCGGACAGGCGCTGGCCGTAGAGGGCGCCAATGGCGCGGGCAAGACCTCGCTGTTGCGGCTGATCGCGGGCTTTCTGGCGCCTGCGTCCGGCCGGCTGGTCGTCAAGATCGCGGACCGCGAAAGCAATGATGCCGACGAGCGCGGCAAGCTGGTCGGATGGCTGGGCCATCATGATGGCCTCAAGCCGCAACTGACCGTCGCCGAGCAACTGGCATTCTGGGCCGCGCTGTATCGCGGCAAGGCCGATGCCGCCGTGCTGGAACAGGTGGGGCTGTCACGCCAGGCAGATCTGCCCTGCCGCTTTCTGTCCGCCGGCCAGAAGCGGCGGCTGGCGCTGGCGCGGCTGCTGGTTTCCAAACGCCCGCTCTGGCTGCTGGACGAACCTTTCGCCGCCCTGGATGTCGCTGGCCAATCGCTGGTGGCGCAACTGATGGCGCGCCATTGCGGGGAGGGCGGCATCATTATCGCCGCCACCCACGAGCCGCTTGGGCTCTCCAACGAAAGCCTCAAGCTGTGAACCCCTTCGCTACGCTGTTGCTGCGCGACGTCAAGCTGGCCGCCCGCAGCGGCGGCAGCGCCGCGCTGGCGCTGAGCTTCTTCGCCCTGGTGGCGACTCTGGTGCCGCTGGGCGTCGGCGCGGACCTGCGCCTGCTGGCGCGGGTGGCGGGCGGCGTCTTGTGGGTGGGCGCGGTGCTGAGCGCGCTGCTGTCGCTGGACCGGCTGTTCCAGGGCGATTTCGAGGACGGCAGCCTGGACCTGATCGCCTTGTCGCCTCTGCCGCTGGAACTGACGGCGCTGGCCAAGATTACTGCCCATTGGCTTTCGACCGGCCTGCCGCTGACCCTGTTGTCGCCGCTGCTGGCGCTGCTGTTCAACCTGCCGGGCCCGGCGACCGGGGTGCTGTTTGTTTCGCTCCTGATCGGCACGCCCGCGGTCAGCGCCGTGGGCGCCATCGGCGCCAGCCTGACCCTGTCTCTCAAGGGGGGCGGGTTGATCCTGCCGCTGATCATCCTGCCGTTGCTGTGTCCGGCCGTGATTTTCGGGGCGGGGGCGGTGTCGGCCGCCCTGGACGGGCTGGGTGCCAGGGATGGCCTGGGCCTGCTGGCGGCTTTTGCCTTTGCCGCGGTGCTGCTAAGTCCCTTCGCGGCGGCGGCCAGCGTCCGCCTCAACCTGGGCAGTTAGATGCAGTTCCTGTTCCGCTACGCCAATCCGCACAATTTCATGCGCCTGTCGGGCGCGGTGCTGCCGTTCACCGCCATCGCCACGGCCTTGTGCATCGGCACGGCCCTGTATCTGGGCTTCACCGCCCCGCCCGACTACCAGCAGGGCCGCACCGTGCTGATCATGTTCATCCATGTGCCCGCCGCCACGGTGGCGATGAGCATCTATGGCGTTTTGGCGGTCTGCTCGCTGCTGTCGCTGGTGTGGCGTCATCCTCTGTCCGACACCGCGGCGCGCGCCGCGGCGCCCTTCGGCGCCTTGTTCACGGCGCTCGGCCTGTTCACCGGATCGCTGTGGGGCAAGCCGATGTGGGGAACCTACTGGGTATGGGATGCGCGGCTGACCAGTTTCCTGCTGCTGCTGTTTATGTACCTGGGCTATATGGCGCTGTGGAATGCGATCGAGGATGAAGTGCGCGCGGCGCGCGCCGCCGCCATCCTGGCGCTGGTCGGCGCGGTCAACATTCCCATCATTCATTTCTCCGTGGAATGGTGGAGCACCCTGCATCAGGGCGAAAGCATCGTTAGCGGCACGACAGCGCCGGTGTTCCTGGCGCCGCTGCTGATCATGATGCTGGGTTACCTGCTGCTGTTCGTGACGCTCTGGATGATCCGCATCCGCACCGCTATCCTGGAGCGGCGCGCGCGCAATCTGATGCAGGGGGTGTCATGAATTTCGATATGGGCGCCTATGGCATCTACATCTGGCCCGCCTATGGCGCCTCGGCGCTGGGCATCGCGGTTGCCGTGGTCTGGACCGTGGCGGGGTGGCGCCGGGCCAAGGCGAAGCTGGCGGCGCTGGAGAAAAAATGAGCCGCTGGATATTCATCGCGCCCATCGCGGCTTTCGCGGTGCTGGCCTTTTTCCTGTTCCGCAGCCTGTGGGCGCCGGCGCCCGACATCATCCCCTCGGCCTTGCTCAACCGGCCCGCGCCGCGCCTGGTGCTGCCCGCCCTGGACGAGCAGAGCGCCGCCTTCACGTCGGCCGACCTGGCGAGTGGCCATGTCAGCGTGATCAACGTCTTCGCCTCCTGGTGCGCGCCCTGCCGTACCGAGACCGGCCAGCTGGCGGCGCTGGCCAAGCTGCCGGGCGTTGCCCTGTACGGGCTGACGCAGAAAGACAAGCCGGCGGCAACGCGCGCCTTCCTGGATGAAGTCGGCAATCCTTTCGCCCGCATCGCCCGCGATGACGATGGCCGCGCCTCCATCGAATGGGGTGTCTATGGTGTACCGGAGACCTATGTGGTGGACGGCCGCGGCATCATCCGGCTGAAGTATGTGGGGCCGCTGAGCGATACGGTGCTGGCGCAGCAATTCCTGCCGGCGATCCAGGCGGCGCAGCGCAATCCCTGACGTAACACTTTCCTAACCCTGTTTTGTCAGGGTGGACATATGCAAGTCAGCGCCACCTTGATTGCCGCCCAGCAGGCCGCCCGCGAAGCCCGCAGCCGGCTGCAGATGCCGCAGGCCGTACCGCAAGCCAATTTCGCTGCCGCATTGGAAAAGACAGCGCCAGTGGGCTTCTCGGCCCTGCCGCTGAAGCAAACAGCGGTCCCGGCCGCCCCCGCCGCGCAGCCGCAAACGGCGGCCCCGGCCCGGATGGGCATGCACGTGGATATTACGGTCTGATCCCAATCATGGGCTCTCCGCCGCGCAGGCGGATGGATGGATTCCCGCTTGCGCGGGAATGACAGCAGTGGGGTAGAGGACTAGCCGCCTATTTTTCTACGCCGCACATTGCGGCGGGCAGGCCTTGCACCGTCGCCGCTCAACTGTTCCGCCGCCTGGGCGATCTGGGACAGGGCTTTGACGAATTTCTGGCGTTCCGGGATGGGCAGGGCCTCCAGCAGCGCCCGCTCGGCACGGTCCGCGGCGTTGCGGGCCCCGCGCAAGGCCTTGCGGCCGGACGGGCTGATGGCCACGGCGTTGGCGCGCTGATCTTCTTCGGTGCGCTCGCGCGACAGCAAACCTTTTTCCAGCATCCGGCGCACCATCTCGGCCAGGGTGGAACGATCGATGCCGGTGATCTCCACCAGTGCGGTCTGGCTGGCGCCGTCATTCTGTTCCAGCGCGCAGAGCAGAATGAATTGCTGCTTGGTCAGTTCCTTGCCGCCGGCTTCGCGCGCATAAAGGTCGCCATAGAATTGCTGGCAACGGCGAATGAGGTGAGACGGCGCTTCGGAAAGGTCAAAACCATTCCCCGGCCTGCGCTGCCCCTTCATCATCCCATGACCCCTAATCTTCGACGCTCGCACCGGGTACGCGGCTCGCGATCATGTCCCGTCTTCGGGTTACAGGAAAGGTGCGGCGCTCCGGAAGTCGCAGTTAAAACGTTTTTGCGCGGGGATGTCCATGTGCAAATTTTTGTCCCGTCATCTTTGCAAAGCGCGCGCAATGTGATCCGCCGCCCTTCGGCTGCGTATGGGACGGTTGCACCTGTGTGGTCTGTGCCGCGAGGGCACAATGCATGGTATGGCAGCAACCCTCGCGCACCATAAGCCAATGCGAAGCATCAATGTTTCTAATAAGATAGTTCGCGCGCGGCGCGGCATGCATGCCGATTACGCATCAATCTTGCGCGTTTTTTTCGGCCTCGGGCGTCTGATGCTTTATCACCAGCGGGGTCTGTGCGAGCGCGAAGAGGAAGATCAGGGGGATGATGGCCCACACCTTGAAGGACACCCAGGTCGCGGTGGAGGTCGTCCGCCATACCGTCTCGTTGATCACGGCCAGGCAAAGGAAAAACAGGCCCCAGCGGATGGTGAGCTTTTTCCAGCCCGGCTCGTCCAGCTCGAAGGCCTGGGCAAAAACATATTTGATGAACAGGCGGTTGAAGCGAAGCCCGCCCAGGAGCACGGCGCCGAAGAAACCATAGAGCACCGTGGGCTTCATCTTGATGAAGACGTCGTTCTTCAAATAAAGCGTCAGTCCGCCGAAGATCACCACCAGCACCGCGGTGAACAGCGGCATGGGCGACACCCGTTTTTCCAGGATGTAGCCGATCGCGAGCGCCGCCAGCACCGCGGCCATGAAGGCGGCGGTGGCGCCAAAAATTCCCAGATATTTGAAGGCTGCGAAAAAGATAAGCAGGGGGCCCAGGTCGAGGGCCAGCCGCCTGATTTGCGGGTTCATGTCGCTACCGTATCATTGATGTCCGCGCCTACCAGTGCCCTGGCGAAATCGGCGGCGACAAAGGGCTGCAGGTCGTCTTCGCCCTCACCGACCCCGATATAATGCACCGGCAGGCCGAAGCGCCCCGCCAGCGCCACCAGGATGCCGCCCTTGGCGGTTCCGTCCAGCTTGGTCATGATCAGCCCGGTCACCGGCACCGAGGCCGAGAAGGCCTCGACCTGCGAGATCGCGTTCTGTCCAGTGGTGGCGTCCAGCACCAGCAGCACCGCATGGGGCGCGCCGGGGTCGAGCTTCTTGATCACCCGGGCGATCTTTTCCAGTTCCGCCATCAGCCCGGCCTTGTTCTGCAACCGCCCCGCCGTATCGATCAGCAGAATGTCGCTGCCATTGGCGCGCGCCTTTTCCAGCGCCTCGAAGGCCAGCCCCGCGGCATCGCCGCCGGGTTTGGTGGCGACGAACTCGGCCCGTGCACGATCGGCCCATACTTTAAGCTGCTCAATGGCCGCGGCGCGGAAGGTGTCGCCCGCCGCCAGGGTCGCCTTGGCGCCGCCTTCGCCCAGACGCTTGGCCAGCTTGCCGATGGTGGTGGTCTTGCCGGTGCCGTTGACGCCGGCGACCAGGATGACGAAGGGCTTGACGCCGTCGGCCGCGACCAGGGGCTTCTGGACCGGAGTCAGCAGGGCGGCGATTTCGGCGGCCAGGACAGCCTTGAGTTCATTGCCCGAGATTTCCGCGTCATAGCGGTTCCGAGCCACAGCCGCCGCCAGCTTCGCCGCCTGGCCCGCGCCCATGTCGGCGCGGATCAGGGCCTCTTCCAGCTCGGCCACGGCGGCGGCATCCAGTTTCTTCTTGATCAGGATCTCGCCCAGCCCGGTCTTGGCCAGGCCGCTCTTCAGCCGGTCGAAGAAGGTTGGCGGCGGCGGCGCGGCGCCAAAGGTTCTCATGACGCGATACCGGTCAGCCGGTCGCCGCGGCGGCCCGTAATGGTCAAACTCAGCATGCTGCCGGGCGCGGCCTTATCAAATGATACGGGTGTGAAGCAGGGGGTGCGGCCGATGCCGCCACGTTCCATCAGCACGGTGTGGCGCGAACCTGTCATGGCATCCAACCGCGCGTCCTGCGCCGCTTCGCCCTTCTGGCGCAGCCGGGCGGCACGCTGCTTGACGAGGCTGCGGGGCAGTTGGGGCATTTTGGCGGCCGGGGTCTGCTGCCGCGCCGAATAGGGAAAGACATGCAGCAGCGAAAGTCCCGCATCGTCCACCAGCGCCAGGCTGTTGTCGAACATCGCGTCGCTTTCGGTGGGAAAGCCCGCGATCAGGTCGGCGCCGAACACCGCGTCGGGGCGGGCGCGGCGGACGTTTTCGCAAAACGCAATCGTGTCGGCCCTGGTGTGACGGCGTTTCATGCGCTTGAGGATCATGTCGTCGCCCGATTGGGCCGACAGATGGAAATGCGGCATCAGCCGTTCTTCTTCGGCGATCATCCGCATCAGCGTGTCGTCGGCTTCTATGGTGTCGATGGACGACAGGCGCAGCCGCTTCAGTTCCGGCACCAGCTTGAGAATTTTCTGCACCAGGCCCCCCAAGGTGGGCGCGCCCGGCAGGTCCGCGCCATAGGAGGTCAGGTCCACCCCGGTCAGCACGATCTCGCAAAAGCCGTTTTCCACCAGGCGGCGGGCCTCGGCCACCGCCGCGCCCAGGGGCACGCTGCGGCTATTGCCCCGGCCATAGGGGATTATGCAAAAGGTACAGCGATGGTCGCAGCCATTCTGCACCTGCAGGAAGGCGCGGGTCTGGCCATCGAAATGATCCACCATCTGCGAAGCGGTTTCGCGCAGGCTCATGATGTCGTTGACCCTGATTTTCTCGGCTGTGCCGATGCCGAAATCGGCATAGGCGCCGGCTGTCAGCTTTTCGGCATTGCCCAGCACGGCATCCACTTCCGTCATGGCCGCATAAGTCTGGGGCTCCGTCTGGGCAGCGCAGCCGGTGACGATGATACGTCGGCCGGGCTGTTCGCGTTTCAGCTTGCGGATCGCCTGGCGCGACTGGCGCACCGCTTCGGCCGTCACGGCGCAAGTGTTGATCACCACGGTGTCGCGCAGTTGCGCATCGCGGGCGCGGGCCTTGATCGCCACGCTCTCATAAGCATTGAGGCGGCAGCCGAACGTCACCACTTCAAGCGTCATAACTTGTCCAGGTCCAGCCGGCCGCGGAACGGCGTTGCGGTGGGTCCCGTCATCAGCACGTGGCCATCTTCCTCGCGCCATTCGATCATCAGCGAGCCGCCGTCCAGCACCAGTTCGACCTTGCGCCCCGTCAGCCCGCGCCGCATGGCCGCCACCGCGGTGGCGCAGGCGCCGGTGCCGCAGGCCAAGGTCACGCCCACGCCGCGCTCCCACACCCGCATGCGGATGCGCTCCCGGTCCAGCACCTGGGCGAATTCGACATTGGTGCGGTTGGGAAAGAAGGGCAGGGTCTCGATCCTGGGTCCCAGGGTCGTCACCGGGGCATTTTCCGCGTCCGGCACGAACAGCACGCAGTGGGGATTGCCCATGGACAGGATGCTGGCCGGTATCTTGGCGCCGCCGATGTCCAACGGGAAGTTGGCGGTATCCACCGGGGCGATCACCGGCACCTGGCCCCAGTCCAGCCGGGGCTCGCCCATGTCCACCATCACCATGCCCTTGCCGGCATCGCTGCAGATCAGCACGCCGCCCTGGGTATCCAGCTTGATCCGGGCCAGCCCGCGTTCATCCATCAGCAGGCGCGCGACGCAGCGCGTGGCGTTGAAGCAGGATTCCGATTCCGAGCCGTCGGCATTGTAGAACAGCACGCTGGCGTCAGTCTGGGCGCCGCCGGGGCGGATCACCACCACCGTGTCGCAGCCGACGCCGAAATGCCGGTCGGCAACCGCCTTGGCCCGCGCCGCGGTCAGGGCGACGGCGCCGTCGCGCGCGTCGAACACCACGAAATCGTTGCCCAGGCCATGCATTTTCACAAAAGCGGTCATGGGGGCGTTATAGGGGCACGGGGCGCCCTTTTCCATGGACTTGGCCGGCGAAAATTTCCATCCTGCCCTGCCCGGAGCCCCACCCCATGCGCGTGAACCTGTTTGCCCTGTTGCTCGGTTCCGTCCTCGCCACAGGAGCCTTTGCCGTGACCGTTGAACCCGATCCCTATGCCTGGCTCGAGGATGTGCATGGGCCAAAGCCGCTGGCCTGGGTGGGGGACCAGAACAAGGTGTCGCTGGGCCAGCTGAAGGCCGATCCGCGCTACCAGCAGAATTATGATTCCGTGCTGCAGGTGCTGGACGCCACCGACCGCATTCCGATGGGCAGTCTCAGCCACGGCTGGGTCTATAATTTCTGGCAGGACGCCGCCAATCCCAAGGGCCTGTGGCGGCGCACATCCGTCGCGGACTATCAGAACAAGACGCCGCACTGGGACGTGCTGCTGGACGTGGACGCTCTGGCCAAGGCGGACAAGGAAAATTGGGTCTTCAAGGGCTCGGAATGTTCGCCGGGCGAGGTGCGCTGCCTGATCCGCCTGTCGCGTGGTGGCGGCGATGCGGTGGTGATCCGCGAATATGACCTGAAGGCAAAAAAGCTGGCCGATGATGGTTTCGCGCTGCCGGAAGCCAAGACGGACGCCAGCTATCTGGACGACGACACGGTGCTGTTCGCCACCGCCAAGGACGGGGAGACCACCTCCGGCTATGCCCGCATCGTCAAACAGTGGCGGCGGGGCACGCCGCTGGCCGCAGCCACGCTGCTGTATGAAGGCGAGACGGGCGATGTGCTGGCCGCCCCCGCCACCTTCCACACCAAGGAAGGCAATACCGGCCTGGTGATCCGTGCGGTGAGTTTTTTCGAAAGCGATTATTTTGCGCTGGAGGGGGCTGCGGTGAAGAAGCTGCCGCTGCCGCGTTCCGCCGATGTGAAGGGCGTGTTCGACGGCGCCTGGATCGCCACCTTGCGCCAGCCGTTTGAAACCGGCGGTGTCAGCCTGCCCAAGGGCGCCTTGGTGGCGTTCCGTGACGGCATGCCGCCGCAGGTTATTTTTGCCCCGAATGCACGCCAGAGTATCGAAAGCGTCGGTATCGGCCGCGACAAGATCTACGCCGCCATCACCGGCAATGTGATCGGCGCGGTGCACGTCTTCACCACCAACGGAAAAGGCTGGTCGGACAAGGTGCTGTCGCTGCCGGGACAAGGCAGCGCGGACATCGTCTCGACCAATGATTTCGGCGCCGAAGCGATGTTCAGCTTCCAGAATTATCTCACTCCCACCACGCTTTATTTCGACGGCGGCAAGGATGCGCCGCATGCCATCAAGTCGTTGCCGGCGCGGTTCGATGCGGCAGGCCTCACCACCGACCAGTTCGAGGCCACCTCGAAAGACGGGACAAAAATTCCCTATTTCGTCACCCGGCCCAAAGGCCTCACTGGCCCTGCGCCCACCGTGCTGTACGGCTATGGCGGCTTTGAAGTGTCGCTGACGCCGTCCTACAG
>Ga0193716_1001499_pt1 | contig 13571 bp, 7 predicted proteins | sample U2c1metaG_FD_145901 | JGI IMG/M metagenome (GOLD analysis project Ga0193716, IMG submission 145901) | Soil microbial communities from a riparian zone of the East river system, Colorado, United States - U2c1 | ecosystem: Environmental > Terrestrial > Soil > Riparian zone | place: USA: East River...
CGAGGCCGGACTGGAGCGCTTCGTGCGCATGAACAAGGGCGCATTCACCGGCAAGAGCGCCTTGGAGGCGCAGTTGGCCAAGGGCGTGCCGCATCGATTCGTCACATTCGAGGTGCACGATGTCATCGACGCCGATCCGCTCGGCAATGAGCCGCTGTTCGATGCAGAAGGAAATATCATCGGCCGCGCGACCGCCGGCTACTACGGACACGCGCTCGAGAAGAGCTTAGGTTTGGGCTATATTCGCCCCGAGCATGCTCAGGTGGGCAGCAAGATTCAAATCGAGATCTTGGGTGAAAGGCGCGATGCGACGGTGCTGGTCGATTCGCCTTATGACCCGGAAAACAAGGACCTTCGCGCTTAAGTGCCAATCATGCGCAAGCAAGCCTTCTCTGCGCTTTCGCTCCTTTGGCGCGGTCTGTCGGGCCATCGCAGCTGGCAGCAGCAATGGCGCAAGCCTGAACCCAGGCAACGATACGACGCCATCATCGTCGGCGGCGGCGGGCACGGATTAGGGGCGGCCTATTACCTGGCGCAGGAGCACGGACTCAGAAACATCGCGGTGCTGGAAAAAGGATGGATCGGCGGCGGCAACACCGGACGCAACACGACCATCATCCGCTCCAATTATTTGTTCAACGAAAGTGCCGCCTTCTACGATCATTCACTGAAGCTTTGGGAAGAACTGTCCAGCGTGTTGAACTACAACATGATGTTCTCCCAGCGCGGCGTCATGATGCTGGCGCACACGCTGCACGACATCAAGGTGATCAAACGCCACGTGCATGCCAACCGCTGCAACGGCGTGGACAATGAATGGCTCGAACCGGAACAAGCCAAGGCTTTCTGTCCGCCGCTCAATATTGCCGGCGACATTCGCTATCCCGTGCTCGGGGCGGCGCTGCAGCGACGCGGCGGCACCGCGCGCCACGATGCTGTGGCGTGGGGCTATGCACGCGCCGCGGATGCCCTGGGCGTGGACATCATCGAAAACTGCGAAGTGACGGGAATCCGCCGCGCCGCCAACGGCGCTGTGGAGGGCGTGCAGACCACGCGTGGCTACATCCAAGCGCCCAAGATCGGCGTGTCCGCCGCGGGTCACACCAGTGTCGTCATGCGCATGGCCGGCGTGCATCTGCCGCTGGAAAGCTATCCATTGCAGGCGTTGGTATCCGAACCCATCAAGCCGATCTTTCCCTGCGTGGTGATGTCGAACACCATTCATGCCTACATCAGTCAATCCGACAAGGGCGAACTGGTGATCGGCGCCGGCACCGACGCCTATACTTCTTATACGCAGCGGGGCGCGTTGCACATCAACATGCACACACTGGATGCGATTTGCGAATTGTTTCCGCAATTTCGCCGCTTGCGCATGCTGCGCAATTGGGGCGGCATTGTCGATGTGACCCCGGACCGCTCTCCCATCGTCGCCAAGACCCCGGTGCCCGGGCTGTATGTCAATTGCGGCTGGGGCACCGGCGGATTCAAGGCGACGCCGGGTTCGGCGCATCTGTTCGCGTGGACCATCGCGCGCGACGAGCCGCATCCCATCAATGCGCCCTTCACCATCGAGCGCTTTCGCGACGGCAATCTCATTGACGAGGCGGCCGCCGCTGCGGTCGCCCACTGACCCATGCTGCTCATCCCCTGCCCTTACTGCGGCGAGCGCCCGGAACTGGAATTTACCCACGGCGGCGAAGCACACTTGATTCGCCCCAGCTCTCCCGCGCAAGTCGACGATGAGACCTGGGGGCGCTTTCTGTACATGCGCGAGAACTTGAAGGGCGTGTACGCCGAGCGCTGGCGCCATGCCCGAGGCTGCGGGCAGTTCTTCAACGCACTGCGCGATACCACCACCGATCACTTCGTCGCCGTGTACAAGCCCGGCGAACCGAAACCACCATGAAGTTTCGAACTCCTGATGGCGGGCGCATCGACCGCAAAGAGCTCCTGCCCTTCACCTTCGACGGCCGGCACTATCAGGGCTATCGCGGCGATACGCTGGCCTCTGCGCTGCTCGCCAACGGTGTTCACCTCATCGGACGTTCCTTCAAATATCATCGGCCGCGCGGCATTTTTTCGGCCGGCGCCGAAGAGCCGAACGCGCTCGTCACCGTCGGCCGCGACGCCGCGCGCGTCACGCCGAACTTGCGCGCAACACAGGTTGAGCTGTATCGCAACTTGAACGCCCTGAGCCAGAATCGCTGGCCTTCCCTTGAATTCGATGTGGGCCGTATCAACGATGCGCTGTCGCGGTTCTTCCCGGCGGGCTTCTACTATAAGACCTTCATGTGGCCGCGCGGCGCCTGGAAGACCGTGTACGAGCCGTTGATTCGCCGTGCCGCGGGCTTAGGCAAGGCTCCTACGCTTCCCGATCCGGATCGCTACGCCCAGCGCTATGCGCACTGTGATGTACTCGTTGTGGGTGCGGGTCCTGCCGGACTCGCCGCCGCGCTCACGGCGGCGGATGCCGGCGCGCGCGTCATTCTCTGCGATGAACAATGCGAACTCGGCGGCAGTCTCTTGTCGGATCCGGCGGTCGGCATCGAGGGCAGGAATTCCGTGGAGTGGCTCAAGAGCGCCGTCGCGCGGCTTACGGAAAACACGCAAGTGACGCTGCTGCCGAGAACGACGGCCTTTGGATACTTCCCGCACAATCTCATCGGCCTGAATGAGCGGCTGACCGATCATAAGGACAGTCCGCCGGATCATTTGCCTAGGGAACGCCTCTGGCAGGTACGCGCGCGCCATGTGCTGCTCGCCACCGGGGCGCTGGAACGGCCGCTGATTTTTCCCGGCAACGACAAGCCGGGTGTGATGCTGGCCGGGGCGGCGCACACCTATTTGCACCGCTACGGTGTTCGGGTAGGTTCTAGGGCGGTCATCGTCACCTGCGATGACGACGCCTATCAGACCGCGTTGGATCTTAAAGCCGCGGGCGTCGAGATTGCGGCCATTGCCGATGTCCGAAGCAGCATCGAGGGGCCCCTGGCAACGGCGGCGCGCGGCGCCGGAATTCCCATCAGCGCGCAATCCACGGTGTTGAGCACTCGCGGCGACAGCCACGTCAGCGGCGTGACATTGGCCGTCACGCGAACGGGTTCACCCGCGCAGCGGCAGCACATTGATTGCGATGCCCTGCTCATGTCCGGCGGCTATACACCAAGCGTTCACTTATTCTCTCAGTCGCGCGGCAAGCTCGACTGGAGCGACGCACTCAAAGCCTTTGTTCCCGGACGCTCCGCCGAGGCTGAACGTTCGGCCGGAGCGTGTCGCGGTATCTACGGACTCGCGCAGGTGCTGGCGGACGGCGCGCACGCCGCGGCGCAGACGCTTGAATTGAGTGTGCCGCTCAAGGCATTCGAAGTCGACGCCTTGGAACGGCGCCACGATTCCTATCTGGGCGCGCTGCCCGGCGGCTCATCGCGCCAGAAAAGCTTCGTCGATTGGCAACATGATGTCACCACGCGCGATCTCGCACTCGCGACCCGCGAAGGTTTTCACTCCATCGAGCACGTCAAGCGCTACACGACCACGGGTATGGCGACCGATCAGGGCAAGACATCGAACTTGAACGCCATGGCCATCGTGGCCGAGAAACTCGGCAGGCCCATCCCACAGGTAGGACTGACCACGTTTCGCATGCCCTACACGCCCGTCACTTTCGGCAGTTTCGCCGGAGTCTCGCGCAAGGAATTGTTCGATCCGATTCGCACCACGCCCATGCACGCCTGGGCGCAGGCGCAAGGCGCGCTGTTCGAGAATGTCGGGCTGTGGAAGCGCGCGCACCACTTCCCGCGCGCCGGCGAAAGCATGCACGCAGCGGTGGTACGCGAGTGCCGGGCGGTGCGCGACGGCGTCGGCATGTTCGACGCTTCGACCTTGGGCAAGATCGAAGTCGTCGGCCCGGACGCGGCCGAGTTCTTGAACCGCCTGTACATCAACAACTGGACCAATCTTGGGGTGGGGCGCACGCGCTACGGAATCCTGCTGCGTGAGGACGGGTTTGTTTACGACGATGGCGTCGTGGCGCGGCTGGCGGCGGATCGCTTTCACGTGACCACCACCACGGGCGGTGCGCCGCGGGTGCTGGCGCTGATGGAGGACTATCGGCAGACCGAGTGGCCGCAACTCAAGGTGTGGCTCACTTCAACCACCGAGCAATGGGCCGTCATTGCCGTCCAAGGGCCGAATGCGCGCAAGGTGATCGAACCGCTCGTCGAAGGCATCGACATAACGGCCAAAGCCTTTCCCCACTTGAGCGTGGCGCGCGGCAAAATCTTAAGGTGGCCCATGCTGTTGTTCCGCGTCAGCTTCACCGGCGAACTGGGCTTCGAAATCAACGTGCCGTCGGATCATGGACTTCAAGTTTGGGAGGCCGTGTACGCCGCGGGTGCCGCGTTCGGCATCACGCCGTACGGCACCGAAGCAATGCACGTGTTGCGCGCGGAGAAAGGCTACATCATCGTCGGACAAGAGACCGACGGCACTGCCACGCCGGACGATGCCGGACTATCCTGGGCCATCGGCAAGAACAAGACCGATTTCGTCGGACTGCGCTCGCTGCAGCGGCCCGCGATGAAGCGCGCGGACCGCAAGCAATTGGTGGGACTCAAGCCCAAGGACGGACGCAGCGTGCTCGACGAAGGCGCGCAAGTTTGCGAGCGGCCGGCGCAGCGGCCGCCCATGCAGCTCATCGGCCACGTGACCTCCTCCTATGCCGCCTCGACAGTCGGATTTCCCATTGCCTTGGCTATGATTGCCGGCGGGCGGGCGCGAGTGGGTGCGACCTTGTACGTATCCCAGCCTAACGGCGACGTCGAAGTCGAAGTCAGTTCACCCGTGTTTTACGATCCCGAGGGAGTGCGCGTGAATGGCTGACGCCGCTTGGATGCGCATGAAGCCGCCGGGCTCCCGGCTGATCCTGCAAGGCGATGCGGCGGCACGCAGCGCCGCGGCCACGGCCACGGCCTGGGGCGTACCGTTCTCGGAGGAACCTTGCCGCGCGCAAACGCTCGGCGAGCGCGCCACACTGTGGCTCGGGCCGGACGAGCACCTCTTGTGGCAGGCGTCGCGCGAAATCGCGCTGCCCATCGCAGATCTAGAGCAGGCCCTTGGAGCCCACCCTCACTCCCTGGTGGATGTGTCCCACCGCCAAGTGGCCTCGGCAATTTTTGGTCCCCATGCTGAGACCATTCTCGCCGGAGCATGTCCGCTCGATTTGAGTGCCCGCGAGTTTCCGGTTCACATGTGCACGCGCACCGTGCTCGCCAAAGCAGAGATCGTGCTCTGGCGCACCGCGCCGGATGCATTTCACCTCGAGGTGGCGCGCTCGTTCCAACCGTACGCGCAGGCTTTGCTCAATGAGATCGGGCGCGAATTTTCCGGCGCGGCTTAAACAGACGTTCAATGTTTTTGAGGATGGAACGATATGCTATGAAGTCCAGATAACTTCAACAAGCTATTGTTATTTAATATACTAATGGCTCGCGATGTTTTCGTTGCGTCCAATCCGAGCTTGAGACAAGATAGAGCAAACGTAACATATCGCAATGATTGATTACGCGTTCAACGCGGGATGACGATAGAGGGATTCGCGGCCTCAAAAAAAACTCTAGCGGGGATGAACAATGAACTCGAAGCTTTCAATAGCGATCGCATCCATTTTGGGCGGCGTTTCCTTTAGTGCAACTGCAGCCGGCCAAGCGAGCGGGAGTACCGACGTCAATTCGGACGCGCTTCAGGAGATCACCGTCACCGCGACACGCCGCTCGCAGAGCATGCAGGACGTGCCCATCGCGATGCAGGCCTTTACCGGCCAAGCCTTGCAGCAACTCAATATTTCGACATTCGACGACTACATCAAATACTTGCCGAACGTCACCTCGGCGAACAACGGCCCGGGACAGAACGAGATTTTCATGCGCGGCTTGAGTGCCGGCGCGCAGCCCAGCCAGGGCAGCGGTTCCACCGGCCTGTATCCCAATGTCGCCATCTATTTCGACAATCAGTCCGGCCAGCTGCCGAACCGCAATCTGGATATCTATGCCGCCGATATCGACCGCATCGAGGTGCTGGAGGGTCCCCAGGGCACGCTGTTCGGTTCCGGCGCCGAAGCCGGCGCAATCCGCTACATCACGAATGCGCCGAAGCTCAACGTCACCGAGGCAAACGTCAATGCCGGCTACGGCGTCACCGCGCACGGCGATCCGAACACCAATGTGACCGCGGTGCTGAATGTCCCGCTGATCGCCGACACCATGGCGGTGCGCGCGGTGATCTACAACGACCGTCGCGGCGGCTACATCGACAATGTGCCGGCGACCTTCACCCGCAAGAACACCGACATCGGTATTCACTACGCAAACTTTGCGGCGTCGGCCACCGGCGCGTGCCCGGACGGGTTGCCGAACAATGGCTTTTGCGTGCCGCCGGGAAGTCCCTCGATCAACAACGCCACCGTGGCGGCACGGGCCATCAACCCGGTTACCTACCAAGGAGTTCGCGCCGAGGCGCTGTACAAGTTCACCGATGACTGGGACTTCCTGGTCACGCAGTCGTACCAGAACATGAATTCCGAAGGTGTGTTCTATCAGCAGCCCAATGCCTCCGATGGCGCACCCTTGCAGCCCCTGCAGGTCACGGTGTTCAACCCTTCTTTCGACAAGGACAAGTTCGAAAACACCGCATGGACGTTGAATGGAAAATTCGGCGACTTGAAAGCCGTCTACACCGGCGGCTATCTGGTGCGCAACGTCCAGCAGGAGGGTGACTACACCAACTACGCGCGCGGTTTCTACGCCGACTACTACCAGTGCTTTGGCGCAGGCTCAGGAGCTGCGGGCAACCCCAACGCGACCTGCTACTCGCCGAGCGCCACGTGGCACTCGAACGAGCGCAACACGCACCAGCAGCATGAATTCCGCGTGAGCACGCCCGACGACTGGCGTTTGCGCGCGATCGTCGGCGCGTACTGGGAGGACAACAAGCTGTTCGACCAGACGGGCTGGCAATACAAGACCGTGCCGTCGTGTACGACCAACGATCCGGCGGGTACCGGAGGCAATGCCGGTTGCTTTACGAACATCGGAACGTCCCCGGACGCAACGGTCAAGAATCCCGGCATTCAGGGCCCAACGACCTCGTTTTATCAGGACACGTTGCGCGAAACCAAACAGACGGCATTTTTCGCATCGGTGGATTTCGACATCATCCCGAAGGTATTGACCGTTACCGCCGGCACGCGCCACTTCCGTTTCGCAAATTCCTCGGTGGGCAGCGTCTCGGGTAGTTTCTTCTGCTTCGAACAGGGTGCGCCGGCCGCCGGTTGTCTCGGTACTAATTACGATCTCAACAAGCAGAACCTGCATGACACCGAGTCCGGATTCAAGAGCAGGGGAAACGTCACGTGGCACATCACGCCGGACGCCATGGTGTATTTCACCTATTCGCAGGGCTTTCGCCCCGGCGGCTTCAACCAGAACGGCGGTGCGCCACATGCGTTCGGCACGGATGGCGTGTCCCAATACCTATTGCCCAGTTCGTACACATCCGATCAATTGACGAACAAGGAGATCGGCTGGAAGACCGAATGGTTTGATCATCGGGTGCAATGGAACGGTGCGTACTACCGTGAGAACTGGAACAACGTTCAAGTCGCGTTCTTCAACCCCGGCTTGGTCGGCAATATTTTCTACAATACCAACGGCCAGAACTTCCTCATCACGGGCTGGGAGACATCCTTGGTGGTGCGCGTGATCAGCGGCCTGACGCTGCAAGGCGCGGGATCCTGGAACCATAGCCGGCAAACGAATTCACCGGCGCTGATCGACAACAATCCGGCGAGCAACAACTTCGGCAAACCGATCACCCAGAACTGCGACGACACCGGCGCGAATTGCGCAGCCGTGACCAACCCGTTCGGTCCCATCGGCGCGCCGAGCGCGAATTCTCCGCCCATCCAGTTCAGCCTGCGCGGCCGCTACGATTGGAACATGGGAGATTACAAACCCTACGTTCAATTCGGCGCCGCCCACACCGGTCATTCATTCACCCAGGCCGGCTCGAATCCGTCGATTGATGTGGCCGGCATCACGACCGGCAGGTTGCGGTTCGAGAATCCTGCGTACACGACCTTTGACGCGTCGCTCGGTGTTGCGAAGGACGCCTGGATCGTGAATGCGTTCGCTGAAAACTTGAGCAATTCGCATGCCAGCACATTCACCAGCACCGATCAATTCATCGTCGCGGAAACACCGCTGCGGCCGCGGATCATCGGCGTGTCTTTCGGCTACAAGTTCTGACGCTTTAGCGATCCAAAACTCGCCTTAGCGATGCGAAGCTAGCGCTGGGCCGTGCTCCAGTTCGATGCCCGATAGAAGGGCGCGTCCTCAGCCGGCAATAGGCCGCGACCGAGAATGTGATCGGCTGCTTTCTCTGCCAGCATGATGGTGGGCGCGTTCAAATTGCCGGTCGTCACGGTGGGCATGATCGAGGAGTCCACCACGCGCAGCCGCTCCAGGCCGCGCACCCGGGTCTCGGGGTCGACCACGGCCATGACATCCTCCATCGCGCCCATCTTGCAAGAACACGATGGATGGAAGGCGCTCTCGACCTTGTCGCGGATGAAGGCGTCGATCTGCGCATCGCTTTGCACGGCTTCGCCCGGTTGCAGCTCACGGCCCCGGTAGCGGTCAAAGGCGCGCTGCGCGAAGATCTCGCGCGTCAAGCGCACGCAGGCGCGCATCTCGACCCAGTCTTCGGGATCGCTCATGTAGTTGAACAGAATGTGCGGCTTATCGAGGGGTTCGCGCGAGCGCAGGCGCACCCAGCCGCGGCTCTTGGAGCGCATGGGGCCCACGTGCGCCTGGAAGCCGTGCTCCTGCGCCAAGCTGGAACCGTCATAGGCCACCGCCATGGGCAGAAAATGATATTGAATGTCAGGATACGGGATGCCGGGCCGGCTGCGGATAAAGCCGCAGGTCTCGAAATGATTGGTGGCGCCGAGACCGTCTTTGCGCAGCAGCCAGCGGGCACCGATGAGCGCGCGGCTCAAGGTATTGATCGACGAATATAGGGTAATGGGCTCCTTGCAGGCGACTTGGAAATAAAACTCCAGATGATCCTGCAGATTCTCGCCGACGCCCGCCAGATGCTGGACCACGGGAATGCCCTGCTCGCGAAGTTCTGCCTCGGGGCCCACACCGGAGAGTTTCAGCAACTGCGGCGAGTTGATGGGACCGCCGCTCACAATCAACTCGCGGGTTACCCGCACGCGGCGCTGAGCGCCGTCGTGTCGATATTCGAGCGCCACGGCACGTTTGCCCTCGAATGCGATTCGGGTCGCCAGTGCATGCGTGAGCACTTTCAAATTAGAGCGGTGCATGACGGGCTTCAGGTAGGCGTTCGCGGCGCTCCAGCGCCGCCCATCGCCCACGGTCATGTCCATGCGTCCAAAGCCCTCTTGCTGAAAGCCATTCACGTCGCTGCTGCGCGGATAGCCCGCCTCGGCAGCCGCCTCCAGCCATACGGCATGCAGCGGGTTGCTCAGGGTGCCGTAGCGGGTGCGCAACTGGCCGGCTGCACCACGGTAGCGATCGCCTCCCTCATCGCGCCGTTCTGCGCGCTTAAAGTACGGCAAGACGTCGCCATATCCCCAGCCGCGCGCGCCGAGTGCCTGCCAATGTTCGAAGTCTTCGGGATTGCCGCGGATGTAGACCAGGCCATTGATGGACGAGGATCCGCCCAGAACCTTGCCGCGCGGCGTGTGCATGCGCCGGCCGTTCAAGTGCGGTTCAGGATCCGTGTGGTAGAACCAATTGTACTTGGGCATGTTCATGGGGATCGACAGGGCCGATGGCATTTGAATGAAAATCGATCGATCGGAACCGCCGTACTCCAGGAGCAGCACCTTGTTGCCCGGGTCTGCGCTCAAACGATTGGCGAGCACGCAGCCGGCGGACCCGGCGCCGACGATCACAAAGTCAAAGTCTTCCTCATGTGCGTCCATCAATACGGCGCGTCGACGTTGCCCATCGCCACGTAGACGCTCTTCAGCTGCGTGTAGTGTTCCAGCGCCGCGCGGCCATTTTCACGGCCCAAACCTGAGAGTTTCACCCCCCCAAAGGGCAGTTCCACCGGCGTGACATTGTAGTGGTTTATCCAGCAGGTTCCCGCTTGCAGACGGGCGATGATCCTGTGGCCGCGCGTCAAATCATTGGTGAAAACACCGGCGGCCAATCCGAACTCGGTGGCATTGGCGCGCGCGATGACCTGCTCTTCGTCCTCGAACTCGAGCACCGCCATGACAGGTCCGAATATCTCCTCGCGCACGATCGCCATGTCATCGCGGCAATCATCGAATACCGTAGGCGCGACGAAGAAGCCCTTGGCGAGTTCGCCCCGGGTCACGCGCATGCCGCCCGTGAGAATCCGGGCGCCCTCGGCGCGCCCGCGCGCGATGTAGCCCAAGACCTTATGCATGTGTGCTTCCGATATCAGGGCGCCGACTTGTGTTTCCGGATTCATCGGATCGCCGATGCGCATGGCGTTCACGCGTTTGATGAGCCGCTCGAGAAACGCCGCCTTGATCGATCGATGCACGAAGACACGCGCAGCGTTGGAACAAACTTGGCCGGACGAATAAAAATTTGCCAACAGCGCACCGGAAACGGCGTTATCGATGTTCGCGTCATTGAATATGATCAGCGGCGACTTGCCGCCCAACTCCAGCGTCACGTTCTTCAGCGTGCGCGCGGCATCGCTCATCACTGCTTTGCCGGTACCCACCTCGCCCGTCAAGGAGACCTTGCGAATGTCGCGGTGAGCGGTCAGCAACCTGCCTGTCTCTGCGAAGCCTTGCACGACTTGAAAGATGCCGGGCGGCGCGCCCGCCTCTGCCAGGATTTCCTGCAGCTTGACCGCGGTGAAGGGCGTCAATTCGGCGGGTTTGAAGATCATCGCATTGCCGCAGGCGAGCGCGGGCGCCGCCTTCCAGCAGGCGATTTGCAGCGGATAATTCCAAGCGCCGATGCCGGCCACGACGCCCAAAGGCTCGCGCCGCGTATAGCCGAAAGCCTGCGGCCCCAGATCGATGTGTTCGCCGCTCAGGCTCTGCGCCATTCCCGCGAAATACTCGAAGCAATCCGCTCCGGAGGCAACATCGACGACTCGCGTCTCTTGGATCGGCTTACCCGTGTCCCTGGTTTCAAGTACTGCCAATTCTTCATTGCGCGATCGCAACAGGTCCGCGGTTCGACGCAGTATTCGGCCGCGCTCAGCACCGGTCATCGCCGCCCAGATTGCTTGCGCGTGCACGGCGGCGGCCACGGCCGCGTTGACCTGCGCCGCTCCCGATACGATGAACTGGCCCAAGATCTCGCCGGTTGCAGGATTGATTGAAGCAAATCGCTCACCGGTTGCAGGGCTCGACGGAGGCGCGTCCACAGCCGCCTTCACGGCGCGCCCGGATTGAGCGAGCCGTCCATCGACGAATGCCGTCAACATGGCCCTCGCGCTCTCGCTATCGGCTTCGCGCCATCCCGACAGGGCGGCCCGGAGCCACACGCCGTCAATCATGGCGGCAATCATCGCGGCGAGGCTGTGCGCTTCGTCCGGCGCAACGAGCTTCAACAAGGAGTTTCGCAGCGTCGACAGCGTACGCCGCTGATACACCGATTGAATCCGCTTCAAGCGCTCGACGTGCAACACTTGACCCCAAAACGCCAACCAAGCGCTGCCGGTGCGTTGATCGAATTCTTCCGGCGCGAGATTCGCATCGATGACCGCCTGGATCCGGCCGCGCGGTGTCGCTACCAGGCGCAAGCGCGCACGCACCTGCGTGCCGACACGACGCGCCAGTGATCGGAACGCCGCATCGAGCAACCCATCCTTGTCGTCGAAGTAATGCGCGACCAAACCGGGCGATACACCGGCGCGTGCCGCGATTTGCGCGAGCGTGGTGCCCACGAAGCCTACTTCCGCTAGGCTATCGATCGTGACTTCCACCAGTTCGCGACGCCGCATCTCTTCGATTGGCTCAGAATAGGTGTCTTCAGACACCATTGATTGATTGTTCAATTTTGCCGCCTTACAACCGACGAGGAGCTTTGTGGACGTGCTCTGACAGATGTGCCTAAGATAGGGCTCAGATAATTTATACTTTAAATTCAGGTATTAGGGATACATTGGTGAACTGTAGCCGAAGCCTGTTAAACGATCATTCAAAGCCGCAACCGCGCCTTCAATCATGCCGCCGGCCGGTGCGCACGGTCAAGCCCCCCACTGCGAACTCGCGGGTCCGATTTCTGTGCTGGATGAGCGGGGTCATCGCCCTATTCGCGAGTGCGGCCGGCGCACTGGCTGCGCCCACTACTGACCCACCGAGTTGCCAAGCCGTTCGCTTTGCCGACGTGGGCTGGACTGACGTCACGGCGACCACCGCGCTGGCGAGCCAGGTGCTGCGCTCCATAGGCTATTCCCCCGCAATCACCGTGCTTTCGGTGCCGGTCACGTTCGCCTCCCTACAGAACAAGGATATCGACGTTTTTCTCGGCAATTGGATGCCCACCCAAAAAGCCGACATCGGCCGCTACCTTGAAGATGGTTCGGTAACCGTGATCGGCGCGAATCTGGCCGGCGCAAAATACACCCTGGCGGTCCCCGCCTATACCTTCGCGGCAGGCCTGCACGAATTCAAGGACATTCAGCGCTTCGCGCCGGCGCTCAACAATTCGATCTATGGGATCGAGCCCGGCAATGACGGCAATCGTCTGGTGCTGAAAATGCTCCAGGAGAATTTATTCAATCTCGGCGGGTTCAAATTGATCGAATCCAGCGAGCAAGGAATGCTGGCGCAGGTCGAACGAGCCGTGCGCAGCCGGCAGCCTGTGGTGTTTCTAGCCTGGGAGCCGCATCCGATGAACATGCGGTTTGATTTGCAGTATCTGTCGGGGGGAGACGAGGTGTTCGGGCCCAACTATGGCGGCGCCACGATCTTCACGGTGACGCGCAAAGGCTACGCGGACGCCTGCCCAAACGTCGGCCGGCTGCTCAGCAATCTGAAGTTCACCCTGCGGGGCGAGAGCGAAATGATGGCGGCAATCTTGGATCGACATGAGCCGCCGGATGTCGCGGCCGCTGAGTGGTTGAGTGCAAATCCGGGCGTGACGGCAACGTGGCTTGATGGTGTGCTCACCTTTGACGGCCGCCCCGCCTTGACGGCGTTGTCACACTCCGCGGTGTTGCCCCGCGTCTCCGGCTTCGAACAGTGGGTCACCGGCCACAAGATCCCGGTGGGCGATGCCATGGCGGTGGCCATCGACTATGTCAAAGCACATGGCACGTATTTGTTTGACGGAATCTCGATTGTCATTCAAGGGATGGTCGACGCCGTGAACGCCGCGCTGCGCGCACTGCCCGCACCGGCATTGATTGTAGCCGCGGCCGTACTCGCGTGGGGACTGCGCCGCTCGCTGCCGCTCGCCGCCTTTGTTGCCGTGGCGCTGTTGTTTATTTTGAATCAGGGCTACTGGGCGGCCACGTTGGAGACTCTTGCACTGGTCGTGGTT
>Ga0193716_1001500_pt1 | contig 13566 bp, 12 predicted proteins | sample U2c1metaG_FD_145901 | JGI IMG/M metagenome (GOLD analysis project Ga0193716, IMG submission 145901) | Soil microbial communities from a riparian zone of the East river system, Colorado, United States - U2c1 | ecosystem: Environmental > Terrestrial > Soil > Riparian zone | place: USA: East River...
TTTTGCGACCGATTATTTCCGTCAGAGGCAATAATCCAGAGACACACTTTGTTGCCTTACAGCCACAGAAGCGCATTCCCACGGCTTGATCGCTATCGGCGCTATACGCGATGATCGACTAAAGCGATGAGCAACACCCCGACCATCCCAGGCAATACGCCCCCGACTCCACCCTTCTGGGGCGAAGAAGACGACTGGATCGTACTGATCGAGCTGGGCAAGGACGATATCGAGGAGGGTGCGCGTAGTGCTGACGCTATCGGCTATTTGCTCGCCTATGCCCAATGACCGATACGCGCATGCTCGCGTTAATCGGCGATCCGAAAGAGGACGCCTACGAACTGCTCTTTTCAAGTAGGCCGCAACCTAAGATAAGAGAATGGATTGAACCCCATCGTGCAACAGACTATGGAGTCCATCCACCACCCAGCGCCTGATAGAGCTGGACATAGTTTCTGCATCTCCGTATTCCACGCCTGAGCGAGTGCCAGCTGCGAGATGAAGTACTGCTGCTGCGTCACCAGCACTTCGAGAAAGCTCGTGGATCCATTGTGCAACGAACATTGGCGAGCCGGGCCGTCTCTTTGTAAGTATTCGTCTGCTCCTCGATTTTCATCCGAAAAAGTCTCGACTGGTTGTAACCGACGAGGCTACTTGCGACATCGCCAAAGGCGTTCAGCACTGTCTGCTTGTAACTCAGTTCGGCTTCAGTACGCTGCGCCCAGGCCAGGTTGTAGGCACTCCGGATCGCGCCACCGGCGTAGAGCGGCTGTAGTGCTTCCCCACCCAGCGACCAAACGGTAGCGGGTCCCTGGAGTAAGCTGGTCAAGGCCGTGCTTTGCGCCCCGAACTGACATGTCAAAGATATTTGTGGGAAAAATGCCGCCTTCGCCACGCCTACGTTGGCATTTGCCGCCATCAACGTTGCTTCACTCTGGCGGACATTGGGACGTCGCTCGAGAAGCGCCGACGGAAGTCCGTAGGCACAGTGGCCAGTGCGGCTGATCGTTCAGAACTAGACCGCGGGCAATCGGTCCCGGATTCCTGCCTAGCAGGATGCTGATCTGATTCTCGGTTTGCTCGATGAACTGCTGGTCGTTGATCACCTCAGCCTGCGCCTGCTGCACCAGCAAATCCGCCTGGTAGACATCGGTGATAGCGCTCTCACCTCCCTTATATTTGAGCGTGTTGATTCGCAGGATGTCCTTATCGGCGGTAACAGCCTGTTGTGAGAAGTCCAGTCTATAGTCGAACTGGCGAAGCTGAAAATATGCACTGGCAATATCCGAAATCAGTGTTGTTGAACGACGCTACGGGCATAGGCCGTAACGAGTAATTGCGCGCGCGCGGCCTCTGTTGCCCGTCGGTATTTTTTCCAGAAATCGACGAGGTAGTTCCGTTGTATGCCGATTGAATCGCCGGTTGGTCCGTTCGGCACCAGCCGGTTGCGCAGATATTCCACTCCTCCTGAGCCATATAGATTCGGCAACTGATTTTCCCGGGTAACCCCGACTATCGCCCGCGCCTGCAGGATGCGGGCGGCAGCAATCTGCATGTCGTAGTTGTTGGTCAGTGCTTCATTGATGAGCGCCTTCAGCGCCTCATCTTGAAACACCGACTCCCATTGAATCTCGGCGAATGACTGGACGACCGGCTGATTGGATAGGTCCGGCGCTATGCCACGGTATTGGCCTGGTGTATTTACGGCAGGCCGGTTGTAGTTCGGCCCTACCCTGCAACCGCTTACCAGAAGCGTCAATACGACGGCCGAGCATGCTCTCATACTGATCATGCCGTCGGTCCTTTGTGAGTAGGGACGAGCTCTATTCCTGGTTGTGGCGGCTTCTCCTTTTTGAAGAGATTGCCGAAAGGTTCGACGACGTCGAAAGACACAGGAATAAAGAAGATCGCGAGCAACGAAGCAGCCAGCATGCCTCCGATCACCACAGTGCCCAGGACCTGCCGTGAAATGGCACCCGCTCCGGTAGCCGTCCAGGATGAATGCAAATGCCGTCATCAGAATGGGACGCAATCTCATCTTCGCGCCGGATAGAGCGGCATCGATCAATGTTTTGCCGTTCTCGTATTCCACCTTGGCGAATTCCACGATAAGGATGGCGTTCTTGGCCGAGAGACCGATGAGCATGACCAGACCGATCTGGGCGTAGACATTGTTGTCCAGCCGCCGCAGATACAGTGCTGCAAAAGCACCGAAGACCGCGATCGGCACACCCAGAAGAACACTAAGAGGCAATGTCCAACTCTCGTACTGCGCGGCCATGATCAGGAAGACGATAAAGAACGAAAGTCCGAAGACTACGCCTGGCGAAACTCCCTGCGAGGCCTTCACCTCCTGATATGACATGCCCATGTAATCGAAGCCCATCTCGCTTGGCATCGTCTGTTTGAAGACGTCCTGCAGCGCCGCTATTGCCTGGCCCGAACTATATCCTGGAGCTGCAGAACCGTTGATTTGCACGCCCTTGAACTGGTTGTACTTCATCACGAACTCAGGTCCGCTAGTCGGACCGCTCCCAGTAAGGGTGCTTAGTGGCACCATTTGCCCTGAACTATTGGTGACATAGAATTTGCCGAGGTTATCGGCCGACGTTCGATAACTCCCCTCAGCCTGAACGTAGACTTGCCACTGACGTCCGAAGCGGTTGAAGTAGTTCACCAGCGATCCACCCATGAAGGTCTGTAGTGTTTGGTACACACTCGCCAGATTGACCTGCTGCGTGAGTACCTTTTCCTGGTCCACGGATTTACGTTGTTCTGTGCCTGGATCGCGTTGAACGATCCTTCCGACTTTGACCTGCTCTATCGTTGGACGGTCAGCAATCTCGCAAACGGGGACCTGCAGAACAACCTTCCCGCATGGAGCTGGGGCCGCAGGCCCGATGGAACGCTGGGCGTGAAGGACGCCAACTCCGCCAGCGACGCCGACCTATGGATCGCCTATGACCTCATCCAGGCCGGGCGGCTCTGGAAGCGTCACGAGTACACTCTTGCCGGCGACGCTCTACTCAAACAGATCGCATCGAGTGAGGTCTCCCGCAATTACACCTTCCCCCTCCTGCTTCCGGCTCGCGAAGGCTTCGAACACGATCATGCGATCATGACGAACATAAGCTACATGCCGCTGTTTCTCTTCGAGGCAGGCGCGAAGGCACAGCCGCAGGGGCCCTGGAGGGCGATGGCAGCATCTCTGCCCGCGCTGATACAGAAGTCCACGGTGCAGGGCTTCGCCACAGACTGGCTGAAGGTGGAATCTGATGGAAGCATGAGTCCGGCGCCCGCCCTCAATTCAGGCGAGTTTCAGGCGACGGGAAGCTACGATGCGATCCGTGTCTACCTCTGGGCCGGCCTCACGCCCGCATCGACTGCCGGCCGCGACGCCATTCTGAAGAGCCTCTATGGAATGGCCTCGTATATGAAGTCCCACTCCATTCCTCCTGAATTCGCAAGCGAGGGACAGCCTGCCGTCCGTGGCACCGGTCCTATTTCTTTTTCTGCAGCGCTCATTCCTTTTCTCGAAGCCGTGCAGGAGTTCGATGCCGCCCGTTTACAACAGAAGCGGCTAATTTCCGCATGGTTGGCACGCACGGGTCTCTACGGAGATCCGCCTCGCTACTACGACCAGAATTTGGCCATGTTTGCCCTTGGTTACACGGAACATCGATATCGCATTCAGAGCAGCGGAGATTTAGAGGTCTCATGGCGAAGATAATCCCACAGATGATCGGTCGGGCGCTGCTCGTCTCAGTCTGCACAATAATCCTTCCCCCCGCGGCGGCCTGGGCAGCGGACTCGCCCGCCATCAGGATCCTGCTCGATCGCGCCAAGGCCCAGGCACAGAGCAGCCGTCTAGACATAGCAGCCTCCACCTGGAAACAGGTTCTCGTCTCCGACCCGAACAATATGGAGGCGTTGCGCAACCTTGCCTCCGTGGAAGCTCAGCTCGGGCACCAACAGGAAGCAGACGGATACATCCAGCGATTGAAGAAGCTTGGCGCGAGCTCGACCGAGATCGGCCAACTGCAGGGAATGCGAGCCCGTCCTGCCGATGCGGATCTCCTTAAGCAGGCAGCCTCGCTTTCGAAGGCAGGCCAATACAGCCAGGCCATGGCGATTTACCGCAAGCTCTACGGCAACAACCCGCCGGCCGGCCAGATCGCTCTTGTCTACTACGACACCGAAGCCGCCACACCCTCCAACCGCGGCCACGCTATCGAAGGTCTTCGCAAACTGGCGCAACAGTTCCCCGCCGACGAGCGATACTCGATCACCCTCGGACGAGTCCTCACCTATGACGCTGTCACCCGGCAGGAGGGCATGGCCATCCTCCAGCGCTATCAGTCGGACGCCGCCGCGCAGTCCGCGCTCAAACAAGCGATGCAATGGAACCAGCGCGCCTCGGCCGCTCCACCCGTCACCGCCGCAGCCGCTCCGCCGCAGCCGCCGCCCACACTGCGAACTCCCGCAGCTCCGGCCACCTCGGAGCTGGCATCAGGATTCCGAGCCCTTAATAGCGGTAATATCTCTTCGGCTGAGCAGCACTTTCGCGCATCTCTCGCGCACGAATCCACGCACGGCCAGACCTATGCTGGTCTCGGCTTCGTCAGCATGCGCGAGCAGAACTTCGATCAGGCCGTGCAGCAGTTCGAGCGCGCCCGCGCAGAGGGCGACCGGGACCCCGGTGTTTCCCAGGCGCTGGAGACCTCGCGGTTCTGGCAGACGATGGGCAAGGCCCAGTCCGCCCTGGACGCGAACGATAACGACATAGCGATCGCGCAGTATCGAGATGCGCTTGCGATGAAACCTGAAAATCAGGATGCCCTCACCGCGCTCGGCGGAACTCTTCTCCGCGCCAATCGCCCGATAGCCGCCATTCCGTATCTTCAGCGCGCCATCCGGCTCGATGCGAGATCTCTTCCCGCGTGGCGAGCTCTCTTTCTCTCGCAGTCGCAGGCCGGCCAACGGGTCGACGCCGTCAAGACCGCCGAGCTCACCCCTGCCGTGCTCCGAACCAAACTTGAGTCCGACGTGGAGTTCCTAGGAGCGCTCGCGACCGACTACGCCGCCGTCGGTCAGCAGGCCGAGTCCGATCGCATCCTCAAGCGCGCCCTCGCTCTGGTTCCGTCCAACGACGGCACCTCCGCCTCGAAGCAGCTCCAATACGCCTCTTTGATGATGGCGGCCAAACGCTACAACAGCGCAGTCCGTGGCTACCGAAAAGTGCTCGCGGCCGACCCCGATAACAGCGACGCCTGGCGCGGTGTGGTCATTGCCGAACACCTGGGCGGGCATGATGCCGAAGCGCTTCACGCCTTCCAGCAGATGCCCTCGGCAGTGTCATCCGCAGCCCAGACCCACACTGACTTCCTCTCGATGCTGGCGGGCATCTACCAGTCGCAGACCCAGACCGATGCGGCCCGCGCTACCCTTCAGCGGGCGATCCGGATTCATTCCTCTCTTTCTCTGCAACTCCAGCTCGCCTCGGTTGAGATGGCAAGCGGCGATAAGGAACGCGCCGCGCAGCTCTACCAACACATCACGGATGAGCATCCGGACTCGAAGCAGGCATGGATCGGATTTATCCAGGGACTCCATGCTACCGGTTACGATCGTGAGGCCCTCCGTCAGATCCAGCAGATGCCGGAGGACATCAGCTCTTCTTTGCAAGACGACCCTGACTACCTGCAAGCCACCGCCGCCGTCTATAGCGCTTCGGGGAACAATCGCCGGGCGGCCGCGGCTATCGATCGCGTCAACGAAATCTACAGCGAGCAGGGCATTGCGCCGCCCGCGTCGGTCCAGATTCAGGAAGGCTGGCTCTATCTGCAGGCAGGCGCCAACACGCGCCTTTCCGATGTTATCCAGCAACTGAACAGCGAGGACGACCTGACGGAGGATCAGGAGAAAGATCTCTCGCGTCTGTGGACGAGCTGGGCCCTCAAACGCGCCGCGCAACTGCGGCAACAAGGCAAGCCGCAGGCGGCGGTGCTCATCCTCTCCACGGCGCTCCGCGCCTTCCCCTCCGACCTCTCGGTGAATAACGCTCTCGCAGACACCTACGTCGAGGCCGGCGACCCAGAGCGCGCTGTGCTGCTCTATGCGCGCGACGATATCTCGCAGGCCGACAGAGCCATCTGCGCCTCGGCGATCCGCGCTGCTCTCGTCGCTGGCAATCGCAAACAGGCCGAAGCCTGGCTCCAAACCTCGCTCGGCCGCTTCGGACGCGACGCCCAGATCCTTCAGCTCGCCGCCGAGTTCGAACAGCAGCACGGCGACTCCCGCCGTGCCGCCGCATACTATCGTGCCGCCCTGCAGGCCGCCGGTCCGCCCACCATCGACGAGCTGACCTCATCGAAAGCCCGCATCTCCAGCGCATCTCAGCTTCCGGCCACGCAAGAGTTGTTCCGTATGCTCAGCTCTTCAGCCGATGCATCTGGTAAAACCCTCTCTTCAGGAAGAGACAATCTGGACGATCGGCAGACCCTCTGGCCCACGCGCTCGTCTTCCAGCCGCAGCCGCGAATCCGATTTAGCCGACCTGTCCTCCGAGACTGAAGTGCCTCTCGCTCCTTTGAGTCCTCGTAAACCGTCCCGTGTGAATCGAGACCGCGCTGACTGGAGCTCCCCGTCAACCGACTCGCTCTCGGACAACGGCGACACGCTTCCGCCTCTCCGACCGGCGACCAAAACCGCAAAGTCCACGCCGTCGAGCACGCATCCAGCGTTCGGCAGCGACGACGCCGACAGCGATCTCCAGCTTGATGCGATCGAACAGCCTCCTGCACGCCGCAACAGCTCTCGGCCAACATCTTCCAGCAGCGTGTCGACCAGCCGTGCGACCGCTCTTCCCTCTCTCGCGACAGACGACCCCTTACCCGCGGACCCTCCCGCACATGCCCGACCCTCCAACGCATGGCTGCCGCCGCGCTCTACTCAGAGCCTCGACAGCCTCGACAGCCCTCGATCCATCGCTATGCTGACCGCCCCTACCGCACCCGCGGAGCCTTTGCCTCCTCTCACCGGCTCCGCCGTCATCGTGCCCCGGCAGCTAAGCCCGCGCGAGGATATGGAACAGCGTCTTGACGCAATCCAGGCCGGGTCGAGCCCCTATATGGGCGGAAGATCCTGGGTAGGCTCCCACAGTGGGCAGCCCGGCTACGATCGCCTCACCATCTTCACCGCCGATATCGAACAGTCTTCGATGATCGCCAACGGAGCGCGGCTCTCGGTCATTGTTCATCCCACTCTCCTACAGGGCGGCATTACTGACCCGAACGCAACATTCCAGCTTGGAACCCTTCCCGTCGGAGCTGTCGCCAATGCCCAATCCTCTGCGGGAATCGGCGGCGAACTGCAGCTCAGGACCCGGAGCTTCGGAGCCGCGATCGGCTACACGCCCCACGGCTTCCTGGTTGAAAACGTCACCGGACGACTTCTGATCCAGCCCGACGCCGGCCCCGTGACCGTTACCTTCGACCGCCAATCCATCGAAGACTCGCAGCTCTCCTACGCCGGACTCCGCGATCCCGGGTCCATCTCCCCCGGCTCGCGCGGCAACATCTGGGGAGGAGTGACCGCCAACGCAGGCTCCCTCCAGGTCAATCGTGGGGACGCCTCCTCCGGCTGGTACATCGCCGGCGGGGGACAATACATCACCGGCCAGCATATCCGCTCCAATACCCGCATCGACGGTTACGCCGGAGCCTACTGGTCGACCTGGGAGAGGCCGGAGTACGGCAAGCTGACTCTCGGGATGAATCTCTTCGGCATGCACTTTGCCAACAATCAGCGCCTGTTCACCTACGGCAATGGAGGCTACTTCTCGCCCGGAGCCTACCTGCTCGGTAACGTTCCCATCACCTTCGAAGGACACCAGGGCACACGGTTCCACTACCGCGCCGCCGGATCCATCGGCCTCCAGGCCTTTCAGGAAGACGCCGCGGCCTACTACCCGCTCGATCCCGGGCTACAGATCGCGAACAACAATCCCTATCTGACGGAACAGACCAGCGTGGGGGCCAACTACAACATGGAAGCGGAAGGCTCTTACCTGATGACCGAGCACTGGCATGTGGGCGGCTTCTTCACTGTCGACAACTCACGCGGCTACACCAACAGCCGTGTTGGCTTCTACTTCCGCTACGTCACCCATCCGCAGTCGCTGGACTCCGTCATGGGACCCACCGGACTGGATCGGCGAACCGGCCTGAGACCTCTTCTCATTCCCTGACGCAACCACACGTTTTCCATTCCGAGAGCTACGAGGGCCGCGGATCACTACATGGATAAACTCACCAAATCACCCCCTGCTATCAAGCTGATCCTGCTGGCTGCCATGGGATCTGTCCTGTTCACCGCGGGAAGCGCGTTCCTTCTCTTCCGAAATACGCAGAACCTTACCTCTGCGGGCCGATGGGCTGAGCACACCCAGGAGGTCCTCCTCTCTATTCAAGGCGCCTCCGACATGACCCAGCGTTCGGTCTTTGAGAAGGGAGAGGACGCGACAACACGACCGACCAGCTCGCGACGAGAATCGGTTGCCGAAGTCCTGGAGTGGGCTGCCTCTTTATCGACGAAGATCATGTTTCGACCCTGCAGAATCTTAAGTTAAGCAGGCTCATGTAAACCCACCGTAAACACGTTTGAAACACTCTATTCACTGTATCGGATACATCGGCACCCACCACAATTTTCGCATTTTCAAACTGTTACGTCCTGTATCGGACGCGTGCGGTGATTTGCCTTGGTGCCCGCGAAATACGATGCTAATCCTATGCGAGCTGACGGTTGAGACAGCAAGCAAGAATTCATTCCGCATCCGACGCGGGGCCGACAGGTAGCAAATGGACTGAGTTTGTCCATCTGAGATTCTCCCCAACCATGCTTTAGGAGACAGTGACGTGATCCGTAATCTTTGCATCCAGCTTCTATTCTTGTTTGCAGCCTTCCCTGTTGCTTCGTTTGCACAGGCGAATGCTGTTTCCGTCGCCTCGCACGAGACTACGAACGGTTCGCAACCACCCTCGGTTGGCGAGACTGTATGACCTGGCTGGCGAGTTCACCGACCTGAGCGCGGTCCTGCTCATCGGCTGGGGTGACGCGCAGCGCGAGCAAGTGGCCTAGCGTGTCGACTGCCGCATGCACCTTCGAACCCTTCCTCCGCTTGGCTCCGTCGTAGCCCGCCCGTGCCCCGACTCAGGCGTGGACTGGATCGTGCGGCTGTCCAGCAGCATCGCGGTCGGCTGCGCCTTGCCCCCGGTGAACTCGCGCAGCAGCAGGCGCAAATCCTCGACCATCGTCTCCAAGCAGTGCGACTCGATCCAGCGCTGCGTCTGCTGGTAAACCACCGGCCACGGAGGCAGATCGTGCGGCAAATACCGCCACTGGCAGCCCGTCCGCACCAGGTACCGTAAGCCGTTGAGACGGCACGCGGAGAGTACTCCCGCTGCGGAGCGTCCTCGCGGCACAGCAGTAGATACGGCACCACAAACGCCCACTCCTCATCACTCACATCGCTCCGATACCCAACCCGCCCCTTGTTGCCCATCCTTCCATCGTCAACGACAAACAACCCCACGCAAAGAATCTAGCTGGGTGCAAAGTTCATAACAGCCTCTAGCGATGTTCCCTGTACATAATTTCTAAGGGCGGACTGTGCTTCTTACCTGCCAAGATTTGGACGAGACAATAGACAGCTGAGCGAACAATATGGTCTGCAGCTAAACTCTTTCCATGAGTTCCAGGACCGTGAATCCTTTTCCGCGAACCGACTATGAATTCTGCTAATATCCACCCTGCCAAATATCCGCTAGCATTCTTATTACATCGCAGGGCGTTACTCTCCACCTATTTCCGTTTCCGTGCAATGTTTAAGGGGTCTGTTCGTTCGCTGGTAAAGATTATGACCAATTTGGCAGCTGTCCCGTCACTGCTGTTGGCTGACGATAATCCCGTTTTCCTCCAAGTTCTCATCGAGATACTTGAGCCGGACTATGAAGTGGTGGCAGCGCTACATGAGGGCGCATCAGTGCTGGATAAGGTCACCGCACTCTGTCCTGATCTCGTCATTTTGGATATCTCTTTAGGTGACATGACTGGCTTGGAAGTGTGGAGGCGCATCAAGGCAGCTGGTTGTACCGCAAAGGCCATCTTCGTAACCGTGCATGAAGACATCGATTTCGTGAATGCTGCCTTTGACGTTGGTGCGTCGGGCTATGTGTTTAAGTCCCGCGTTAGTGAAGATCTTCAAAGGGCGATAAGTACAGTTTTCAACGGAGGTCGATTTGTCTCCGGAGGTTTATCGTTGCCCCCTCAAGCCGAGAAGCAGTCTTTTTGAACGCTTCTGCGTATTCCTCTCCAAAGAATATGGTAGTGAGGTTATGTGCTTACCTCACCGCTACTTGGAAGTTATCAGCGATCCACTGAGGCTTCACTTAGTAGACTTGGCGCGCAATCTGGACTCGTGGTCGTGGGAATAATCTCAAATCGCTGGGATCTACTGCCCAACAATATGACCGGAATTTGCTCAAGCCTGAACCATTGCAGTCAGTCAAGATATCCGCATCTGCCCCTGAATTCCAAGCATCTTCGAATAACTAGAACTTTTTCTAGTAGTGCAAACAGAAACTTTCCAGTAATTGTAGGGCTATGCGGTCAATATATTTCCATAAATATTCGCAACCATTCGCCAGTGGATAGTTGATCGCTTTACACCCTTGCTCGCGCTCAGGCAGTGCTCGGCGACTTCCTGGTCAAGCTCAAGGACTCCCGTCGTGCGAGAACTCAGCCAGCGTCGTTGTCGGCAGGTCATTGAAAGCTGCAGACACGGAAGATCGTAACTCCTCTGACGGCGAGTTACAGAAAGTCGATGAGATTCAGGGAGGGCAGATGGCAATAGCAAAAATCGAACCACTGCCGAGAAGTGATTTCGGCCACAAGGTAGTTCCATGGCAGAAGCGACACGCTGACGGCAAGGATTTGCGCCGCACAGTCCCACGGGAGTCGCATGCGGAATGGGTACCCTCGAACAATTGTCCCGATCCGCTGCAGCTCATTGCAGAGAACAATAAAGGCAGGCAAAAGGATCTCATTCCGTTGCGCATGGGCGCATGGCAGCCTCGCCGTTCACCTTCCTGCGGCGGATCTGTCCACATCACCCATCAGCGGAATTTCCGTGATCATCGATGGCGACGCGCACCTGAACAACTTTGGCTTTTATGGAACGCCACAGCGGGAAGTTGTCTTCGACATGAACGATTTTGATGAGGTCACTGTCGGTCCCTGGGAGTGGGACCTGAAACGCCTGGTGACAAGCGTAAACGTGGCCGGGCGGGAGAATGGCCTGAACCGGCGAGAAAGGGCCGCCACAGTGCAGCGTGCCGTCAAGGGTTACCGCGCCAATATCACACGACTGGAAGGTATGGGATTGCTGGAGATCTGGTATCTCCATGCCTTTTCCGGGCGTTTGAATCCGCTGATCCAGATCGATCCGAAGTCCCAAGCAGTCTCTAACAAAGTGCTGACCAAAGCATTAGCTACTGACAACAAAGCGCTTGTACCTAAGGTTGCGGAGCGCAGGAACGATGGGTCCTGGATGTTCCGGGACGATCCGCCTGTGTTGACGCGGGTCAGCGCTTCCACAAAGGCAAAGGTGATTGATGCCCTGAACCGTTACTCGAGCACGCTTCCGCGAGCGTGGCTTTATGTTGAGCCACTACCACGTCGCAGATGTAGCCCACCGGGTGGTAGGCGTTGGCTCGGTAGGAACCCGTGCGTATTTGGCGTTGCTCTTAGGTAATGGAGATAACGATCCCTTGTTCCTACAGGTTAAGGAGGCCGCACCGCCGGCACATGCCCCGTACTTGCCGCAACTCCCGAAAGAGTTTCTCCACAATGGCAAGCGGGTGGTGTTGGGACAGAAGGGACTGCAAGCCTCGAACGATCCAATGCTGGGCTATACCGACATCGACGGGAGACATTACTACGTACGACAAATGAAGAACCTGAAGGCTTCGATACCAGTCGAATGGCTCACGGGAGACTCGTTTAACTTCTATGCCTGGGCGTGCGGAGCATTGCTGGCGCGCGCACATGCGCGGGTGGGAGACGCGGCGCGTATCGCTGGCTACTGCGGCAACTCTGCCGTGCTGGACAAGCGTTGGCGGAGTGGGTCGAGAGTTACGGAGATCAGACGGAGCAGGATTATGCGACGCTAGTTGACTCCATCAAGCGGGGGAAAACCAAAGCACATATCGAGGCGACAAAAGATAGCTAACTCTCCGTCTCCAAGAGTAGTCTTCAGGTCGCCCGGTACTGCAGCGTTGTTGAATATGAGGAGCGAAGCTTTCCTTATTTTTGTGATAGCGAGACGCACGTACGGTTTCTGGTGTCGCTCCCAGTGTTGATTCTGGCTTGAGGTGACATTGAGGAACTCACAGTGAATCCTTATCCTTCGTGCAGGCACTCCTTCACCTGTAGCGACTGCGGAGGCGGTCGCGGCAACCAGAGCTACTCCTTTACCCCGTTACCCATTGTCTGCCCAAAGAAACACCACCGACCAAGGGTCCCAGCTCGGCATGTGTATTCGGAAATAGAGATGTGGTAGTAAAAGTTGCCAAAGATCTCTTTTCTGCGGCGTCCAACGATGGATTCAGGCAAAGAGGAGGGACAAGCCGTCACGCGGCTCTGTCTTGATGGGGAATGACTTATAGGGCAACAAGGATAGTGGGGAAACTAAAGAAATGACAGATCGGTGAAACTGTACGGCTAGGGGTAAATCATCTGGTGTTTGATGGCGTATCGATTGCGCCTCCAACAAATGGGTACAGGATTTTGATTTATGGTCATAATTTAACTCTTTTAGAGACCAGAAGGCTTTTGTTGGCGAGCGATGGATTTCGGGTCAACACCGTAGGTGACCTAAAACAATTTCGCTACTCGGTGGAACAAGAACAACCGCCATACGAATTGTTCATCTATGTCACACAGTTTCCGAAGACGAACGTCAGGCGATTAGAGTCATGGCTCTTCGAACCGCGGTGCAGGTTTGTACCAATTAGAGCGAATGGAGCAGCCCACACAATTCATCAACAACGTTTCCGAAATACTGAGTGCGAATCGTAAAGATTGCGTACTCGTGCGGAGTGTTAGCGCTGCTGATCGCGGGCGCGGGGCTTGTCGCGATGCTGGAGTTTGCGACGCTGGGGCCTTGGTTAGTCGAGCTGCAGATGGTGGATGGTGCGGTGCTGTCGGCGACGGTGAGCCAGGCGGCGCGGCTGGTCGCGAGCTTCGCGGTGGCGGGCTGGGCATGGTGTTTTTGCCGACAGTGCTGCTGGGCGCGGTCTTTCCGATGGCGCTGCGGCCGATGGTGGGTGCGAGGCATGTGGGGCGGGTGGGGTGTGGGCTTTGTGGTGGTGCGGGCGAAATGTGGGGGTTCCTTGGCTTCGGCTCGCTCAGGGCGCTTCGCTCGGAATGACACGTTTTTCATAGGATGACGAGCAGGCCTCAAGGGACAGACTTCTTGTTTACGCGTGGTCCCGCACTTCAGGTG
>Ga0193716_1001501_pt1 | contig 13562 bp, 12 predicted proteins | sample U2c1metaG_FD_145901 | JGI IMG/M metagenome (GOLD analysis project Ga0193716, IMG submission 145901) | Soil microbial communities from a riparian zone of the East river system, Colorado, United States - U2c1 | ecosystem: Environmental > Terrestrial > Soil > Riparian zone | place: USA: East River...
CGGCGATGCCTCGGTATCGGAAAAACACGCCAATTTCATCATCAATCACGGCCAGGCGCGCGCCGCCGACATCGAGGCGTTGATCCTGCATGTGCAGAAAGCCGTCGCCGCCGCCCACGGCATCGAGCTGCGCACCGAAGTGCGCATCGTCGGAGAGCCGGCATGAGCTTACTGGTCATGAATGCCGCCAACCGCCGCGCCTCTGACCCCAAGGATTTCGGCAAGACCGCCGTCATGCTCGGCGGCGATTCGAGCGAGCGCGAGATTTCTCTGTTGAGCGGCAATGCCGTGCTGGCCGCGCTCAAGCGCCGCGGCGTCGATGCGCATGCCTTCGATCCTTTGGATCGTCCGCTGCAGGCACTGCGCAGCGAGGGATTCGATCGGGTGTGGATCGCGCTGCACGGGCCGGGCGGCGAGGACGGCGCCATGCAGGGCGCGCTCGAGTGGATCGGCGTGCCTTACACGGGCAGCGGTGTGCTGGCATCCGCGTTGACCATGGACAAGCTCAAGACCAAGCGGGTGGTGGTCGGCGCCGGCTATGCCGCGCCCGAGTATGCGGTGTTGTCGGGACCGGCCGATCTGAGTGCGGCGCTCACGCGCATCGGCCTGCCCATGATGGTGAAACCCGCCTCCCAGGGATCGAGCGTCGGTATGACCAAGGTCAAAGCCGCGAACGAGTTGCCGGGTGCGTTCGCCGAGGCGCATGCCATCGACCCCATCGTTTTTGCGGAAGCCTTTGTCAGCGGTGATGAGTACACCGTGTCGATACTGCACGATGCCGCGTTGCCCTCGATCCGCATCGTGCCGGCGACGGAGTTTTACGATTATCAGGCGAAGTATTTCCGCGACGACACGCAGTACTTCTGTCCGAGCGGCTTGAACCCCAAGGACGAGGCTGAATTGCAGGCGGCGGCCTTGGCGGCATTCAAGGTCACCGATTGCCACGGCTGGGGCCGCGTGGACTTCATGCGCGATCAGGCCACGAATAAGTTCTTTTTTATCGAGATCAACACCACGCCGGGCATGACCAGCCACAGCCTGGTGCCGATGGCTGCCCGCCAGGCCGGCTTCGACTTCGAAGAGCTGGTGTGGCGCGTGCTCGAAACCAGCTTCTCGAGAGAACGGAAATGATGGCCTTCTGGCGCCGCAACCGCTTCAAGAGCAAGGCCAAGCCCATGAAATCGGGCTGGAAGTGGCCCGCTATCTTTCGCGAGTGGCGTGTTTACGCGCGCCGCGGCGCGTTGCTGCTGGTGCTCGTGGGCGCCTTGGGCGCACTGAGCTGGGCGCTGGACCGTCCGGTGCGGGTGATTTCCATCGACGGCAGCTTTCAGCGCGTCTCGCCGGGCGAAATCGAGAAGGCCGTGGCGCCTTTCGCCCACCAGGGATTCATGTCCGCCGACCTCGCCGATATCCAGCGCGCCGTCGAATCGCTGGCGTGGGTGGACCACGCCCGCATCGCGCGCCGTTGGCCGAACAGTTTGCGCGTGACGGTGATCGAGCAAACGGCGGCGGCCCGCTGGGGAGAGTCCGGGTTGCTCAACACCCGCGGCGAGCTCTTCGTCCGCACCGCCACGCATGTGCCGGCCGAATTGCCGCACTTGAGCGGCCCGGACGGCAGTGAGTCGCAAGTGGCGCAGCGCTATCTCGCGGCTCAAGGGCGAATGCTCGAGGCCGGCATGCGTATTGCGGCGCTGCGTCTCGATGAGCGCGGCGCCTGGGAAATGGATTTGGACAGTGGGGTCACCGTGCGCTTGGGAAGGCGCGATGTCGAGGAGCGCATCGAGCGCTTCATTCATACCGCATCGCAGGTGATTGCCCATCGATTGACCGAAATCAGTTACGTGGACATGCGCTATTCCAACGGCTTTGCCATTGGCTGGCGCAACCAGGGCCCCGCATCAGGGCCCGGCAAACGTCCCGACGACGCCGACGCGTAGAGGAATTTTTCAAAGACATGGCAAAGCGTTCTGATCGCAATCTACTGGTGGGGCTCGATATCGGCACCAGCAAAGTCGTCGCCATCGTCGGTGAGATCAAGGCCGACGGCGCGCTGGAGATCATCGGCATCGGCAGCCATCCGTCGCGCGGCTTGAAGAAAGGCGTGGTGGTGAATATCGAATCCACGGTGCAATCGATTCAGCGCGCGGTCGAAGAGGCGGAGCTGATGGCCGGCTGCGAGATTCACTCGGTGTATGCCGGCATTGCCGGCAGCCATGTGCGCAGCCTCAATTCACACGGCATCGTCGCCATCAAGGACAAAGAGGTGGTGCAGGGCGACGTGGAGCGCGTCATCGACGCCGCCAAGGCGGTCGCCATCCCGGCCGATCAAAAGATCCTGCATGTGCTGCCGCAGGAATACATCATCGATTCGCAGGAGGGGATTCGCGATCCCATCGGCATGTCCGGCGTGCGCCTGGAAGCGAAGGTGCACATCGTCACCGGCGCCGACAGCGCCGCGCAGAACATCGTCAAGTGCGTGCAGCGCTGCGGGTTGGTGGTCGATGACATCGTGTTGGAGCAGCTCGCCTCCAGCTACGCGGTGCTCACCGAAGATGAGAAGGATCTCGGCGTGTGCGTGGTGGATATCGGCGGCGGCACCACCGACATCGCGGTGTTCGGCGGCGGCGCGATTCGCCACACGGCGGTGATCCCGATCGCGGGCGACCAAATCACCAACGACATCGCGGTGTCCATGCGCACGCCGACGCAGTACGCCGAGGACATCAAGATCAAGTACGCCTGCGCCCTATCGCAGCTCGCCAACCCCGACGAAACCATCGAGGTCCCGAGCGTGGGGGATCGTCCGCCGCGCCGCCTGGCGCGCCAGACCCTCGCTGAAATCGTCGAGCCGCGTTACGAGGAACTGTTCGGGCTCATCCGCGATGAGCTGCGCCGCGCGGGACTGGAGGAGCAGGTCGCCACCGGCATCGTGCTCACCGGCGGCAGCGCCAAGATGGAAGGCGCGATCGAACTCGCCGAAGAAGTGTTTCACATGCCGGTGCGCTTAGGCGTGCCGCAATACGTCACGGGTTTGTCCGAGGTGGTGAGCAATCCGATCCATGCCACGGGCGTGGGTCTGCTGCTCTACGCCAAGAGCAATTTGGAGGGTCAGCGCACGGAAGCGCCGCTGCTCGCGGGCGGCATGAAGAGCGTGCTGGAACGAATGAAGGCCTGGTTCCAGGGCAATTTTTAGAGTTAATGATAACTAACGTAGGAGAACTGGAATGTTCGAACTGATGGATTCTTATAGTCAAAGCGCCGTGATCAAGGTGCTGGGCGTGGGCGGCGGTGGCGGCAACGCGGTCTCACACATGGTTCAAGCCGGCCTCGAAGGCGTGGACTTCATTTGCATCAACACCGACGCGCAGGCGCTGAAGCACTCCAAAGTGCGCACCGCTTTGCAGATCGGCTGCAACATTACCAAGGGCTTGGGCGCCGGCGCCGACCCGGAAGTGGGACGGCAGGCGGCCATGGAAGACCGTGATCGCATCATCGAGCTGATCGAGGGTTGCGACATGCTGTTCATCACCGCCGGCATGGGCGGCGGCACCGGCACGGGCGCAGCCCCCGTGGTGGCGCAGGTTGCCAAGGAACTCGGGATTCTCACCGTCGCGGTGGTCACGCGTCCTTTTGAAATGGAAGGCAACAAGCGCTCGCGCGTTGCCGATCAAGGCATGCTGGAATTGTCCAAGTATGTCGATTCGCTGATCACCATTCCGAATCAGAAACTGCTGTCAGTGCTGGGCAGCAGCACCACGCTGCTCGATGCCTTCAAGGCCGCGAACACGGTGCTGCAAGGCGCGGTGCAGGGCATTGCGGAACTGATCACACGGCCGGGTCTCATCAATGTCGACTTTGCCGACGTGCGCACGGTGATGTCGGAAACCGGCATGGCCATGATGGGTTCGGGAACTGCCTCGGGCGATGATCGGGCGCGCGAAGCGGCCGAAGCGGCCATTTCCAGTCCCCTGCTCGAGGACATCAACCTCTCGGGCGCTCAAGGGATCCTGGTCAATGTCACCGCGGGCATGGACCTGTCGATCGGTGAATTCCAAGAAGTGGGCAACGTCATCAAGCAGTTCGCCTCCGACGATGCGACCGTGGTCGTGGGTACGGTGATCGATCCGGAGATGGCCAGCCAGATTCGCGTCACCGTGGTGGCGACCGGATTGGGCAAGCCCGTCGCGCGGGCCGCGCCGCAGCCGGCTGTCTCGCATCACGCGCCGCCGCTCACCATGCGGGTGATCCGGCACAAATCGCCGATGGCGCCCACCGACTACGCCATGTTGGACAAGCCGACGGTGCAGCGGCAGCGCGCGGTAGGCGATGGCTTGCGTGCCGAGGTCGATTCGGAGGATTTGCTGGACATTCCGGCGTTCTTGAGGAGACAGGCAGATTAAGTAGGCGACGTTCGACATTCCAAATTTTGGCGCTCTGTAGGATTCCCTTAAGGGCGCCCGTTTGGGTGGAGAAATGCTAAGAAGCGAACTTATGCGGGCACTGTGCGGTCGGACAGTGTTCTTGTTGCCTTTGGGCAATTTTCGCGTTTCATGCCAGGGTGTACCCTGTGGTATCTTTGGGACATAACATAGTCCGGTTTCACTTAATGCTGAATCAAAGAACACTGAAGAATTCGATTCGTGCCACCGGCGTTGGGTTGCATACGGGCAAGAAGGTTCTCATGACCCTCCGGCCGGCACTGCCGGATACCGGTATTGTGTTTCGCCGCACCGATCTGGACCACCCCGTCGACATCCGTGCGCACGCCGAGAATGTGGGCGATACCATGATGGGCACGACCCTGCATCGGGGCGACGTCAAGGTGTCGACCGTCGAACACCTGCTCTCCGCCCTGGCAGGGTTGGGGATAGACAATGCGCTGGTGGAAGTCAGCGCGGGCGAAGTGCCGATCATGGACGGCAGCGCCGGGCCCTTTGTGTTCCTGCTGCAATCGGCGGGCATCGAGGAGCAAAAAGCGCCGAAACGATTCATCCGCATCTTGGAAGCACTGCAGGTCGATGATGGCGATAAATGGGCGCGCTTCGATCCGTATGACGGCTTCAAGGTTAATTTTGAAATCGAATTCAATCACCCGACCTTCAAGAAGCACTCGCAAGTGGCTTCCATGGATTTTTCCACGACCTCGTTTTTGCGCGAGATCAGCCGCGCGCGAACCTTCGGGTTCATGCGTGATTTAGAGAGCCTGCGCGCGCGCAATCTGGCGCTCGGCGGCAATATGGACAACGCCATCGTGCTCGATGACTACCGCGTTTTGAATGAGGACGGCTTGCGCTACGAAGATGAGTTCGTGAAGCACAAGATTCTCGATGCCATCGGCGATTTGTATTTATTGGGCCACAGCCTCATCGGCGAATTCAGCGGCTTCAAGTCGGGGCATGCGCTCAACAATAAATTGCTGCGCAGTCTCATGGCCACGCACAGCGCCTGGCAGGAAGTCACCTTCGAGAGTCTGGCGGACGCGCCGATTTCCTATGTTGCGGCCGCGGCGGCGCGCGCCTAGTCAATCGGCGGCGACGGGCGGGACCACACGTATTTTCACGGTGAGAATCTCGAGTCCTGCGGACTTGGCAACCCGTTTTCGGATGCTTTCCGTGGAATATCGGAGGCGCGAGGCCCAAACGGCTCCCACCACCCCGATGGTCAGGCGGCCTTGGATTATGCCGGCGCTGACGACCGCTTGGCCTAAGCGGGCGGGCAAGGCGGCGCGCACCTGCTCCAAAACTTTGGATCGCTCCGCGGACCTTTCTTTCAGCAGTGAAAGTCGCTTCCCACCTCTAGCCAGTAACTCGCTGAGACTCTTAGAGTTTTGCATTTCAGCAGCGAACCAAGGCTTGGATTGACATGCAAAAAGCGTGCGGAAATCCTTGTTTTGAGTCAGTTATCTGCATAGTCTACCGGTACTGCTCGGAGCATCATCGATTGTCCGGGACGACATAAGCGAAAGTTTCAGCATCGTGTCGGTGTAGGAAGAACCATCCGTATGAATGTCATTTTTGTCGGCCGTAAATCGGGCCGAGTGAAACAATTTGACCTGCAACATCCCGTGATTATGTCAGCTGCAGCGCTGTTGATACTCGGGGTCCTCGGTACGGCATTCTCCATAGGTGTTGGTTTGGGCGCGCGGCATGGTAGCGGCAATCCCGTCGATCAGCTGGGAAATTGGTCCGTCGAGCTGTTGCACCAGAAGGCGCAGATCGAAGACACCAAGCGGGTCCTGCAGGAGAAAGTGAACGCCCTGGCGATGCGCGTGGGTCAAATGAATGCCAACGTGATCCGCTTGGATGCCCTCGGTAAGCGCTTGACCCGTATGGCAAATCTGGACGACGGCGAATTCGACTTCGGCCACCCGCCGGCGATCGGCGGCGCCGAGAGCGGCGCGGACGGGCAGCCGGCGCAGATCCCCAATCTCACCGTCATGGTCGACGATTTGCAGTCCCAGCTATCGAGCCGCGAGCAACAGCTGGGCGTGCTGGAAAATATGATTTTGAGCCGCGAGCTCAACAAGCAGGTGTACCCGGAAGGCCGGCCGGTCCAGGAAAGCTGGATTTCCTCGTATTTCGGGCGCCGGGCGGATCCCTTTACCGGGTATTCCGCAGTGCACAAGGGCTTGGATTTTGCCGGCCAGGAAGGCTCAAAAGTGAGCGCGGTGGCGGCGGGCATCGTGACCTTCGCCGGTGACCGCGCGGGCTATGGCGAAATGGTGGAAATCAACCATGGCAATGGTTTGGCCACCCGCTACTGCCACGCCGAAAAACTGCTGGTGAAGCAGGGCGACATGATCCGCAAGGGCCAAGATGTCGCGTTGTTGGGTTCCACCGGTCGCTCGACCGGCCCGCATTTGCACTTTGAAGTCCTGAAGAATGGCGCACAGGTCGACCCCCTGCGCTTTATCGGAGAGGATCGTTAAGCCCTAGATGAGGCGCTGATCAGGCAAGGCCTTGAAAAGGTCGCCGTCGAAACGATTTCCAGCTCTGCTGGTCTATCCGTACAATACCCAGTTTTCTTAAGGACTCCCCCCGCGTGTGGAAGCTTCTGACGCAAGTATTTGGCAGCCGTAATCAGCGCCTCGTGAAGGAGCTGAGCCGTACCGTCGCGGCCATCAATGCCTTCGAGCCCAGCGTCAGCGCCTTGACCGATGAGCAGTTTCCGGAAAAGACCCGTGAGCTCAAGGCCCGCTTTACCGCCGGCACGGCGCTCGATGAATTGATTCCGGAGGCCTTTGCCCTGGTACGCGAATCGGCGCGCCGCAAATTGGGCATGCGCCACTTCGACGTGCAGCTGATCGGCGGTCTGGCCTTGAACGCCGGCAAGATTTCCGAAATGCGCACCGGTGAAGGCAAGACGCTGATGGCGACGCTGCCGGCGTACTTGAACGCCCTCTCCGGCGCGGGCGTGCACGTCGTGACCGTCAATGAATACCTGGCGCAGCGCGATTCGGACTGGATGGGTCCGATATTTCGTTTCTTAGGATTGGAAGTCGGCGTCATCAAGAATGCACAGACGCCGGACGAGAAGCGCGCGGCCTATGCCTGCGACATCACCTACGGCACCAACAACGAATTCGGATTCGATTACCTGCGCGACAACCTGGCGTTTCGCCTCGAGGATCGCGTGCAGCGCAAGCTGTCCTTTGCCATCGTCGATGAAGTCGATTCGATCCTGATCGATGAGGCGCGAACGCCGCTGATTATTTCAGGACCGGCGGAAGAGAGCACCGAGCTGTACATCAAGATCAACGCCTTGATCCCGCGCTTGGTGAAACAAAAAGAGGAAAACGGCCCCGGCGATTTCGCCGTCGATGAGAAGACCAAGCAGGCCACCTTGACCGAAGACGGCCACGAAAAGGTCGAGAACATGATGGCCGAGATCGGGCTGCTGCGCGAAGGCGAGAGTTTGTACGACGCCACCAACATTCGCCTCATGCATCACTTGAACGCGGCGCTGCGCGCGCATTCCCTATACAAGCGCGATGTCGAGTACATCGTTCGCCAGGGCGAAGTGATCATCGTTGATGAATTCACGGGGCGAACCATGCAGGGCCGGCGCTGGTCCGACGGTCTGCATCAGGCGGTCGAGGCCAAAGAGGGCGTCAAGGTCCGCGAAGAAAATCAAACCGTCGCGTCGATCACTTTCCAGAACTATTTCAGGCTGTATTCGAAGCTGTCCGGCATGACCGGAACCGCGGACACGGAGGCGTTCGAATTCCAGCAGATTTACGGGCTGGAAGTGGTGGTGATTCCGACCCACAAGGCGATGATCCGCCAGGATAGGTCCGACCTGGTGTTTCTCTCCGAGCCGGACAAGTTCCAGGCCATCCTCGAGGACATCCAGGATTGCGTGAAGCGCGGGCAGCCGGTGTTGGTGGGCACCGCGTCGATCGAGGCATCCGAACGGATTGCCAAGCTGCTGCAGGGCGCGAAAATTCCGCACGAAGTCCTCAATGCGAAGCAGCATGAGCGTGAGGCGCATATCGTCGCCGAAGCCGGCCGGCCCGGGGCGATCACGATTGCCACCAACATGGCCGGCCGCGGCACCGACATCGTGCTCGGCGGCAGTCCGCAAACGCAGATTGATGCGATCGAGAATCCCAACGAAGCGGACTTGAAGGGCATTCACACCGCGTGGCGCGAGCGCCATGAACAGGTGACCGCGGCAGGCGGCTTGCACATCATCGGCACCGAGCGCCATGAATCACGGCGCATCGACAACCAGCTGCGCGGCCGTTCGGGGCGCCAGGGCGATCCGGGATCGAGCCGCTTTTACCTGTCGCTCGAAGACAATTTGATGCGTATTTTCGGGGATCCGACGCGCATGAAGGCGCTCATGACCCGCGTCGGCATGAAGGCCGGCGAGGCGATCGAGAGCGGCATGTTGACGCGCCAAATAGAACGCGCCCAGCGGCGGGTCGAGCAGCACAACTTCGATGCCCGCAAGCAACTGTTGGAATATGACGATGTGGCGAACGATCAGCGCCGCGTCATTTATCAGCAGCGCACCGACCTGATGGGCGCCGACGACGTTGCCGAAGCGATCAAAGGAATTCGCGAGGACGTGGTCGCGCAACTGGTGGATCAGTACGTTCCGGCCGGCGCACCCGAGGAGCAGTGGGACTCGAAGGGATTGGCGCAGGCGATCGAGCGCGATTTCGGCCCGACGCTGCCCATCGTCGATTGGGTCAAGGCGGAAGAGGCCGGCGACGCTCAAGGGCTGCGCAACAAGATTGTCGGCGCCCTGGAAGAGGCTTACACGCAGAAAGAGGTCAATGTTGGGCCTCAGGTGATGCGCTACATCGAGAAGGAAATCACGCTGCGCACGCTGGATCAACACTGGCGCGAACATCTCGCGGCCATGGACTACATGCGGCAGGGCATTTATCTGCGCAGTTATGCCCAGAAAAATCCGAAGCAGGAATACAAGCGCGAAGCCTTTGAGCTGTTCTCCGGCATGCTCGATCGCATCAAATTCGATACCGTCACCACGGTATCGAAGATTCAAGTGCGCAGCGAAGCCGAGATCGACCGCGAGAATCTGGAGCGGCAGCAGCGCCTGGAGCGCGCCTTGCAGGCGCAGCATGCCGATGCCGTTTCACCGATCGCCATGCCCGGCGCGGACGGCCCGGCAACCCCGGCGCCGGCCGGCGGCAACATCATGGAACTGGAGCCGCGTTCGATTCCTGAGACGGCGGCGCCCTTCGTACGCCAGATGCCCAAGGTAGGCCGCAATGAGCCGTGTCCCTGCGGTTCAGGCCGAAAGTACAAGCACTGCCACGGCACGCTGCAGCAAGCGAGCGGTTGAGTCCCGAGCTCAAGAGTCTTGCCACTCATGTCGTTGCTGCGGCGGTGACCGACGGCGCCGGGCGCGTGCTGATTGCGCAGCGCCCGCCGGGCAAACATCTCGCCGGCGGTTGGGAATTTCCCGGAGGAAAACTCGAGCGCGGCGAAGATCGTCGCGCGGGCCTGGCGCGCGAGCTGCGCGAAGAGCTGGGGATCACCATAACGACACCCCGTCCCCTGATCCGTGTGCAACATACGTACGACTACGGCGCCGTGCTCATCGATATGTGGGTGGTGCACCGTTACAGCGGCGAGCTCGCGGGGCTCGACGGACAGGCGCTGCGTTGGGTGTCTCAAGACGAACTGGAGGCAGTGGAGTTGCTGCCGGCGGATGGGCCGATCGTGGCAGCGCTGCGGTTACCGGAGCGATTGACGCAGGCGTCGAGTGCTCACTACGCCGTGGGTGAATTGGGTGGTCCTGATAGCGGTGCGCGCCTGCGCGGAGTTTGGTGCGCGAGTTTTGCGGATGCCATGGCGGGAAGCGATGCGGGCGCTGATTTTCTGGTGCTGAGGAATGAGCTCGCGCACGCCGAGATCACGTCGATATGCGAGTTGGTGGCCGTTCCGGTGTACGTGAAGGGCGTTGGGATGGAGGAGGCGTGGGGGCTCGGGGCGACTGGAGTCGTTGAAATCGACTAACGCACGGTAGCGGCTGCGCATGCGCTATCCGCCGCGCAGCGCGGCCTCGAGAATGGGCTTGGTCCACTGCGGTGCGCGTTGCAATGCCTCGAGATCATCGGGGGCAGGCGAGATGATTTGGCCGTTTTCCATCTCGAGCACGAGAATAGGGTCCGGCACCGCTCCGTCGGCTGCCGCCTCCGCGCTATTGTCGTAGACCTTGATGTATGCCACGTGCGGCATGAGTTTGATAAGGTTCATCTGCGCCAGCGGATAGCGTTCGCGGATTTTCTCCTCTGGAATGGGATGGCCACCCGCCGCAACACGGGCCTCGACGCGCGCTATATGCAGCTCGGGGGAAGACAGTGCGCAGAACCAAATCAAGACGGCGTGCGTTTTCGTGGCCTGCAGAATCTTCGCCGTGACTGACTTGCCGCCCAATGTCGTTTCGAAGGCATGGTTCAAGCCCTTCGCGATGGCTTCTTCAAGGCGGCGCATACTCTCCTGCCACGCGTGCGCGTTCGCCGTTTCCTGGTCGCATCCCGTTGCGGCCTTAAACTCGCGAGCGAAGGCATCGGGGTTGAACCAGGTCAATCCGTCGCGTTCCAGAAGGTGGCCGCCGATCGAACTCTTGCCTGCTCCGTTTACGCCGGCGAGGACGTAGAGAACGGGGCGCGTCATTAATGACCCGAGCCCGCTTTCACTTTGCCGGCCAATTTGGCAGGACCGCGAATGGTTGACTGCAGACGAGTTGCTGCAGACTGGCCTTGAAGCACCGATAGACGCTCATCAAAACTTTGCCTCAAGTTCGCAAGCGCCAGTTCGGTCTGAGCCTTGGACTGCTCTACGAGCCGCATGAGATCGTCATACTCCGCCATCGGAATAATGACTGCCTCGGGCTCATCGTGATTGGTTACCACGAGCCTTCCCTTGCTGCGCAACGCATTCATCATCCCGCGCCACCCGAGCTTTTTTAGATCGGACGCGGGAGTGCGAGGCAGTTTCGCAAGGGGCAGAAAGGCGGGTGGCTTTAGCGGGATGGTCATGGGTTTTAGTCCTAAGCTTGCATTAGCTAATATTTTAGCCCAATAGCCCATTTTTAGCTATTTTGCCCATATTAGCCTATCTAGCCCTTATTTGCAGAATATAGAATTGACTATAGGAAGTGATTTGATAATATCTTTGTTATGCCAAAGAGCCCGCAAGCTTTATTGACCATGCCGCCGGCCGCGACTCAGGCATTGCGGGCCTTGGGGGAAAATCTGGCGATCGCCAGAAGCCGGCGGCGCGAATCACAGCGCGCCTGGGCGAAACGCCTCGGCGTCTCGATTCCGACGCTGATCCGCATGGAGCGGGGCGATCCCGGCGTCGGCGCCGGAATCTACGTTAGTGCGTTGTGGTTGATCGGGAGGTCGAGCGCGCTGGCTGACCTGGCAGCACCAGCGCAAGACCGTGGCGCGCTGGAGAGCGATGTGCGTGCGGCCATGACCCGCCGTGCAGTCCGCTCTGCGGCTTCAGCGGAAGCGCGGCTTGCGCGCAAACCGCTCAAGGCAAAGCCGACGTGAGCGCCGTGCGCTACGAGGCTTCGGACCGACTCCATCTCTGGTTGCTGACCCGGCCGTTGCAGCCGTTGCCCATCGGTGAGCTCAATCTGATTCGCTCCAGCCAGGGCGTGTCGTTGCGCTACGTCGACTCATGGTTGCAACGCGGCTTCCCCTTGAGTGAAGATTTGCCGCTCATCGACGAAGAATTTCTGCCCGCGGAGAGGGGCGCCGCGGTCGGCGCGGTGGACGACGCGCGCCCGGACCGGTGGGGTGAGCGGGTGATCCGCTTCATCGACAAACCTGCGCGCTTGTCGCTCCTCGAGTATCTGTATTTTGCCGGAGACGACCGGTTTGGAGCTCTCGGCGTATCGACTTCGCCGACTGAGTACTTGCCACGGCGCCTAGGTCCACTGCCTACGCTGCAAGATGCGGATGAGCTGCAGGAACTGATCCGCAAAGTGCAAAACAACGAGCCCGTCCCGCGGGCGCAGCAGCGCTTGATCTCGCCGGGCGCGACCATGGGCGGCGCACGGCCCAAAGCGCTGATCGACATTGCCGGCGAGCAGTGGGTCATCAAGTTCTCCGACGGAGATCCCGCGGACACTCCGTTGATCGAGCATGCCGCCATGACGCTGGCGCAGAAGGCCGGCATCCGCACCGCGCAGACGATGCCGGTACGCTTGACCCACGGGCATGCCGTCGCCATCAAACGCTTCGATCGCGTGGGCGGTGTGCGGATGCATAGTCTATCCGCCTGCGTGGCGCTGCGAGCCGCAGGCGAACGGTTCGGATACCCGGAATTGGCACAGTTGCTGCGTCGCCGGGGGGTGACTGACGGCGATGCTTACCTCGCGCAGATGCGCGAGGTGTTTCGCAGAATGGTGTTCAACATTCTGATCGACAATACCGACGATCACGAGAAGAATCATGCGCTGCTCATGACCGATGCGCAGCAGTACGAACTTTCGCCTGCATTCGATGTGCTGCCTTCAGGGCAGGCGCTCGGCTTTCAGCAGATGCGCGTGGGAGAGCAAGAGGCCGACTCGACCATTGCCAACGCGCTGTCGCTATCACAGATGTACGCGCTTACCAAGAACGAGGCCGTCAAAGAGGCGCAGGCGGTTGCGCAGGTGATCGACGGATGGCAGCAGCACTTTATGGCATGCGGCGTCACGCGGGGAGACGTCGATTTGTACGCGGAGCAGATCGAGCGGCCGTTTCTGCGGGATCAGCGCAGGGAGCTCAGCGGTGACTAAGACCGAGGACAGCATCCCAGACCCAAAGTCGCAGGAACTCATCAAGGAACACGGCGATGCTCATCTGAAGCGCGGCGAGCTTGGTGAAGCAGAACGCTGCTATCGGCTGGTTCTGGAGGCGGATCCACTGCATCGCCACGCCCTAATCAATCTTGGCTTTGTTTTAAAGGAACTGGGCCGACTCCGCGAGTCCGCCGAATTCATTGATCGCGCCTTGCGCGCCGCGTCCGACGATGCCGATGCCCATTATCTGCGCGCGAGCCTATATCAAGCCGAAGGTCGTCTCGACC
>Ga0193716_1001502_pt1 | contig 13552 bp, 10 predicted proteins | sample U2c1metaG_FD_145901 | JGI IMG/M metagenome (GOLD analysis project Ga0193716, IMG submission 145901) | Soil microbial communities from a riparian zone of the East river system, Colorado, United States - U2c1 | ecosystem: Environmental > Terrestrial > Soil > Riparian zone | place: USA: East River...
TCCGCCCACAGACTCGCGTATCCTCTCCGCTTGGAGGATTCGCCTAGAGGCCTAGGGCGCACGCTTGGAAAGCGTGTTGGGGGCAACCCCTCACGAGTTCGAATCTCGTATCCTCCGCCACTCCCCGAGTGGCCACCCGATCGGTGTTTCCGCCGGTCAGCGCACTATGTGGTCACTTGCAGGGGACGAACACAGAACGGCCCGGTCGCATCAGCGACCGGGCCGTTTTCGTGCTTAGTCTCAACGGCAGTCTCAACAAGCCGTCTCAGGCGGACATTTGCAGGGGCCTCGTGACATGGCCATGCAACGAGAGGATGCTGGGGAGAGGTTAGGGGGTCTCCGATGCCGGAACCTGGTCGACGTTGGATGTCGGGAGCTGCCGAGATATTCTTCATCAGCACTGGCCTCCAGATGCAAAATGGCCAGCTCGTTATGGTGCCGCAAGGGGGCGCGCTCGTTCGCATCTACAGTCAACTTGAGGTCCGCCGGATGCTCATCCTCGTAACCAACCCGGGAGAGCGCAGAGCGCGGCTGACGTTCACGCCCCGCACTGAGACGGCTCCAGGCGATGAACCTAGACGCGCCGTGGTGACAGCCAACGGCCGCGAAGTCGATCCAAAGACACGCACATTGCAGCTCGACGCACACAGAACCCGCGTCGTTGAGGTAGTCGTTCGGGGCGGGGGTCCAGGACCCGACGGAGTGACCAGGTCGATCGTCTGGCTCGAGATTGAGAGCGATCGGGACGTGATCCCGAGTGGTGAACTTCGCACCGAACGCACAACAGGCAACGCAGAAGACTTACATGAGGGTCTACCGATTCACTGGGACTCGCAACCCATCAGCTGGTTCCAGGTACGCCCGCCTCCACCGCAACTCCCTGGAGGCCCCCAGCCAACACCCGGCACAGTCGGTACCACTGCCACCCAGCGCGGAGGCTGACTCTTATCTCTGTGACCGAGCCCTGGACTACGTATGGACGCGTACCCGCCCTGCATGATGTTTCCGCAGGTCAAGCGCTGGTATCGGGTATCGGGCCCTCTCACGTTTCGAATATGTCTTCTGCCGAGAGGCATCCGCCACTCCACGAAAAAGCTGCGGGACGTAGCACACAGGTATTCGCGCGAATCCGCTGGACTATCAGGCCGCCAAGGATGGGGACCCGAGGACGCGCGTGATCGACCGACTCGTCGATGACCTGCGAGCCGGGTCCTAGTTACTTGCGGGATCAGTCCATGCGAAAGGACGGGTAGTCGCTGGCGGCGATTCGCGACGCAGGTTGGCCACACACGCGGAACTCGCGCGGGAGACGGCCTGGGCGTATGACTAGGCGCAGGTCAGCGCGTACCGCACAGCCGCTTTGAAAAGACGCCGTTCAGTCTCAAAGGTAGTCTCATCCGTCTGCGTCTGGGGCCGTTCATCTAGGTTCAGCTATCGAGCAGTGACGCCCTCGACACTGCCGACGGATCTTCCTGAACGCACAGTGTCGGTCGTGGAAAGCGTGTTGGGGGCAACTCCTCACGAGTTCGAATCTCGTATCCTCCGCCACTCCCCGGAGTAGAGAAACCGCAGTTCAGAGCGTGGTTTCAGCCCTCTGAGGGACGAGCAGAAGGTGGGCCGGTCGCCAGCGCGACCGGCCCGACTTCGTAGTGGCCGAGAGCAGGCCGCCGATGCGGGTGGCTAGATGGCTGGCGCCTGGCGACGCCGGTACAGCCACATCGCACCGAAGGCGATGGCCGCGCCGCCGACCGCGGACGCGCCGGCCTGCAGAACCTCAACACTGGTGTCGTCCGGTGCATTGATGACCGGCGCAACCTGGAGACGAGGCACCTCGTACCTTGGGTCGTAGTTCGTGTAGTTCGGCGGCCCCTGGTTTTGCGGCGTGACCGTGGTGGTCCGCGGTACGTCGTCGGGAACCCGGGCCGGTGCTTCGGTCGCGGTCAGCCCGATGGCGCCCAGCGCGAGTGCCGATACGGCCAGAGTTGTGAGGGTGCGATTCATGACTTCCCCTATGGGTCGTAGCGGCGGGATTGCCGCTCTGGGCTTCAGATTCCCTCTGTGCCGCAACGGCCACATCGGGTACGAGTCCTTAGAAGCGGCGGGCGAACCCTTAGATTCGCGGCACGGCTGGCTGCGGTGGTGCAGACATCTGATTCGTTTCGGCGGAGACTGCTGAAATGGGTGGGGTTGCAGTCCCGTCGCTGCCGGGTATCGCAGGTCGTGTCGAGGAGGGGGAGGTCCTCGCGGGGGCGATCAGCGCTGCCGTCGGGCGACGACCGTCTGCGGTGTTCGTGCACGGGGAGGCGGGCGTGGGTAAGACGCGCCTGGTACGCGCTGTATGTGACAACGCGGCGGCAAGTGGCGCGGCGGTCTTATGGGGTCGTGGTGTTCGATTTGGTGCGGTCGACGCGCCGTACGTCGCGCTGATCGGTGCGTTGGAGGGCTGGCTGGAGTCGGCCGAGCCGTCGGAGAGGGCCAATGCGCTGGAGGCCGTCCCGGCCGCTGCCGAACTGCTGCCATCTTTGGGTGGGCAGCCGACGCGAAGCACGGTCCGGCTGCTTCCGGTGATCGACGGACTGCTGCAGGCGCTGGTTTCGCAGCGGCCGACGGTGCTGGTCGTGGATGACGTCCAGTGGGCCGACCTGGCCTCGCGCGACGCGATCACCTATCTGGTGGCCGGTTTCCGCAGCCAGCGGCTGACTGTGCTGACGACGTACCGCGACGAGGAAATTGCGGCCGGGGATCCGCTGAATGTCTGGCTGGCCGATCTGATCCGGTTGCCCTCGGTGTCGTCATTGCGTCTGACCAGAATGAGCCGCGACGAGACCGAGCAGCAGCTGTCGCTGTTGCTCGGCGGTCAGGCCGATCCGGACCTCGTGTCCGCGGTGGTACAGCGCTCCGACGGCAACCCCTATTTCACGGAACTGCTGGTCCATGGGCTGACGGCCGCGGACCAGAACCTGCCTGCCGATCTGCCCGCGGAGCTGACCGGCGCGCTGCTGGCCGCTTGGCACCGATTGGATGACCCGTCCCGCGAGGTGGTGAGACTACTGGCGGTCTGCGGACGCCCGGCCTCGGCGGACGATCTGGTCGAGGTGGCCGCGGCGCGCGGCATCGACGCCGAGAAGGTGACCGTTGCGCTGGTCGAAGCAACGAAGAACGGGATTTGCGTGGCACATGGTGGTGAGCTGTGCTGGTTCCGCCACCCGCTGCTCGCCGAGGTCCTGAACGCCACGTTCGTGCCCGGCGAGGCGGTGCCTGTCCATGCCGCCTGGGCCGAGGCGCTGGAGAGCCGAACCGGCACAGCCATCGATGAACTGCGCCGGGTCGGCGAGCTCGCGGGTCACTACGAGGGTGCCCACGATCGAGCAGCGAGCCTGGACGCGTCGCTGCGCGCTGCGGACCTCGCCAGACAGCTGAAAGCCATGCCCGAGGAGGCGGTGCATCTGCGCCGGGCAGCGCGTCTGTGGCCAACCGTCCACGCAGCAGATGCGCAACCGCCGGATGGTGAGCTCGATCTGCTCGAGCGCCTAGCCTCCGTATCGGATCTGGTCGGAGACGGCGAGGAGACGCTGGCTGCCTGGAGTCGCTCGCTGCAGCTCGTCGACGAACGCCGAGATCCTCTTCGGGCCAGCCGGATCGTGCGGGAAACGGCGCTCTCGGAGTTCTGGACGGGCCGGCGCAGCGGCCAAGCATTCGAGGCGCTCGAGCATGCCGTCAGACTCTCTGAGCCGTTCCCGGACAGCGCAGAGTATGCCGCCGCACTTGCTGAGCTCAGCATTGCCCACAATTGGACTGCTACGTCGTTCGAGTCTGCGCAGCTATACGCCGACGAAGCCGCCCGGGCGGCCCATCGCTCAGGATCGCATGACGCGTTGGCACGGGCCCACCGCGCTCTGGCCGAAGCGTACGGAAGGGACGAGCGCACCGATGCCGCCTCCGCTGAAGCCCTTCGCCACGCACGGCTCACGGGCCACCCAGGCCGCATGCTGCACGCCCTATGGGCCAGAATGGCCTACCTGGCCCCGCGCGGCCGCCTGGCCGACCTCGTGCAACTGGATGCCGACGGGCTGCGCGAGACGCTCGACGAAGGGGCCACCAACGTGGCGGCCTTCCACGCCGGCGACCTCGGCCGGTTTCTCCTGATCCTCGGACGCCATGCAGAGGCCGACCAAGCCGTCCGTACCGGACTGGCTCTCGCCAGGGTCGCGACCATGAGTGCTGTCGTCCGGCTGGCCGCAGCCCTGCTGGCCGCACGGCGAGGTCACCTCGACCAGGCTCGCTTGCACGTACAGCGTCTCCATGAGCTGATACCGGACCTCGAGCACCGCCCGGGGTTGTGGGCGCCTCCGACCCTCGCGGAATACCTGCTCGCCGAGAACCGGCCGGATCGAGCCCTCGAGCTGCTCGCGCACACGATGGCCGTCCAGATCGTCCGCCCGCGAGTTGCCGACGAGATGCTCATGCTAAGCGCACGCGCGGCCGCCGACCTCGCCGACCACGCACGAGACCGTCGAGACCGCGACGGCGTGACGCGCGCCCAACGATCGCTCGACGAAATCGTCGAGCGCCGCCGGGAGCTCCAACCGCCCCCGTTCGCTCGTATCACGAACGATGATCTGATCACCCCGGCCGTCGAAGCGCTCCACGCCGCGGAGACCGCGCGATGCCTGGGACAACGAGGGACCTCGACTCTCTGGGAGGAGGCGGCACGTCGCTGCGCCATTGCAGGGCTGCGCTGGGACGAGGCGGTCGCCTCCCGCCGCTGGGCACAGGCCCTGCTGACCGACGGTGCAAGCAAAGCCGCCATCGCGGTGCCGCTGCGATCGGCGTACCAGCTCGCCGACGAGATTTCTGCCGGCCCGCTCCGACACGAGGTCGAGAAACTGGCGACGGTTGCCAGGATCTCCCTCGATGAGCCGCACCCCGCTACGGCCGACACGCTCGACGATGCCCCGGAAGCCTTCAGTTCCCTGACTCGACGGGAGCGCGAGATCCTCGCATATCTGGTCGCCGGCCGGACGTACGCCGAGATCGCAGCTGCCTTGTTCATCAGCGAGAAGACCGTCAGCGCGCACATCTCGAACCTGCTTCGCAAAACCGGTACCTCGTCCAGACGCGATGTGGCCGCACTGGCCAGCAGACTCGGCTACCCGTAACCTCACTGAGGCTGTCAGGACCCAAACGACCAGAGGCCGTCCTCGACGGTGTAAGACGACGCAGTCAGCGGGTCAGGTCTTGCATGATGACGAAGGCGTTGGCAGCAGCCACGGTGCAGGGTCTGGCCGAGGTTGGTAGGAGTCAGCCGCCTCAGGCCGTGCCAACTGCCGTTCCGGGTAGAAACCAGGCTTACGGCCGCACGGTCTCTTCGTGCAGCCATGCTGGACTTCGGCCTATTGCGACTGCGCCGCACCCTGAGAACCCCAGCCTTCAGGTCAACGTCCGCCCACTTCAGCCCGAGCGCCTCGCCTTGGCGTAGCCCCAGTGCCAGCGCGATTGCCCACCTAGCACTGTTTCGATTCTTGCTCGCCTCCTCGGTCAACGCCTTGATCTCTTGTACCGAGTAAGGGTCGATTTCGTCCTCTTCCTCCAGGTCTTGCCACAGCCGCCCGCCAGACCGCGAACAGATCGACCCTGATGAACTGCGCACCATTCACCGGCGCTACGCCGGCGCGCTGGCCCGCTCCCGCCAGGACAACCGCGACAGCAGCACCGAACTGGCCCGTCATGCCCGCACCCCGGCAAGACGTTTCGAAGAACACTGAATGGCTACCCCCGGTGGACTCCGAGTGCGAGGCTGATGCAGTGCTGTCATCCGACAGTTGCAGAACGAGAGGGAGCAGATGCAGACCAAACGCGTACTGGGGACCATCGCGGTGGGCTTCGCGATGATGGCAGCAGCCACACCGGCGGCACAGGCCGTCGAGGCGCAGGTCGTCAAAGCACAGCCTGCGGCGGTGGAGCGTACGGTTTCGGCACCAGCAGGTTGGCTTCTCGGCTGGCGCTTCTACTACAGGGACTACCCGAGCCCCGACGCGGCTTGGCAGCAGTGCGAGCACATGCGCCAGTTTCCCCCGCCTGAGGCCTCAGGCAAGCCCACTACCTGCGCCGGGGCAGAAGGAGTGGCCGGACCTGCCGTCGACTTCCTTTACCTGGCATAGCCAGGCAACGATCTTGTAGAACTCCAGGCGGGCTGCGGCCGCGGCTCGCCAGGTGTAGGGGGCTGCGAGCGCGCGGCCCCTCGCCTGGCGGTCGCGGCCGTTTGCTGTCAGCAAGGCGTAACCACGATTGCTTCGGTACAGCGCCTCGAATCTCGTATCCTCCGCCACTCTGATGAGTGGCCACCCGATCGGTGTTTCCGCTGGTCAGCGCTGTATGTGGTCGCTCGTAGGGGACGAACACACTGAGGGCGTTTCCTAGTCGGGAGCCGCCCCCCAACAGTCATTCCGTCTCAGTTGTCCCTACGCCGTGGCCAGACTCCGGCCGGACTTCGTCGTCAGCAGTGTGAAAGGAAGAGGCGCTTGATGAGTGAAGAGTTCTACTCGCATGCGAGGCTGTACGACCTGATGTTCCCGGGCGGTGGGCCTGCAGTCGATTTCTACCGGGCCGACGCCAATCGGCAAGGCGGGCGCGTATTGGAACTCGGGTGCGGCACCGGGCACAAGCTGATCCCCATCGCGTCCGACGGGCATCCGTGCGTCGGCATGGACTTCTCGTCAGACATGCTGGCTGAGGCTCAGCGTAAGGCGAACGAGCGCGGCGTAGCGGTGGAATGGATGCAGGGCGACATGCGGGCCTTCGATCTGGGCCGCACATTCAATTTCGTGTTCATCACAGCCAATTCCCTACTGCATTTGCAGAAGGCTGAGGATCTGGTGAGCTGCTTCCGGTCGGTTCGAAGACACCTAGCACCTGGAGCACGGTTCGTCTTCGATGTATTCAACCCGAGCGTGCGCCTCCTTGCCGAAGCCGATGGCGTGCGGCGAACCCGGGAGTCGTTGTCGTTCATGGATCCTGACCGTGGCAACGTCAGCGTCGATGTCGCTGAGATCTACGATGCGCCCGCGCAAGTTACCCGCGGGACGTGGTACCTCTCGACTGACTCCGAGCCCGACTTCGTCGTCGCACCGCTCGAAATCAGGAGCATCTTCCCGCAGGAGCTGCCGCTGCTCGTCTCGCTCGGCGGCCTCCGGCTCGTCGAGCGCTTCGGCGACTGGTCCGGTCGACCATTTGACGTGGATGCGCCGCTTCAACTCTGCATCTGCGAGTCCACGTGATTGAAGGCGAGAGCACAGTCTCGGTCAAGCAGATGAACCGCCTGGTCGGTGATGCGACCAGGCCGTTTTGTTGGAGGGCCCAGCGAGGTTCTCAACCTGAAGGCCGCTCCGTGGTACGGGCGCAGTACGGGCAGCGTGGCGACAGTGGTGATTCCTAGGTTTTGGTTCAAGCCGCGCCAGAAGCGGCCGTCCAAACCATCGAAGGAGTAGTTGTGGGCCTGTCTGTGCGAAGAGTGTCCGTGCTGGCGACGGCGCTCGCCCTGCTGATGTCGGCCGCCGTCGCGGTCCAGATGACAATCAGGGCCGACGCGGCGACCTGCGTCTTTTCCCGGACCGAATCTTACGGCGCAATTGGCGCCGGAGTTGGGTTCGGCCGCTTCACGTGGCCGGGCGGGAATGCCAAGGCGACAGTCACCTACAGGACCCCGAGCAGCACCAAGAATATCCGGATACGCCTGGAGCAGGGAGGAAACAGCACGTCGACCATCCTGCAGGGCAACGCGGGCCGCCAGGTCACGAAGACCGTCAGTGTGGGCTATCAACCGCGGAGCAAGACCATGCTGTGGTTCGAGCCGGCTGGCGACAGTCCCAAGTCCAGCCGCGTCATCTACTCCGTGTGCCTGTACAAGGCCTGATCTGGCTACGCCCTGGTTCGGGCGGTCGCGGCCTGGGTCTCTTGCCACCAATCGCAGGACACGCTGTGCACCAAAGCGCACCCCTCATCGCCTTCAAGGGGTGCGCTTTGATACATGGATCTATCGGAGCCACCTCGGCTACGGCGCCGGGTAACGACGCTGCGCCCACGTTCATCACGGCGCAGCTCGCCAGGCCGGCCTGTCATCACGGGATCTGGCGGCACTGGTCAGCGACGACGCGGTGGATGAGCTGACGCGCGGCGTCTACCGGCGGGCAGATGCCACCGAGACCGCCCACGCCGATCTGCTGGCAGTGCACACCCGGGCTCCCCATGCCGTCATCTGCGGAGAGTCCGCCCTCGCCCTTCACGAGTTGATCGACGACATACCTGCCGCCGTACACATCGCCGTACCGCGTGGCACCCGCCGGCCGGCAATCTCCTATCCACCGATCGTCGTCGCGCAGTATGCGCTCAGGGCCTTCGATCTCAACATCGAGCAATACGAGGCGGCCGCAGGAGAGTTCGTCAGCGACCTCCAACAGATAGCGCGTGAACTGAACGCCCTCTCCCTCATCCGGCCAGCCGTCGAGGCGGTGCTCGCCTGATGGTCATTCCCACCCGCGACACCACTGCCGGTCGGTGCTGGCCGACGGCGCGCCAGCAGAGGCCCTAGACATCGGTGAGCCGAAATCCACAGAGCCCACTGCGCCGTCTCAATTGCCGTCTCATTCGTCGCAGTTCGCGACCGGTAACCGACAACCAGGCGGCATCCCAATCATCGATAGCCAGACCGATCCTGATCAGCCACACATACCGACAGGTACGCTCACCCGGCGCCAACTGCGCCTATCAAGATCGATCACGGTTACAGGAGACAGGGATGCCGACTCACGAGTGGACTACGGCCAACGATGGCTACGGCTCGCCTCGGCGCCCCATGCGGAAGACTCGCCTGATCGTCGGCTTGGGTGTGCTGGCGTGCCTGGTCCTCTTCACCGTGCTCTACCTGATCGGTGTGCCAGGAGGGAGTACTCCGGTCCTCGACTCGAAGAGCTACAGCACCAACGTCGATTGCCAGGTGAACACGGTCGGATCGCAGAGCACGATAACGATCAGCGGCACGATTTCAGGCGACGCGACGAGCTACTCAGTGACCGTCGACGTCTTCGACGCTGCCTCTCGCCAGAGGATCGGCGGTCAGACCTTCGAGGTTCGCGGCACGACCACCTTCGGAGGAACCACCCCAGCGCAAGCTCCCATTGGGTCGGCCGGCATTGAATGCAAGATCGCCAACGTGTCCTGAGGCTTCCGGGAACGGCATGGCTGCCCTTCGGCATTGTGTGAGCGCCGGGCCAGAGAGTGTCTCAAAACGAGACGTCTGCCGGGCACGCAGCGCCATAGGTTTCGCAGTTGGGGGGATCTCCCGAAAGGAGCTTGCCATGACCACTATCCACGCCGATGCCCAAATCGCTCCAGAGGTCCATGCCACTGAGGCCGCGGTCCCGGCGGTGACCGGAGACCCGTCCCTGATCGGTCTCCCCAGTTTCATCGTGGGATCGGTCGCACTCGGTCTCGTCCTTGTCGGCTACGTGCCGGCGGCGGCTGTCGGGGCCTCGCTCGCCATCATCGTGGCCGCCACCGGTCTGGGCCTGGTGATCGCGGCCGTCTGGGCGGCCGCTGTCGGCCAGAGCGCGGTCGCCGGGGTTTTCGGCATCTTCGCCGGGTTCTGGCTGAGCTACGCGATGCTCGTACTGGGCCTGACGCACAACTGGTTCGCCATCGCGGCTGCGGATGCCGTCGATACGCAGGGCCTGTTCCTGATCTCGTGGCTGGTGGTGATCGGGATGCTGACCCTGGCCACACTCCGCCTACCGATCGTCTACACGGTGCTCTTCGCGCTCATCGAGATCGCACTGGTGCTGGTCTTGATCGGCACCCTGCAGGCATCAACGGGGGTGTTGAACGTCGCCGGTGTGGTGGTGTTCCTCTTCGCCGCGGTGGGTGTCTACCTGTTCTTCAGCTCAGCCTCGCAGTCGACAGGCGGTGGAGCGCTTCCGCTCGGACAGCCGCTTATCCACAGCTGAGTCGCAAACGAAGCCCTCGACCGGAACTCGGTCGGGGGGCTTCGTGGCGTCTTGGTCAGTTCTAGTCTCACTTGACGATTCAAAGGCGGCCACTGGTCGGCCGATGATCGAGCTCGGCGCGGAGAGCCTGAACCTCCGCCACCAGAGCGGCGAGTTGTTGGTCTCGGGTATCCGTTTCTACCTGCGCGGCTGTGCTGATCTGTTCGACGAACCACGAGGCAAGAGCGGCCGTGATGGTGCCGGCGAGGGCGATGCCGCCGATCATGAGGCCCACCCCGACGAAACGGCCTTCCGCTGTTGTCGGGAACCGGTCCCCGTAGCCGACTGTCGTGATCGTGGTGGCGGCCCACCAGATCGCATCTCCGAACGAGGCGATGTTGGGATCATCGCCGTGCCGCTCGGCGTCGAGTACCGCGAGGGCCGAGACGAACCCGAGGAGGCCGACGGCGCCGACGACGTACGCCGTGGCTCGGCCGCGCACAGACACCGAAGTCCGGTTCAGTCGGGCGAGGGCCGTCACGACCCGAACCGCCCGCAGCGGCCGGAGCAGCGGCAAGGCCAGGACCGCCAGGTCTAGTAGGTGGCCGCGGACGAACCGCCGTTTGCTGGGTGCGAGGGTGAGCCGCACCAGGTAGTCGAGACCGAACGCGATCCAGATGGTGACGTTCGCGATCGAGCATGCCCTGACCAACCCGGAAGGGAGGTCCGGGTCGAGGATCGGCCAGGCATACACCGCCAGGAACAGGACGGCGGCGCCAGTCAACATCCACGCAGAGCGCCGCTCGTAAACCTGCGCCCGCTCAACGCTCACAGTCAGCATGTGGCCAAGAACAACACGCGGCGACCCCGGCCGATACCCCGCGCTCCCCAACAGGCGGTTGAGCCCCCGCCGGTCGGGGGCTGGCATCAAGCTGCCTTCGGGGGTTTCGCCTACCAGTTGTTCGCCTAGCGTCTGTGTCCTATTTGCCGAGGTGGCTGAGGCTTCCCTCGGGGGTACTGCTCATTGTCGGGCGCGGCTGGGGGATCTGTCGCGACGACCTGCGAAGAGGACATCAGAGTGTCGATCAACTGGCGTGCGCCGATCACCTTGACAGTCGCGTTACTGACCGCTGTTCCGCTGCTCGTCACGGCGCCGCCTGCCTGGGCGAACGAGCAGGTCACGTCCACTGTGAGGATCAACGAGGTCGAATCCAACGGCGGTACGCCGGGCGACTGGGTCGAGCTTGTTAATACCGGTACGGCGCCTGTCGACGTGTCCGGATGGATCGTCAAGGACAACGACGACACCCACGCCTTCACCATCGCAGCCGGCACCACCACCATCGCCGCCGGCGCATTCCTGGCCGTCGACACCGAATCGGTCTTCGGGCTCGGCGGCGCCGACTCCGCTCGACTCTTCCTGCCAGACGGCACCACACTCGAAGACACCTACAGCTGGACCGCCCACGCTGCAACAACCTACGGCCGCTGCCCAGACGGAACCGGCACGTTCGAGACCACCACGTCGTCGACCAAGGGCGCGGCCAACGACTGCGCCGGTCAGGTTCCCGTTTCGCCGTGGCCGGGCGGTGCCGCACAGAGCACCGTCGACGACGCCAGCACGTTCGGTACCAACACAAGCGGGCTGGCCTACCAGGCATCCGGCGGTACGACGCCTGGCGTGCTCTGGGCAGTGAAGAACGGCCCCGGCACGCTGTACCGCATGGAGTGGGACGGGGCCAAGTGGGTGCCCGCCACGACAGACGGCTGGAACGCGGGCAAGGCGCTGCACTACCCGGATGGCACCGGTGATCCCGACGCGGAGGGCGTGACTCTGACCGCGGCCGGTCTGGCCGGCGGCGTGTTCGTCTCGACCGAGCGCAACAACAGCAACAGCAACGTCAGCCGTCCCGAGGTACTGCGCTTCGACCCGACCGGTACGGCGAACAGCCTCACCGCCACGAAGGAGTGGAACCTCACCGCGGACCTGCCGCCGGTAGCCGCGAACAGCGGGCTGGAGGGGATCTCCTGGATCCCCGACTCGTTCCTCACCTCGCACGGCTTCTTCGACGAGCACACCGGAGCGGCGTACCAGCCGAGCACTTATCCCGGCCACGGCGACGGCCTGTTCTTCGTCGGGCTCGAGGGCAACGGCACGATCTACGCCTACGCGCTTGACCAGGTCGGCGGCCGGTACACCCGGGTCGCCACGATCGCGAGCGGGTTCCCCGGCGTGATGGACCTCAACTTCGAGCCCGAGACGAACCACCTGTGGGCGGTCTGCGACGACACCTGCAGCGGCCGTACGGCGACCCTCGGCATCGCCGCCGACGGGAAGTTCGCCGTCACCGAGCTGTACGAGCGGCCGGGCTCGATGCCAAACACAAACAACGAGGGATTCGTGATCGCGCCGCAGTCGGAGTGCGTGGACGGCCACAAGCCCGTCTACTGGTCCGACGACAACGACCTCGACGGGCACGCATTGCGCAGCGGCACACTCAACTGCACCGCGGACGACCTTGACGCGGACAACGACGGCGTCAACGACACCATGGACGTGACGTTCCCGCCCGGTACTTCGCAGTCGGGCAACCCGGCCAACGAGACGTTCTCCGATGCGCTCGCCGGCGGTACTACGTCGGGCACGATCCTGAAGCGCAACGGTCGCGTCCTCACGGTTTCTGATGCGGACAACCCTGCAGGAGTACTGGTCAACGTCGGGGCGGGGGATGTCCCGGCGCAGTTCCAGTTGGCCGGTAGCGGCGCGACGATCACGCTGGGACAGGGCTCCTACGAACTCAGCGGCTCCGCGAAGACCAGCACGATCACGACGGTCGATGGCGAGCGAGCAGTGGTCAAGGTGAACGTGAACGGCGTGCCGATCTCGCTGACGGTCGACCAAGGCGGGTCGGTCACCTTCACCGAGACGTCGGCCAACGGCAAGGTCACCGGGCTGACCGGCATCCAGCAGACCGGCACCGTCGGCGTCCGCGCGGACAGCATGCCCGCGACTGCATGCGCCGGAATCGCGATCCAGAACGTCCTCGTCGCCACGACCGGCAACGACCGGATCTCTGGTGCCGCCGGCAACGACCTGATCATCGGGCGAGGCGGCAACGACACGGTCAACGGCAACGGCGGCAGCGACTGCATCACGACGGGCAGCGGCAACGACCAGCTCACCACCAGCGGCGGAGACGACTGGATCGACGCAGCCGGCGGCAACAACGTCATCAAGGCCGGCGACGGCACCAACACCATCGCGACCGGGTCGGGCAACGATCAGCTCACCGCGGGTGGTGGCGACGACTCGATCGAGGCGGGCGGCGGCAATAACGTCGTCACTGCCGGGGGCGGCACGAACACCGTTGCGACCGGGTCGGGCAACGACAAGGTCGCCACCGAGAGCGGGAACGACCACATCGACGCGGGTGGTGGCAACAACGTCGTCAGCGCCGATGGCGGCGACGACACCATCAAGACCGGGAACGGCAACGACAGCATCGACTGCGGTGCAGGCTCGGACGTGGCGCAGGCCGGAGGCGGCAACAACGCCAACGCCGGCAAGCGGTGCG
>Ga0193716_1001503_pt1 | contig 13550 bp, 5 predicted proteins | sample U2c1metaG_FD_145901 | JGI IMG/M metagenome (GOLD analysis project Ga0193716, IMG submission 145901) | Soil microbial communities from a riparian zone of the East river system, Colorado, United States - U2c1 | ecosystem: Environmental > Terrestrial > Soil > Riparian zone | place: USA: East River...
CGGCTGTTTCGACATTGTACAGAAGCGGTCCATAACGAAGGGCAACACGGCCGCGATCGGCTTCGATCTTTTCGTCGGCCGTAACCTGCTGGATCTTCATAGGCAACTCGAGGTCTATCTTGTCGCCCTTCTTCCAGGTTCTGCGAATGACGGCATATCCGTGTTCGATGGCGGGGCTTATCGCCTTGCCGTTGACGGAAAGCGAGAGGAGTCCATTGACTTCGGGAACAGGCTTGTAGAGCTCGCTCGTCGTCCGGTTGGGGATCCGGACATATACGGTAAATTCCTTTGAAACAGGATTTATTGGATTTACCGTCATGTTGATCCGTCCGCTCCAGGGATAATCGGTCTTTTGCACCATTTCCACGTCGGTGCCCGCCACTTTCTCTACCTTGATGGTGCTGCCGACAAAGAGGTTCACATAAAGTCCATCATCGCCGCGTACATAGGTCCAGGTCGGCATCATCAATAAGGTGCGGGGAATATTCCCGACACAGCAGGGACACACATGCCATTCATAACGCGGCTGGGAGCTTGCCAGCGCATTGGTATACAGGAAGTCCTTCCCATCGAGGGCCAGGGAGCCGAGCAGGGCATTGTACATGGTCTCTTCATACAGGTCGGCATATTTCGCGTCGTGGTAGGCAAGGTTCATCTTGTATTCGAAGAAGATAAGACCACAGCTGGAACAGGATTCGCAATAGGCGTTGTTGCGCAGCGAATAGTCAGGACCAAATCCCTCGGACGTTTCACCGCTGCCAATACCGCCCGTGATATAATATTTCCGGTTGACCATATTGTCCCAAAGGGAGAGCACCGCGCTTTGATAGTCAACGTCTTTCATTTCCGCGGCTATATCAGCCATGCCGGAATAGGTATAGGTGGCGCGTACTGCATGTCCTACGGCCTCGTATTGCTGCTGCACGGGGACGTGGCTCTGGTCGTATTCGCTGCCGTCCTTCCGGTTGTCAAGCAGGAACTTGGCCAGCCGGACATAGCTGTCCCCCCGGCCATGGCCTTCCATGTCGTTGACAAAACGTCCAAAACGAACCAGCGCCTGTTCCATTTCCTGGTGACCATCATACCAGGCGATCTTCCCCGGGCCGATATTCGCCACCCAACAGTCGGCCAGTTTTTTGGCGGCATTATAAAGTCGTTTGTCTTTCCCTTCTGTCAGCGTATAATGATTGATAGCCGATTCGATAAAATATCCCGAGACATAACCTTCATGGTTGCCGCGGCCCTCGGGAGACCAGCGACGATGCCAGCGGCTGGTGTCCCGCAGCGTAAACGCCGTTTGCAGATAGCCGTCGGGCTCCTGTGCGGCGAGGATGATCGGGATCCATCTCTCCAGGGTGGCCTTCATCTTATCCTGCGCGCTGATCACCTCCGCATCGCCCTTCGGGTCGACCATCAGCGCTTCACACATAGCTTCGACGGTTTGATGAACCCAGGCATTGGAGAAGACATATCCTTTATGCTTGGCATGCGGTTCGCCTTTCAGCGCTTTTGCCGCTTCGATAAAATTGTCAAGACCGCCTTCACCCGTACTAAGATCGGTCCGCTCGCACTGTTCGATACAATAGGGGATCCAGTTGACGATGATCGACTTCGCACGATCGTTCCAGAGCTTGCTGTCGATCGTATAATGTTTGGTATATACAACATCCAGTCTTTTGGCCGGAGCCGGAGCGACGACTTTTACCGTCAGCGGCGACGTGCTTTGAACATTGCCCTGCCAGGCCGTAAAAAGTAAGGTATAGGTACCGGGGGCGGTAAAGGTTGCGCTCCCGTCTTTGGCGCCAGCATCGCTGAAACGGACCTCGCCCGGGCCGGCTGTTTTTGTCCAGGCCGTGCGGGTAATAGGATGTACGCTGCGGATCTCGGGGGAAAGATAGGTCTTGCCGTCGATCATGACGTCCCGGTCGTCACCGGCGGCGACGATAGGAGCGATGGACGCAGAGTGCTCGGATTCATCCACTTTCCATTCAATCAGTGTGGAAGCGAACCTGTCGCAGGAATCCATGACCACGCGAAGACGGGTGGTGCGGACCTCGTCAAAGCTGGTGGTGTTGAACTGATCATTCTGAAGGCCAAGACCGTTGGGATGCTGAACCGGCTGAAAGCCGCTGCCATCCCAGTATTCAAGATGATATCCGTCTGGCAGCCGGGCATGTTTTGTAAAGTCCCACCAGAATAAGGCCACCTGGTGCGTGCTGATCGGCTGTTTCCATTCGTACTGTACCCATTGATTCGCAAACCGGGGTTGGGGTCGCAGGAAACGGGAATTGCCGGGAGGGGTAGGGGTAAGCCCATCGTTTAGCGTTGTGATGACATAGTCGGTACGACCCGAACCGGTAGCTGTTGCTACTACGGCAAGATTGCCGGGTGCGGATTGGGTCAGTCCCTGCGGCGAGGGCGCGGTCTGCGCCCTTACCGTGGCCGGCGCAGGGACAAAAAGGTAAAAAAGGACAAGCAAGATCGTGAAATAATGGCGTTTCATAAATTGATGATTAGTGTACATACTAAAAATACACCTACCGGGGAAAAAAGGCTTGTCATTTCTTGACTTAATCCTACCTGATTTTATCCGTTGTTCTGACATTTATACCCGTCCCATTGCCCGGGGCTCCCGCATCGCCGGCAACTTGCAGGGGTGACGACCCAGAAATAGGCGTCATTGCCAATATAATGGTTAAGCAATGACAATTACTTCGTGGTCCGTGATAGAATTTATTTCGAAATGACACCAGCCGTCGGTTACGCGGGACGCTATTGCTGCTCCGCCGCCGGATATGCCGGATGGTGCCGCCTCTCCGCCGACAAGCCGGTGTATCTTATGTCCCTTCAAACCCGCTGTTAGCTTTACCCTCACCTTCAGCGGCCCAATAGGGATCAGTTCATCCAGCGGTTGCCGCCACGTGTTCTCATTGGTGAGATTGACCAGGTGCAGTACAAGCCGGCCTGGCTGCTCATAAAGATGAGTGTCTACGAGTCCAACGCCCTCGACGACAACAGGAATATGACCCGGATAGCCGCCCGTGGACCCGGCACCTTCTGCCGCCCAATTTACAATATTGCGCAGCAAATTCCCATGGTCAGGCAGATTGGATCGGCCATACTGCCTGTCGAGATCCGCGGGAATATATACGATGCGTCCCCCCTTACTATCTTGTCGCACGACAAGACCTGGTATATCGGTCTTGGGTATACGCATCCAGGCTTTCTCCGGCGGATAAACGGGGAACTGGGGAATAAAAGTAAGCAGCACTTCGGCGTCGGGGTCAAGCCGCAGTGAGTCGAGCAGGCCGCCAAAGGGGAGGATATCGGTTTCTTCGAAGCCCTGCAGGATCGGATGGCGTTTGCCCATGACCGGTGGCTCCCCCTTTGTATGCGGACCGTCGACCTGGCTCCTCAGCTCCGGTGTCAGCCGAAGATAGGTATGGTAGGCTTCTCCGGCCAATTTCCGCTGGGCATCTTTTATAGCCAAATCATTAGACTGTGGAAGATGCGCGCCAAATAGGTCCCCAAGCGCGAAGTCGGAGCGTTTCTCCCCCCACTGATCGAAGAGACTGGTGTCACCAGTGGCGATAAGGGTGCCCCCGCGGCCGACAAAACGTTTGACAGCAGCCACCTGTTCACCGCTCATCACAGCAAGATTGGGCAGGATGAGAACGGAAAGAGCGGCAGAGTCGCGGTCGATGAGATCGGCATGAACAGGAAGATAAGGGATACGCGCCCGGATAAGGGCTTGCGTCATACCTCGCCATGGCAGCTCCACCCGTTCTTCAGTATCATCACAGCCATAGAAATCCATATTCTCCTGCGACCAGACGACGCCGATACTGGCAACGGGCTGACGGTTGATGAGGAAGGCCTCATTGGCCGCCTGCCAATGGAAGATTGCTTCCGGATTGTGATACATCCGACGATCTTCATGATAGGCGCCGACCATATGCCACCAGGGTTGTATTCCTCCGGCCAGGCCCTCGATCATCCACATACGGGCTTCGGGCTCAGGTTTGCTGGCTACGCGGAACCAGGGTTTATGCGCCTGGTACTGAGCCATACTCTCCGGGATCAGCTTGTCCCAGCCTAAAATTCCATGGATCAGCTTGCCTACTTCACCGTTGTGCTGGAATCCACCGCTATCGCTACGGGCCTGGTCATCCAGCATGATAATGTCGGCTCTTTGGGCGATGGCCTTAAAGTCGCGGAAACTTTTGCTCTGCGCGCTGACGGAACCGCTGTTCATACCCGACCAGATACAGTTGGGGCCGCCGGCGGCTTTCGTGATGGTGTTGTTTAGATCCCAGATCTCCAGGCGCCGGTCGTAATTCCACCGGATCCATTTTTTGTAGCCGGGATCAGTCCAGTTATGCATCAGGGGAATATCCAGTCCGGTCTTTTCTTTAAAGCTCTTCCGGCAATACCCGCAATAACAGATGGATTCACGGCCGAGACCACTCCAGCTATTGTCCGTAAACCCCTCCGGGTGATAGGTCTCCGCAATCTCCCTGAGAATAGAAGGAATGTGTTCACTATAATAGGGGCTGTTGATACAAGATATATAGAGATCGTCGGCTCTGTAAGGTCTGCCTTTTATGTCAACGGCAAACCAGTCTGGATGGGCTTTATAAAACTCTTCATGTGCCCTGTTGGAATCCATGCGGGCAAATACGGCGAGGCCGTCTTCGTGTGCAGCACGGCAGAGGTCTCCAAAGAGGTCGCTGTCCCCGAGATATTCGGCTTTGCGATGCAGCGGTATCTTTGTTGGATAGTAGGCGACGATGCCACCGGCGTTGGCGACGATGCCTTTTGTGTTCGTGCGTTTCCAATATCCGCGCCACCAGCCGATATCGTATTGTTGCGGATCCTTTTCGGTAATGTTTACCTGGCCCCAGCGGGTGACGGTGCGGTACCAGGGCGGAGCGATCCCTCCGCCTTCAACTGCTTGTACAGCGCCCTCAACTCTGCCAGCCGCGGCAAGCAGCAAAGCCGCCGCCGCAGTATTCTTTATAAAGTCGCGACGGCCTTTTCCGCCCGCTCCGGATTCAGGATAATTCATACTCTAAAAATAAGTTTTATAATTGCACCATGAAATTAGGATTTATCGGCATTGGCAAGATAGCCTCGGCAGTAGTAGAAGGCTTATGTACTTCAAAGGCCAACGGCCTGGAAATCTTTCTGTCCCCGCGTAATGAAAAAACTTCGGTTTACCTGGCCGGTAAGTATCCCGCCGTCCGCCGGATGGACAACAACCAGGAGGTGCTGGACAAGAGTGACATCGTTATCATCGCCTTGCGACCTGCCGTTGCCGTGGATATTCTGAAGACCTTATCTTTTCAGCCCCGGCATACTGTCGTATCGCTGATCCCGCTCTTAAAATATGCCGGTCTATCGGCGGCAGTACAGCCGGCAGGTATCATTTGCCGGGCCATTCCCTTGCCGGCAGTAATGGAACACAACTGCCCGATCCCCTTGTTCAAGGTGCCGGAAGCCGTGGTCGATCTATTTGGTCTAATTGGTCAGCCTCTTCCTGTTGCGGATGAGGGACAGCTGCATGCTATCTGGACCCTGACGGGCCTGATCACGCCATTTTATGACCTGCTCGGCAAATTAAGTGCCTGGACGACAAGTCATGGAGTAGATGAAAAAGTAGCCAATACCTACATCGCCGATCTGTTTGAGTCGTTGTCCTACCTTGCCCAAAAGGCAAAACACATCGACTTTGCCGAACTGTCCCAGCATGCCGCAACGCCCAACGGGATGAATGAGCAGGCAGGAAAAGAGATCCGGGAGAAAGATGCGCACGCCGCCTGGCGCGAAGCCGCAGATCGCCTGCTGGAGCGATTTAAATAAAGACACCTTACGGAAATTCGCGACCGCTTTCTTCGATGATCGTGCTCATTAAATGGATACCACGCTGCAGGTCGATAACAGGCAGTCGCTCATCGATCCCATGTGCGCCCTTCGCATCCGTCATGGGAAAAAAGTTGACGACCCCGTCCGAGATTTTCCGGTAAAACCGTGAGTCCGTCCCTCCAACCATCAAGTAGGGCGCGGGGAGTATCCCTGGAACGGTCTGGCTAACAGCGCTGACCAGCCGCCGAAAGCCAGGTGACGCAGTGTCGGTGACGGCAGAAGGTTCCGAAGGGAGCTGGCCGACCTCTCTGACAACGACGCGCGAGTCATGCAATGTCTCCCGGATAAAACGGGCAGTCGACTCAATACTTTCCCCGGGCAGGAGCCGACAGTTGACAATAGCCCTTGCTGTCGAAGGGATCACGTTGTCCTTCACACCGGCTTCCAGGATGGTAGGGACAATTGTCGTATGGGTGAGCGCGTATCCCTCTGGCTGATCGGAGAGGATCTGCTTCACCAATCCTTCAAACAACCAAAGATTGGTGGCAGCCAGCCGATGCCCCAGGTTATCCGAAGAGGAGCCAATCCTGCCGATAAACTCTTTTACAGGAGCCGTCAGCCTCGCTGGTGGCGGGGAATTCTTCAGCCGGTATAAGGCTGTGTTCAATATGTCAATGGCCGTCTCTTTCGCGGGCAGGGACGAATGCCCACCTTCCTTGTTTATGGAAAGCTCAAAAGAAACATGCCCCTTTTCTGCAACGCCGATGACGGCAAGGGGACGGCCCAATTCCTTTGTTTTGCTCTCAGAGACCTCACCGCCCTCGTCCAGAACCATTTCCGGACGTATGCCTCGCTGCCGGAGATAGTCGACGACCCATGACGTACTGGGGCCTCTTATCTCTTCATCGTGTCCGAAACAAAGATACAGGGTTCGCTGCGGCACAAACCCATTCCGCAACAGACCTTCTGCCGCTTCCAGGATAGAGATCACACCGTTCTTATCGTCGACAGCACCACGCCCCCAGATACAGCTATCCGTTATGTCGCCGCTGAATGGCGGCCGCGTCCACTGAGCAGCGACCGCCGCTTCGACCGGCACGACATCATAGTGTCCCATCAGGATAAGAGGCGCCAGTTCCGGTCGCTGACCTTTCCATTCAAAAACATAGGAGAATCGGCGGATACAGGTCCGCGTGAGGTGCTGATGAACGAGGGGATACGATCGTTCCATAAAAGCACCCCATGTCTGAAAAGCAGCCGTATCGGGCGCAGCAGAATCGCTGATCGAAATAGTCGGGATCTGTATAGCCTGACTCATGTGCTGAATCGCCGAGTCGGGTAGGGGGCGAAGATTGATCTTTGCCGCCGAAGCCGGCCAGGGTTTTGCCCTATAGGCATTAAAAAGGAGAAGGAGGATAAACAGGAAGAGCAATATGCCCAGGCAACGAACTATTTTTTTGACCATCAGTCTGGTTTGACGGAATGAATATAGGAGAAAGATCAGAAGTCATAAAACTGAACACAGACTGTATCAAAACCGGACAGTTCTTAATGGATCAGTAATTGCAACTAATTGATTAGGAGTTTGCAGAGAAAGCGGCATTTTTCTGGTAGTGGGAATACTACACTTCAAATCCCCACGCATGTTTAAGAACTATTTCAAGACGGCCTGGCGTAACCTCCGGAAGAATAAAACGTATTCGATCATCAACATCGCGGGTCTCGCTATCGGCATGGCGGCCTGTATTGTGATCATGCTCTTCGTATTCTACGAGAAAAGCTTTGACCGGATGCATACAAAGAATATTTATCGCCTGAACGAAGTGCAAAAATTCCCCGGGATGGTCGCCTCCCAGAAAGTCGCCCTGTCAATGTTCCCCATGGGACAGACGATGAAAGAAGAATTCCCCGAGATCCGCAACTATACCCATGTGCGGTGGAATAATAAATACCAGGCAACCTATCAGGACAAACGGATCTACCTGCCGCAAATGTTCAGTGTCGACACGGCCTTTCTGCGGATGTTTGATTTCCCGCTGCTGAAAGGAGACCGCGCCACCGTCCTTAAAAGCCCAAACAGCATTGTGCTGACCGCATCTGCAGCCCGGAAATTATTTGGCGACGAAGACCCTATCGGAAAGACGATCTATCATTATGCTACGGACACCGTTCTTTTCAAAGTGACCGGCATCCTGGCAGATGTGCCCGAAAACTCGCAACTGCAATTCGATGCGCTGACCTCGTTTAATACGTTTATAAAACCGAACTGGTCAAATTTGTGGGGCGGAAACTGGCTGAATACTTATTTTGAGCTTGCACCCAATACCGACATAGCCGCCATGGAAAGAAAGTTCCCGGCTTACCTGAAGGCACACCTGCAGGGAGATGGCTGGAAATTCTACGAGCTTTTCCTGCTGCCTTTGAAGGACGTTCACGCCAACGCCGCGGACATCGGGCTTGATTATGTCAACTACCAGAAATTCGACAAGAACTATACAAACATCTTTTCTGTCATCGCCCTGATCGTGCTCCTGATCGCCTGCATCAACTTCATGAATCTTTCTACGGCCCGTTCTGCGGAAAGAGCTAAGGAGGTTGGCATCCGTAAATCCATCGGCGCCTTACGATCCCAGCTGGGTATGCAGTTCCTGAGCGAGACGGTTTTACTGGCAGTCCTTTCATTGATCCTGGCGCTGGGCCTGGTAGCCCTGGCGCTTCCTTACGTGAATGCGCTGAGTCAGCGTTCGCTGCAAACCGTGCTGTTCCAGGATAAATGGATCCCCGTCCTCGTCCTGTTGGGGACCATCTTCGTAGGGTTTCTGTCGGGGCTTTATCCCGCCGTCTATCTTTCATCCTTTCAGCCGGTAAAGGTCTTAAAGGGCCTGCCGCAGATCGGGAAGAATAAAGGTCTGTTGAGAAATGTGCTGGTGGTCGGTCAGTTCGCCAGCGCCATCTTCCTGATCATTGCCACCGTCTTTGTTTTCCGGCAGCTGACCTTTATGCGGAAGAAAGACCCGGGCTTTAGCCGCGACCAGGTATTGAACGTTTCCATGGACCGGGTGACCTCGCAGAAATTCGATCTGTTGAAACAAGAGCTCAGCGCAAGCCCGCTTATCACAGGCGTGACAGGTGCGCAGGACGAGTTGGGCAGCCATCTCGACCAGTCCGGAGTGGAGTTCAAGGGAGACGGCCCCATGCGAAACCTGTCCACGACAAGGCTCATCGTAGACCCTGATTATCTTCGCTTGTATAAGATCCCGATTTTGGCAGGCAGGGATTTCTCCCCGGAACAACAAGCCGATGGCAGGGAATATATCGTCAATGAAACGCTGGCGCGCGAGCTGGCCAAAGACATGCCCGGGAAACCATTGTCCGACCTTGTGGGCAGACATTTTGGACTCGACTCGGCCGGCGTCATCGTCGGGATAGCAAAAGACTTCAATTTTAATTCTCTGCATTACAAGATCGAGACCATGTTCCTCTTTAACCTGAAAGGAGGATATTCAATGATGTCGGTAAAGCTTGGCGCCGGGAAAACGCAGGAAGCCATCAATTTTATCGAATCGGTCTGGAAAAAGAATTTTCCCGAACGTTCTTTAGAATATCAGTTCCTCGACGACCATTTCGCGGAAGTATACCGCGCCGATACGCAGGTCTCCCGGATGGTGAGCATCCTGGCGGGACTGGCGATCTTTATCTCTTGCCTTGGCTTGTTCGGCCTGGCCTCCTATTCTGCCGAGCGTCGCATCAAGGAGATCGGCATCCGAAAGGTAATGGGCGCTTCCATCAACAATATCGTCCTGTTGCTGTCCCGTCATTTTATCCGCCTGGTCCTGATAGCAAACCTCATCGCATGGCCGCTGGCCTACTGGGCGATAAGCCGCTGGCTGGAAGATTATGCTTACCGTGTCACCATAAGCTGGTGGGTATTCCTTCTAGCCGCTGTGATGGCCTTGTTTATTGCGCTGGTGACGGTGAGCCTGCTGGCGATGAAGGCTGCGCTGGCTAATCCCGTGAAGAGCTTACGGTCGGAATAAGACGGCGGAAGGCCTGCGACGGCTCTATGCCCCGCCATTCCCATTACCCTCCTCCCTGCTTTTCTTATTCTCATGATGCGCCTGCGCAATTTCATATTCCAGCTCTGGATCAATATTCTGCGCTTCGACCCGGCGTGCTTTCTCCAGCAGATCTTCCCGGTGTTCCTGTAACCAGGCCAGCTGCTTCTTGCCATAGGATAGTCGCGTGAACAGAACATACAATACCGGCACGATAAAGATAGCCAGCGAAGAAGAGGCGATCATACCACCCAGCACAGTAAAGCCAATCGTCTTGCGGGCTACGGCCCCGGCGCCGGAGGCCAATACCAGCGGCATAACTCCCAGGATAAAGGCCAGCGAGGTCATGATGATAGGACGCAGACGAAGACGCACCGCTTCTATCGTGGATTGTATCAGCTCTTCTCCGCGATCGACCCGGATCTTGGCAAACTCCACGATCAGGATGGCATTCTTTGCAGAAAGCCCGATCAGGGTGATTAGACCGATCTGCGCATAGACATTATTGGTAAGCGGCGGAATAAGCGTGAGCGTCAGGATAGCTCCAAAGGCGGAGATCGGAACAGCCAGCATGACCGAGAAGGGTACCGACCAGCTTTCATACAAGGCAGCCAAAAATAGAAACACAAAGACGATCGAAAAGATAAAGATATATACCGTCATGGATCCAGCCCTGATCTCCTCGTAGCTGAGCCCCGAGAATTCATAGGTATATCCCTGCGGCAGAACCTTTGCAGCCGTCACCTTCAGATCTTCGATGCCCTGACCGGTGCTGTACCCCGGAGGTGTCGATCCATCGACCTCGGCAGAACGGAAGATGTTGAAGTGGGTGATCAGCGGAGCCGTTTCGATCGGTTTATAGACGATCAGTGCGCTTAGCGGTAGCATCTGCCCCGCCTGGTTGCGCACATAATATTTATCCATATTGCCGATAAGGGCCCGGAAGGTCGTATCCGCCTGCACCACCACATGGTAAGTCCGGTTATACAGCGTGAAGTTGTTGACAAAAAGGCTGCCCATATAGGCTTGCATGGTGTTGAAGACATCGGAGATGTCGACACCCAGCTTCTGACACTTGTCCCGGTCTACGGTCAGGCTATAGCTGGGCGTGTGCGCTCCATAATAGCTGAAGGCTGTGCTGATGGAAGGTACCTTATGCGCGGCAGTAATAAATTTCTTTACGACATTCTCAAATTGATGCACGTCGTCATTGGTATTACCCTGCTGGATCTGCATGCTGAAACCGGCAGCCTGTCCGATACCACGGATAGGCGGAGGCGGGATGACGACTATATTGGCATTCTTCAACCCCGCACGCGCAATCCTTTCCCTGATCACACTGAGAAGACCGGGTACCTGCTCTTTAGGATCTTTCCGCTCCTCCCAGGGTTTCAGCATCACAAAGAGAGAGCCGTTATTAGAGTTCGATCCACCATTGAGGATATTGAAGCCCGACAGAGCGGAAAAGTGATTGACGCCCGGTGTTTTACCAACGATATCCATCAGTTTGGCCATCAATTCGACGGATTGGGCGACAGAGGAGGCCTCTGGCAGCTGGTAAGTGACATAGAGACGTCCATCGTCTTCCGGTGGAATAAATCCGCTCGGTTTTTTCTTGAACATGATAAAGGCACCGATACAGATACAAACCAAAATGATCACGACAAAACGAGCCCCCTTGATGCTGTGTTTGACCCCATTGGCATAACGATCGGTAAAACGACCAAACCGGTTATTGAACGCCAAAAAGAAACGATCAAAGATATTTGACTTCTTCAGATGAGAAGGTCGCAGCAACAGCGTACACAATGCCGGCGTCAGGGACAGCGCGATAAAGGCAGAAAGCACGACCGAGATGGCAATGGTGATGGCAAACTGCTGGTAAAGACGGCCCACGATGCCCGGAATAAAACCCACGGGCACAAAGACGGCAGCCAGGATCAGCGCAATAGCGACCACGGGCGCCGAGATCTCCTGCATGGCATGATAGGTAGCCTCCTTTGGCGACATATGCTCCACGTCGATGTAGTGCTGAACGGCCTCCACGACGATGATGGCATCATCCACGACGATCCCTATCGCCAGCACGAAGCCAAACAGCGTTAGGGTATTGATCGTGAAACCCAGCGGAATAAAGAAACAAAAGGTCCCTAAGATAGACACCGGTATCGCCAGCACGGGGATCAGCGTGGACCGGAAGCTCTGGAGGAACAGGAACACTACGATAGCCACCAGGCCCAGGGCCTGCAGCAACGTCAGCAGCACCTCATGGATAGATACCTTGATGATCGTCACCGACTCGAACGGCACCTTATAATCTACATCGGGAGGAAAGAATTTCTTCAACCTTTCCAGCTCAGCATAGACGTTGTTCGCTGTCTCCAGCGCATTGCTTCCCGGCGCCTGGAAGACCTGCATAATAGAAGCCCGCTTGCCGTCGACCCAGGAGTAGCTGGAAAAAGTAAACTTCCCAAGCTCGACCCGGCCGACATCTTTCAGATAGACCAGTTGACCGCCGTGCTCACTGCTGTCCGGGATGGTCTTCACCACCACCCGCTCATAGTCCGTCGCCTTCTGCAGCTGCCCGTTGGGCAGTACGGTCAGCTCATAGGACTGGCTGCTCTGCTGGGGCGGAGCGCCAACTGAACCTGCCGCGACATACACGTTCTGCGCATTCAGCGCCGCTATGACGTCTTTCGGCATCAGTCCATAGGCCGCCATCTTATCGGGGTTGAGCCAGACACGCATGCTGAACGGATCGGTACGCGCCGTGACATCGCCTACGCCGGGGACACGCAGCAGCGCATCCTCGACAAAGACATTGGTATAGTTATCGAGAAAGGTAATATTATGGGTGCCCTTCGGAGCAAAGACGGCTACCATCATCAGCATGCTCGGGTTCCTGGCGCGTACGGTAAGCCCCAGTTTGCTGACCACGGCAGGCAGCAGGGGAGTGGCGATGCCCACCCGGTTCTGAACATTCAGCGCGGCGATATGTACATTGGTGCCCACTCCGAAAGTGACACTGATATTCATGTTGCCGGTATTGGTATTGGTACTCTGCATGTATTCCATACCCGGCGAGCCATTGACCTGCTCCTCGATGGGAATGGCCACGGTCTGCTCCACCGTCTCAGCGTCGGCGCCCGTATACGACCCGGTGATGGAGACGGAGGGCGGAGAGATATTCGGATACTGGTCGACAGCCAGGTTGAAGATGCAGATCGCACCGGAGATCACCAGCACGATCGATATCACGATAGCCGTTACGGGTCTTTTTATGAATGTATTGGCAATCATCCTTGAACAGATTGTGTGTTTTGCCCGTCCTTCGGATCCATTCCGTGCAGGTCGCGGGATTTTTGAATTTCGAATTCCAGCTCGGGATCGATGTTCTGCTCTTCCACCCTTCGGGCTTTTTCCATCAGATCTGCATGATGTGCCCGAAGATATTCCAGCTTCTTCTTCCCATAGGAACCACGGGTGATCAGCACAAAAAGAACGGGCACGATAAAGATAGCCAGTGTTGATGCGGCGAGCATGCCCCCCAATACCGTATAGCCGATGGTGCGGCGGGCAACTGCGCCGGCGCCCGAGGCAAAGACCAATGGTAAGACCCCCAGGATAAAT
>Ga0193716_1001504_pt1 | contig 13544 bp, 17 predicted proteins | sample U2c1metaG_FD_145901 | JGI IMG/M metagenome (GOLD analysis project Ga0193716, IMG submission 145901) | Soil microbial communities from a riparian zone of the East river system, Colorado, United States - U2c1 | ecosystem: Environmental > Terrestrial > Soil > Riparian zone | place: USA: East River...
TTGTTGCGTGGTATCTCTTCGCATAACATTCCACTTCGAGCCCTCAATACATTCACAGTTATCTCTAGACAGGCTGGCTGTTGAGAATAGCTTAATATTGATTTTTCAGCTGCGTTAAGTTCCCGCAAGTTAATAGAATGCTGTCCATAAGAAATCCTTGATGCTGTGACAATGTTTGGCCTTTCGGACAAAATTCTTGCATGGTATCTTCAAGCAACCATATAAATGTACATAATGGCTGGCTCCCCCGGCTCGTGAGGGGGTTGTATCGACGGGACGTCAAAAGTTAACTTGAAGTTACGTGAAAGTTAACTTGGCAAATTAACTTTCTCTGCTAAGTTACAAGTAAAGTTAATTTTGTAAGGCATAAGTTAAAATGTCAAGTTAAAATGTGAATCATCACAAATTTCTGACCGATCGGGCAACTGGATCTGCCACGGTCACCCATCATGCAGACCGTGTCGCGAAGTATCCGATTGTCTACTCGTTGGGCTCGGCCAACCGCAATTCTAACTCGCAAAAATCACACCCAGAACTCACCCCAGCAATCCCAACAACCCGAGCTTCGAACCACTTCATTTGGATACAAAACTGTCCCAGAAGAATCCAAAGAATCTCTCGTCAAACATGTCTTCGATTCCGTAGCATCATCCTACGACCTTATGAATGATGCGTCATCTCTAGGTGTACACAGAATATGGAAAGACATGTTTGTCTCGCGTTTGAAACCCGGGAGGAAGGGCGCGGTAAAGTGTATCGACGTTGCGGGTGGCACTGGGGATATTGCGTTGAGGATATTGGACCACGCGAGGGAGAACTATGCAGACCGGGAGACTACTGTTGAGGTCGTTGATATTAATGGCCAGATGTTGAAGGAGGGGTTCAGACGGTTCAAGAAGACGATGTACCACAACAGTGAGTACCCTGATCTCAACTTACTGTTATTATTGATGGATATATAGCCCCCCAAATATCATTCCACGAGGCGAACGCTCAGGCATTGCCTGAGGCACAGTTCACAGACAATACGTATGACTTGTACACGATTGCATTTGGCATTCGAAATTGCACATCAATTCCAGCCGTTTTGAAAGAGGCGCATCGTGTTCTCAAGCCAGGTGGCACCTTTGCATGTCTCGAATTCAGCAAAGTGAACAATCCGCTTTTAAGCTCGTGAGTGCACAATTCTGTGTTGCCTGCCTTTAGTTCATGTATTGGCAGATTATACGACCAATATTCGTTCTCGATGATACCGCTCCTTGGAACGATCCTTGCAGGCGACCGCGACTCATATCAGTATCTCGTCGAGTCTATCCGGAAGTTTCCAAGTCAACCAGACTTTTGCACGATGATTCGAGAGGCTGGGTTCGCGACTGGAGCAGAACATGACGGCGGTGCTTGGACAGATTTATGGGGAGGCATTGCATGTATACATACAGGAGTCAAAGTCTAGATGATGCATATCCGTGTTTTTCGTTATCGTTCTATGATATTCTGGGTCGTGTCCAGCTCGTGTCCGATGGTTAGATGCAAGGGCACGCCACAATCAGAAATCGGGTCGACCAGCGCTTGCGCCACAGCATTTTGCCCTTGTACCCTCAACACACGACCAGCACATTCTGCACTCACGACCCAACGATGACCGCTTCACCCAGTATGCCTCCCTCAACGGCCGACTTGGCAACGACGTGGGCCTTCCTGGAGGAAGGTGTCGACCATATCATGACCAAGCTCCAGACAGGCGTCTCTTATTCAAAGTACATGAGTCTATATACCGTCGCGTATAACTACTGTACGTCGTCGAGGATGCATGGCACTTCTGAGGCAGTTGGTACTGGCAGCCGAAGTAAGTCTTCAGGTTGTAAGGTGCGAGCATGCATTGAGCGCGTGTTCTGCAGCGGGCGCGAACTTGATGGGCTCGGATTTATATAACAATCTCATTAGGTACTTTATCACGCATCTCAAGGGTCTTCGAGATGTAAGAAACGATCGTTATATATCACGCTTGGTCACTGATCAACGCGATTTCCTCTAGCAATCCGATTCTCTCCAAGACGAGGCACTTCTGCGTTATTACGCCAAGGAATGGGATCGCTATACAACTGGCGCGAATTATATCAACCGTCTTTTCACTTATCTCAATCGGCACTGGGTAAAGCGTGAGAGAGATGAGGGTAGAAAAGGGGTTTACCCCGTCTATACTGTACGGCGCTTTTTGCTTTTTGCTTAGCACCAATGTTTGATCCCCTTTTTCATAGCTTGCGCTCGTACAATGGAAATCCAACTTCTTCATCCATGTACAGAGTAGGCATGCGAAACTCGCTGGTGCTGTTCTGCGCCTTATCGAACAACAACGCAATGGTGATACGATCGATCAAGGTCTCGTCAAGAAGGTCGTAGACTCTTTCGTGTCACTCGGCCTCGATGAGTCGGACACTAACAAGGCCTCGTTGGACGTATACAAGGAACATTTTGAAAATTCCTTTATAGAAGCAACAGAGAAGTACTATAAGCAGGAATCAGAGTCATTCCTTGCAGAAAGTAGCGTCTCGGATTACCTGAAGAAGGCAGAAGAACGACTTCGTGAAGAGGAGGACCGTGTGGAGAGGTATCTGAACACACAGACACGCAAAGCGCTTGTCAGCAAATGCGAACATGTCTTAATCCGCGAACACTCCGAGTTGATGTGGGAGAGTTTCCAGAATCTGCTCGATTACGATAAGGACGAAGATTTGCAGCGTATGTATGCCTTGCTCTCGCGAATTCCCGAAGGTCTGGAACCTTTGCGGAAGAAGTTTGAGGAGCACGTCAAGAAGGCTGGTTTGGCTGCGGTGTCAAAACTTGTGGGCGAAGGAGGGGCAAATGTCGATTCGCTTGATCCGAAGGCGTATGTTGATGCTCTGCTTGAGGTGCATAGGAAGAATGCGGAGACAGTGACGAGAAGCTTCCGTGGTGAGGCTGGGTTTGTCGCTAGCTTAGATAAGGCGTGCAGAGAGTTCGTCAATCGCAATGCTGCTACCGGATCATCTTCCACGAAATCACCAGAGCTGCTCGCCAAGCACGCGGATATGCTTCTGCGAAAGAACAACAAGATGGCCGAGGAGGGCGACCTGGAAGGTGCTTTGAACCGTGTGGTATGCATTGTTTGACATCTATCAGTCCTTAAGCTGACGCGTGGATTGTAGATGGTACTATTCAAATATATTGAGGATAAAGATGTGTTCCAGACCTTTTACACCACCAAGCTGTCGAAGCGTCTCATTCACGGTGTGTCGGCGTCGGATGAGAGCGAGGCGAGCATGATCTCCAAGTTGAAGGAAGCTTGCGGTTTCGAATACACGAATAAGCTGCAGCGCATGTTCACAGGCACGTGTCTGCCGAATCTTCTACCATCACAGATGCTGACTTTCCCTTCCAGACATGAGCCTGAGCAAAGATCTCACAGATCAATTCAAAGAGCGTATGCAGCAGAGTCACGATGACATGGACATCAACTTCAGCATCATGGTTCTAGGCACGAACTTCTGGCCCTTGAATGCGCCCAATAACGACTTCGTCATCCCCGCCGACATTCAACCGACTCACGATCGATTCCAGAAATACTACCAAGTGAAGCACTCAGGTCGTAAGCTGACTTGGCTGTGGAATTACTCCAAGAACGAGCTGCGGACGAACTACCTCAACCAGAAGTACATCTTGATGACGAGCTCGTATCAAATGGCCGTGTTGCTGCAATATAACAACAACGATACGTTGTCTCTGGACGAATTGGTCGCTGCTACTGCAATCAGCAAGGATATATTAACTCAGGTGCTCTCCCTGTTGGTGAAGGCAAAGATACTTATCAACGAGGAGACTGAGCAGTACGATTTGAACCCGAGTTTGTTGCCACTTTTCTGCAGTTGTTCGACCTTAATCGACACATTTCTTTCCAGACTTCAAGTCGAAGAAGATTCGTGTCAACCTCAACTTGCCGATTAAGGCCGAGGTCAAGGCCGAGTCATCGGATGTCCTAAAGAGTGTTGACGAAGATCGTAAATATGTCATTCAAGCGACCATAGTCCGGTACGTTCAAAAATTGATCCATTTCGCTTTCGCGGGTCTGACAAATGGTTATGCAGCATCATGAAAGCCCGCAAGACGATGAAGAATCAGCCTTTGATACAAGAAGTGATTTCCCAGATATCACAGCGCTTCGCACCAAAAATTCCTGACATAAAAAAGGTTAGCGGGTCTGTTCCTCCTGTCGGAATCGACTAACTATTTGTGTAGGCCATAGACACTTTGTTGGAGAAGGAGTATATCGAGCGGGTAGACGGCACAAGAGACACATTTGCTTATGTTGCATAAATCTTTTCTCATTGTTTCTGCTGTGCCTTCAGTCTCACAACTTATGGTATCGCATATGTAGTATACATAATACACTGCTCAGAGCTTTTATTGGTCCCCTAATAGTACCCTCGTTCTCGGTGGCGGTGTCACACCAAGTTCAGACCGTGACTATGATCCTACGAGATGCCCTTTTGGCTACCCTTGCGAACCTGCCTGGCACGCGCGAATTTCATCTGCATGTCCTCGTAACCTCCCCCAGAAAACATTCGACATTGTTCCCATTTGCTCATCCGCGACCCCGAAGTTACCTTCAGGATATCATTGTCTTACTTTCGGAGCAAGCCACTCTTGATGCGCCTCGCGTCTTTGTATCGGCCATAGAGGCGACAGTGTATAACATACCAAATACTTCGTGTGCAGTTCTCTATATTTCAAAAGTGGATACAACAGGGCAAGGTATAGCACCGGCACCGACGGCTAACCTACTTCGTGCCCTGCTTGCATTTTATGCCGATCCCGAATCGCGTCCTTTCGCCGCCGATCATCTATGGATCCACTTATTCGCCCGAGCGCAGGGTCAATATTTATTCCCAAACTCAGCGGACTACGAAGGTAAACATCCGCTGAGTGGTGTGAAACTTTGTGCATGGTGGAAACGAGTGTTCGTAGACGTGGCAGGGGAGGTGAAGCATCGAACCAAGTCAAAGGCGAAAATAAAATTATTCTACGTGCTCCCTGGGTCCAGTGAATCTGAGGCATCCAATTCGCTCAAATTTTCATCGACTTCTGGGGCAGCAGTGTCCTCTGCTCCTGTCGAGTGGACTTACGGACATCCCTATTCCCAGTCTGAAATTCCGCTTCCATGTCCTACTAGTGAAGCATCGCAAAATCTAGGGCATCTCATACCCTCGTTTGAGGATGATCCGAAATCGCGGTTTATGGATGAAATTGCTTATACTACAGAAGCTGACGGTATCAAATCTCCTGCACGAAAGCGACCACGGAAAGATTCTCAGGATGACGAAGTTGAAGGAGTCGAGAAGGAGTCTCGACGCAGGGGTGATGGACGAGGTCAAGGAGAGCTGGACGAAGTGACCCCGGACGACTTTTGGGAACGCATGTCATTTCGCCAGGAATGTATTGCAGGGACTCTGACGGGTTTCTTCACAATGGGAGTATCATGTCCATCGCCCAAGGATCCGTTGCGGTCTGAAATTTCGCCGCTCGCTCCTCAGGCTGGACAAGTGCCATCGCAGATGACGAAGCGTATCATGTCGTCACTTCTCACTGGCCACGAATTCTCCACTGTCGAACGCTGCATTCGAGCTACCGGAATCCTGGAGGAAACCATTAAGGGCCTCTGTGAAGGCCTCACAATTGCTGATGATACGCTTCCCATAATATCATCATCCCAACCTGTATCCTTACCACAGGCTGGCTCAGACCGGCCATCAACTCCTCCCCCAAAAAGAAGGCCACAAACACTTGCTCCCCCACAAACTCCACCCCCACGCATGAAAAATGGCAAACGCGTTATGCCTGACGCCTCACCCAACCCTTTCCCCGAGCCTGTCGCAACTCTTGAAACTTACAACTCATACATCTACGGATCTGTGCATATTGACAATCCCCCTTTGCCTGCTAAAATTTTGGACAAGACCGGGGATTCTGCACCGCAAGTCACTGTCTTGACTGTAAGGAGAAAAAAGAAACGAACTTGATCGACCGTTCTTGATCTTACTGTGAGTCTTTTGGAGCATTGAGATTCGCACCGGACACTCAACCAGACCTGTCAGAGTTTGTATTACCCTCAGAGCCATTAGTTCAGCAAAAGAAATTTCATGGTAACTCCCAACTCCTTGTTATGTGAGCGTCTAAGATAAAACATACACGACATTGTAAATTTTCTAGGTCCGTACAGTACTCTCTGAAGATCATGCAGATGTTTGATCGTCTTTCGTCATCCACTTTCCACCTGGCCGTTTCTTTATACCATCGATATGTCGAATTTAGTGGTTTAAAAAACGAGCGATAACAGAAGCGATTCAGATGATACTGGATCTATAGCTAGTGCCCTAGATTGCAAGGTCACAACCGCTCGTCGTCCTCGAAGTATTCAACGACTCGTTGTGGTATCTATTGGTTTGCGACACTCCTATGCAATTTATTTCAGATAAATTCAATGGGGCAACTCTAGTCACACAGCCTGATGTTTCTGGTAAATTACATAAAGGATCACGGAGGTGAGTTCCTTGCCTTTTCCTGGACCCAATCCGAATATATTCTCGCGCATGATTATAACACCACTCACACCCTCCGGGCTGTAGCCTACTTGTCATACTTCGCTGCGCCCTGGCCGAGATAAGTTTCATGGTATGTAATAGCAATCTTAAACATTAATAGACATCATGTACACAGCAGTACACAGCACGCCGTATAAAATATAGCGGCCCGCTTCAAGCTTCAAGCCTTACAGTCTTACGGAATCGCAGCGATAAACAAGCTGTGGAACTGCGTATAATGGAACTTTCGCAGCGGTATCTGAATTTTGTGGAGTTCGGCTTTTACTAGCCTCCCGTAGGCAGCCTATAATATTTTCATTTCACGCGCTATCCAGAGGCACGGAGGTTCAACGTTCAATGTTCAACTGTTGTCTACTCTGTCTTACTTTTCACAAGCTGGACTAGATCTAGGCATACGTATAACGAAAATGCGAACGGTACCAGTGTTCCAAAAATAAATGCCATTAGCTCATGCTGTAAACTAGCAGGGTATTTGCGGGAACGTGGGTTGTATGGCCTCACTTCTGAATGGCGAATCCTCGCTTATGCACCCGTGTCTCTATGCTATCAATCGAAACGTCAGATGGAAGTTACAGTAACAGGAAAGACCTGTATATGTGACACTTACTGCATTCTGATAACCGGAAAGCTCCGCAGTAGTGGTAAGTAATTTCTGAAGTACTACATAAGACGAGATGACACCATAGCAGCCCAACATCAAATTTTCAGTCGGAGTGCTCCCTCTTGTGCTTTCTTGGGTTTCTGCCTCCATGGTTAACGGTTCAGCTATTGCTACATTGGTAGTCTTCATTATTTCTATCTTCTTCGTAATCGTTCCAGTTCGCATTCGCCTTCCGCGATCCCAACGACTTCCAAGCCATATTCCCATCAATCTCACGACAGCACCCATTCTTGCCATTGCCATCCTTTGGGCAGCACAATGCCTTGGACCCAGTGTTATACGTGCTGGGATAGTTGGGAGTGAAGGAATAAAACCGTACAATATTCTTATATTGTTCTTCTCTCTGGCATACATGTCCATTAGCTTGGACATCACTGGTGTACTACAAGCTGCCGCGTTTTGGGTCAGCAACAAAGGCGGCTCCAACGGCAGCGGATGGAAACTCTATTTGTATTTTTACTTTTTGCTCACCGTTCTAAGTGTGGTTATAGGCAACGACCCCGTCATTCTTTCGGGCACGGCCTTCCTCGTGTATTACACCAATGCCGTGAAGCTGAACCCTACAGCTTGGCTTCTTGCTGAGTTCGCTGCCGCGAATACAGCTAGCATGGTCCTATTTGTTGGCAATCCGACAAATGTTGTCATCTGTGAAGGGTTTGGCATCAATAATGTCGCTTATAGCGCTTACACTGTGTTCCCATTTGTGGCATGCAGTGTATTCTGTTTTGTCGCCCTCGCGGTGCAGTTTCGGAAGCATGTACCGAAGCGCTTAGAAAAAACAGAGGAACTGGATCCGTGGTCGGTTTTGCACGACCCCATTGGCGCCATCGTCGGCAGCATACTTTTGGGAGCTTGTTTGATGGTCATTATCGTCGTCAGCTTTTTTGGAGTGGATGTTTGGATGATCAGCCTGCCGTTTGCCGCTGCCAAATTGATTTTCGACGTGGGATGGGATCATTGGCGGGACAAAAACGGCAAGTTGACGCGACCCCCCAATCCTGAATCGCAGGAAACATATCATCAAACCCGTAACATCGTAGATATCGAGAAACAGATGACTACGACCCCACCTCGGGGAACCACAGACACTAAGCACCGCTCGGATTCTTTGGGATCAGGCCTCCCTCCAAAGAAGGATCATCACACAGAGTCAGCTCATAACTCTGTAGATGACGAAAAAAGGCAGACCACTGCGGGGCTACCTCGGGCGCCGTTTGCAACCACAGACGCCGAGGCCCTCTCAGATTCTTGTGGATCACTCCCACTGAACGAACTTTTATCAGAATCCATGTCTTCAGCCAGCCCTACCGCCCATACACACTCTCCTGCAACTTCCTCGATTTCATTTTTTCATCGGAAACGCTCTAGTATCGTATCTCGTCGTGCCCAGCTTGATCTCCACTTCCCGACATTTTCTATTGCACTTCCGCGCCTACCCTTTGCGCTTGTGCCATTCGCATTCTCTCAATTCATACTTATTGAAGCTCTTGCACACCAGGGGTGGATTGACGTATTTGCTATTTGGCTCATTCATGCCACTGGGCGCCAGATCTACCCCACCATTTGGATCGTGGGTGTCTTCGGAGTGGTTCTTTGCAACCTCTCTGGCACCAATATAGGCGCCACAATCCTCTTGACAAAGGTTGTGCGAGCCGCAGCGTTCCCTGACCACAGCTTACGGGCAGCGGCAATTGCCTTGGCCGTGGCAAGTAATGTTGGAGCTGTGAGCTTTACGTTCTCAGCAAGTTTGGCAGGGCTGTTGTGGAGAGGAATTCTTGATCAGAAGGGGATTCACATAAAGCAGACAACTTTCGCCTTCTGGAATCTTCTACCCATTACGGTCATGACAGCGGTAGGGCTGGGAGTCGTTTGCATAGAGATGGCAGTGATATCTAGATGATTATGCTTCAGGTAGGTCCTTGTTTCTGTTCCTTGACACATAGTAGGTGACCTGAGTTGTGTTCTAGCATGATACTTGCGTGAGCACCCTGCAAGATATTTCATGCCGATTCACCCGAGTCCCATGGAATTCCTGGAGGTAGCCAGCCCATTTTCGTGCTATTATTTGCGGTTTCGGTCTTGGCCGCATGCGGTGCTGCTTTTCAGAATCCATCCTATACCTAGTTTCGCTTTCGATAACCTAGATTAGACTATTTTAACTGGCATTATTGTGCTTTGGAGTCTGTGAATGCGTGTATTACTCGTCCCATGCATTGATATGAGGCTACAGTCCGTCTTTTCTTCTTCTCAGGAAGTCTGAGGCAAGCAATTACAAATAACAACATTCGTCGTCCAAGTAGCGTTTACAAGACGAAGCGAGGAAAGACACAGTCCGAGCGCAAAAACAGATGGTAGACATGTGGCATCTCATCTTCCATATATCGTACGAGAAAAGGAATCACCAGAGACAGGATGCCTAGACTGTTAGATTTTGTTAGTGCCACTCAAAAAAACATGGCGTGCACCTACAACATTGATGTCATCAACAGATGTAGGATCAACGTTCATCGCATGGTTGTCATCGACGACAGCCACGTTGGACCTTGGGGCTACGGAGGCCATATGATTGAAGTCAAAATCGCCGGACCTAGCAGATGCATAGATGCGTTTCATCTCCACGGCTTGCTCTCCGATCTCTTCATATGCAGCACCATACTGTTCGAGGGCTGCAATGCAATTTGACACCTCAGGACGACCTAAGCGTGCTAGTAATGTGCCTGCTTGTATACAGCCGACATGCATAACCGCAGAATCAAGTCTCTGTAAAAGGTGAGTCAGTAAAGGACATCCAGGACAACTTTAGGCAAAACAAACCAGATAACCGTTTGTCGTTAAGACACCAGCCTGATCTCATATAGTTAACGGATGAAATACAGCCACTCTGCAGTGAAGCTTACCAGACCGGCAATGCGCAATGCGCTATGCACAGCTTCGTCAGCGACCTTGCGTTTCGCAACCTCGAACTGTTGATTAGGCACTGCATCGGGAGGACTGCCTGAGCGGACAACTTCGTTGATTTCGCGGATCCCAAAATCATCTAAAGCATTAAATAGTATGATCCACATGACATGGTACGTTGCATCGCTGGCGCCTTCATATACCAATCTGATCAACAAGTGGTGTGAAAAGACGGAAGAAAGGCTTACACGCGGAAACGACGGAAACAAAGTCCCAATCTGCTTCAAAATTGGTAGGAACGCCAACTTTGAGAAGATATTGTTCTCGCCATTCAACTAGAGCTGTGATAAAGCTGCCAACGACATCGGCATTCATTCCATCCGAGTCCGTCGCTGGTCTCCACAGCTGCCGGGCTATTTGACGAGCAATACGAGCCAGAGCATGTGCCGCGCGGTAATATCCCTGGACAATTCTCAGCCATTATCCGAAGAGTTCTGGAATAAATTTACTAAGAATTCTAGTTGCTCTCGCGGAGATGGTTTTGATGTTTGTGTTTCAACAGCCTCTTGCATAACAGGATCCGCGGTATAAAAGTCGATATCGTAATCGTCGTCGTCACTGTTGTTAAACAATAAACGCACAATGAAAGGCGATTCTGAATTCACTTACAGCATAGGTTTCCGACGATAATAAACCGCGTGGTATGCATCAGCTAAACAAGCCATCCACCACGCAAAAATCATCGTTCCTCGAGCGTCTGGATCTTGAATATTCGCCATGACTGATTTATGATTGATCCCAAGGTCCAATAGGTTCCGGATGGCAGAAGACAACCAAAAACCGTGGAATCCTGTCCAAATGTAAGCAACAAAATCGCAAACAAGTGCATATGACCAAGCTACCATTCGGATCATCAGGATTTTCTGTGATGATATGAGTAAATCAGAGACAATAACTCCACAAAAAATACTGACGATTTTGGAGCGGCTCGATGAGTAAGGCAATCACGACGTTATCAGTATTCGGCACCCGATGCACTTTCATCGACTCTGCAAGGTCACGTGCACGGTCTACCAACGCCTTTGCCAAGTTACTTTGGCCACTCGGTCGATTTCGATCAGCTACGAGGAGTGGATGCTCTGAGAACTTGGCACCCCATGCTAGCACTGTCGCTACGAGAGCAGGGTGCAACGGCTTCAGAGAACTTTGCTGAGAGAGCCCTTGGAGGTTTAATCGGAGACGGAATTGAGACGGATTGAGGAGCGGAAGACGCAGATGTACGATCTGAAAGAATACTTCGACAAGATCAAGGGCGAATCTATATAGAAAGCAACAGAGATAAAACGGTGATATGGCGGCGCGGTTTACCATGCCCAGAAACATGATACGTACTCAGCGCGGAATGCTTCTTCTTGGAGCTTCACAGCCACATCACCCCAATCAGAATAGGGCGATGGTGATACGCGTAGCACACCCTCACTGGGTAAAATGAGCAAGAAATCTCTCATGGATGTTAACGAGATCTCAGACCTGGGATAATCAGGCGGAGAAAAGAGCTGGGCTAGTAGCTGCGGAGTTGTAGCCCTAGCAGATATTGGCTGATGAGCCGACTGCTGATATAGAAATTGGCTCGATCCATAAGGACTGGATGGATAGCCTGAAGGTGGCGGCGACACAGAGGCACCACTATGGTCGGAAGATAATGTCCTACGTAAGGTGTTGAGAGTCTAGTCTATGATGACAAGGTCTAGATGGCATACTGCTTCGAAGATTGAGGTGACGTAGAGCTAGATTGTATAAGGTTTAGAGCCGGCATTTAAATGAGTAGGCAGTCGTATTTACCTTGATGCGCGGATTCGTCTATCAGAATTCAATTCGGGACCGACAGGGTTGTATCTCGAACCAGTATTGGAAAGGTTTCGGGGACGTCGGGAGTTTGCCGATCCTCGCTTCTTCTCGCTTGTTGCTTGTTGCACAAAGTGTCTGCAAAAGTTAGGAATTAATGAGCTTTCCAAAACCCAAGTCATCGCTACCTACGTGCACGGATAGTTTTTCGACAGACAATGCTGACAAATGAGTGAGCTTTCGGGTTTTGATGGTACCTGCAAAGAGGGTATATCATTACCTGACACTGATGACATCCAAATGTAAGCAGTCCGGCATGTCACACATTTCAAAGATAAGAACGTACTTTCTCCTCTCCTGGCAACCTGTTACATTTCACTTTCCGTGTCCTACAGTGGGGCTCTGGTGAACATCTCGCTAACCCATCGCAATGAGATGGGCGCACCTGCAAGCATCGCATGCGGTATTTTGTTTCCGCGGGGGTGGCAGCGTCTTGGCTAGTTCATGGATTTGAGCCTGCATAGAGGGAGTAGGCAATGATAGACCTAATTCGCGTATCGTTTGTCAATTTCATGACAAATGGTGCTCTCAGACCACCGTGTCGCCGTACCTGGCTGTGAAACAGAGCTGGCATTCTCTTCACGCGACTCTTGGGTGTGCTGCATGATGAGTGGTGATCGGTAGGACGTTGGAAATTTGGTCGGACTCCCGCCCGGCTATTTAAGTAATTAGGAGGTACTTATGACGAAAGTGGTCATGTATGCATCATGCCTTTCGGCACCGAGCTTACCCTGATCAAAAGCTGTACAGAAGTAATCAGACTCAAGTTTTGTAGACACTTTCGAGTCAGGTTCGTACGGTTGGAGATTAGACGGTTGAGAAGGTAACCAATCGAGAATATCCATTATAGGCATGTGCACAGGAATTATTTATTCAGCGCAGTCAGCCCTGTCCGGCGGCAATACCAAATTTGGCAATTTATCGAAGATTTCGGCGGGACGTCGCCTACTAACACCGTCACATTTTTTCACTTTCAAGCCATGGTGAAAGTCGAAATTGTTGAGGAGAAAGACCAGCAGGATGCCGGCTCATCGCCCTACGGTTCCCCTTCTTCATCTCGTACATCCTCATCAGCTTCCCTCTCATCTGTATCGTCCGAGCTTTCTCATGATGAAACCTTCTACGACCGCATCACAGCCCTCGTAGACATCGTACCACCCACAACTCGCCACTCAATCTCATCCCGCTTTTCAAGAGCAACATCATTCATCAAACGGGGCGGAAAATTGGCAGGGAACATTGTGTGGATCGTCACAACTTCTGCACTGTTGGTTGGCTTGCCGTTGGCATTGAGTCTGGAAGATGAAGCGAAGATAGTCGCGCAGGAGCAGGAAATGCTTGCTCAGCAGCAGGGAGCACAACAGGTAGGTTGCTACACGGCAGTAAAACAACTCTATTCCGGACTAATCTCGCATTTCGCCAGATGCTCGGTGGTCAAGGGTCCT
>Ga0193716_1001505_pt1 | contig 13543 bp, 15 predicted proteins | sample U2c1metaG_FD_145901 | JGI IMG/M metagenome (GOLD analysis project Ga0193716, IMG submission 145901) | Soil microbial communities from a riparian zone of the East river system, Colorado, United States - U2c1 | ecosystem: Environmental > Terrestrial > Soil > Riparian zone | place: USA: East River...
CCAATGGATCTCCCTCGGCATGCTCGTCATCGCCGGCCTCATCTCGCTCCAATCCCGAAAGCTGGTCACCCATGCCGTCTAAGAACATGCTCCCCAAGGGCCAGCGCCGTCGCACCGTCAAGCACGAGTACCGCGCCACTCGCGGCGTAGAAGAGGTCCTTCCGCCCCCCGTCCCCGTCCTCGACGTCGACTTCGACGACGACGCCGAAGACCACATCCACGCCTTCGCCGCCGACCCCGCCGCGGCCAACCTGCGCCTCGACCAGTACCTCGCCCAGGCCATCCCCGACATCAGCCGCGCCCGCGTCCAGCTCCTCATCGAAAACGAGCAGGTCCGCGTAGACGGCCACACCGCGAAGCCCAAACAGAAGCTCCACGGCGGCGAGCAGATCGAGATTGAGGGTGCCCCGCATCCTCCCCCTCTCCACGCCGTAGCCGAGGACATCCCCCTCGACATCCTCCACGAGGACAAGTACCTCGCCGTGATCAACAAGCCCGCCAGCATGATGGTCCACGCCGGAGCCGGCTCAACCGACGACGCCCGCAACCGCGGCACGCTGGTGAACGCTCTCCTGCACCACTTCAATCACCTCTCCGAAGTCGGCGGCGACCTCCGCCCCGGCATCGTCCACCGCCTCGACAAGCAGACCAGCGGCATCATCCTCGTAGCCAAGGACGACAGCACCCACCGCAAGCTTGGCGACATGTTCTCCCAGCGCCAGGTCGCCAAGACCTACCTCGCTCTCGTCCACGGCAATGTCCCCAAAGACAACATCACCGTCAACCTTCCTATCGCACGCGACCTCGTCCGCCGCACCCGCATGACCACCCGCCGAGCCGATGGCCGCTCCGCCCTCTCCCACGTCAGAGTGCTCGAGCGCGTCCAGTCCCCCTATGGAGCTTTTACCTTCGTCGAGGTCCGCATCGAAACCGGCCGCACCCACCAGATCCGCGTCCACATGCAGTCTCTCGGCCACCCCGTTGTCGGCGACGCCCTCTACGGAGCCCCTCACGTCATCCCCGGCCTCGACCCCGAACTCAACCTGGACCGCAACTTCCTCCACGCCGCCCATCTCTCCTTCACCCACCCCCAGACTCACAAGGCTATGGACATCGACGCCCCCCTTCCTCCGGAGCTGGAATCGTTTCTCACAGCAATTCGCGCGGGTTCCAGCCAGGATTGAGTAGAATCATTCGAGTGACCGCGCTTAATCGAACGAACCGCACACCTGGCCTTCTGGCCTTTGTCCTTCTGCTCACCACCGCGCTCGCCGCTGCGCCCCTCCATGCGCAGGCCGGTGCAGCCGCGACTCCGCAGACCACAACGCCCGCGCCGCAACAGCCTGCGCCCCCGCCAGCAGCATCCCAGGCCCCATCGCAATCCGCGCCTCAGACTGCCCCCGCTACCCCTGACGCCCAGGCGCCCAATCAGGACCAGCCCATCACGACCATCAAGGTCCAGGTCAACGAAGTCAACATCGTCTTCACCGTCACCGACAAGAAAGGCCGCTTCGTCACCGGCCTCAAGCGCGAGAACTTCGGTCTCCTCGACGACGGCCGTCCCCCCGAAGCTGTCCTCCGCTTCATGCAGCAGATCAATCTTCCGCTCCGTGTCGGCATCATGCTCGATACCTCCAGCTCCATCCGCCAGCGCTTCCAGTTCGAGCAGGACTCCGCCATCGAGTTCCTCCTGCAGGTCCTCCATCGCAACGACCGCGCCTTCGTCGAGGGCTTCGACATCCAGACGGACGTCGAGCAGGACTTCACCAACAACATCGACCTCCTCAATCAGGGCATCCGCAAGCTTCGTCCCGGCGGCGGTACGGCTCTCTTCGACGCCATCTACAAGACCTGCCGCGACCAGATGCTGACCCTCAAAGAGGAGGGCGCCGTCCGCCGCGCCCTCATCCTCGTCTCCGACGGCGACGACAACTACAGCCGCTCTCAGGAGAGCGACGCCATCAAGATGTGCCAGCGGGCCAACACCATCGTCTACACCATCAGCACCAACATCAGTCCCAGCAGGGACAAGGGTGACGAGGTTCTCCGCGCTATCTCCGAAGCCACCGGAGGCCAGGCCTTCTATCCAACCCGCATCGAGGACGTGGCCATCGGCTTCCGCAACATCGAAGAGGAGCTGCGCAGCCAATACTTGCTCGTGTACCGGCCCGCGGAGTTGAAGCAGGATGGCTCCTTCCGCACCATCTACCTTCAGGCCCTCGACCCACGCTACAAAGTCCGTGCGCAAAAGGGCTACTTCTCCCCGCGGCCCCCACAGTAGGACGTTTTATTTGCGGGGAGCAAGAACCCTCTAACTATTGATCTGTCACGAGTAATTAGATCCTCCGAACGTGCATCTAAAGACAAAGGCATATCCAATGTCTTCAAGGAGTACGGATGAGAACACGGTCAGTGGCAGGTAGATTTGCGCAATGGGCGATGGTGCCTTTGCTGATTGCGGCTGTTGGAGTGGGGTTCGCGCAGAGGGACTCGGATCGAGGACACGACGACCACGATCAGGGTCATGCCCAGGAGAATCGAGGGAATGATTTTCACTTCCGCGATCAGGACCGTCAGCACTTCCAATCGCACTACAGCAAAGATGTCAACCATTGGCGCAGCCGTCCTCAGGGGCGTCCGAACTTTGTCCGCGGACAGCGAATTCCGAGCAACTATCGCTTTCAACCGGTGCCAAGGGCGTACTACACCAATGTGCCTCCACCCCCGCCCGGCTATCAGTACGGGTACTACGACGGCTATGTCGTAGCCTACAACCCCACGACGCGCATCGTTGCGGATGTCATGGACCTCGTGGCTTCGGCTGCGCGTTAGCAAGAGTGGCAGAGACAAAGAGACCGCCGGATAAGTTCGGCGGTCTTTTGCTGCATGGAAGAATAACTATCCAGATCGATCCGGGTTTTAAAAAGGAGAGGAACCCGCAAAAATGATCCGCCATCTCCCCTCCCTCCTCCTTGCAGCGCTTACCCTCTCCCCCTTCGCCTCCGCGCAGCAACCCGCCGGCATAAGCCAGACCCTTAACCAACTGGCAGATCAGCCCGCCACCCACCTCTCCGTCACCTTCGACCGCTCCATGCTCCAATACGCCCAAAGCTTCATCGACAACGGAAGCGGCGACGCCAAACGAGCCGCCGCCGCGCTCAGCAGCATCACGGTCGATACCTATCACTACGGAAGGCCCGCCTTCTACACCCCCGAGGCGATGGGCTCTATCGTCGCCACCTACCACGCCGCCGGCTGGAAGCATCTCGTCAATGCCAACGCAACACCGGCCACCAACGCCCAGCCTCGCAGCGCCATCACCGACCTTTGGCTGCACTTCAACGGAGCCGAGATCGACGACGTCACCGTACTGGTCCGCGCCCCCCGCGACATGAACCTCATCCAGGTCTCAGGAGCCCTCCGCCCCCTCGACCTCCTTCACCTCAGCGGCCACTTCGGCATCCCCAAGGTCGACCCTAGCGCCGTCATGGTCCCCGCCCCGGACGGCAGATAGAACGACCTTCGTTTTTGCCGTAGCCGTAGCCATAACCATAGCTGTCGCCGTAGCAGTTGTCTTTTGTAGTTGTTTCTTCGGCCGTCATCCTGAGCGGAGCGAAGGATCCCGAAGGTCTTGATCCGCCACAACCGCTCGAACCTTTCCAACAATCATCTCCACCTTCTTGCTGCTGCCGGGTGCCCCATCCATCGCGGCTTTATTGCGATGGGTGGGAATGTAATCACTTACCCAGCCAGCTCTTGCCTTTGCTCTTGCGGTTGCTGTTGTTCTTGCAGTTGCTCTCCCCCCATCAGCCACAATCGCCCGGGTGCCCCATCCATCGCGGCTTTATTGCGATGGGTGGGAATGTAATCACTTACCCAGCCAGCTCTTGCCTTTGCTCTTGCGGTTGCTGTTGTTCTTGCAGTTGCTCTCCCCCATCAGCCACAATCGCCCGGGTGCCCCATCCATCGCGGCTTTATTGCGATGGGTGGGAACGTAATCACTTACCCAGCCAGCTCTTGCCTTTGCTCTTGCGGTTGCCGTTGTTCTTGCAGTTGCTCTCCCCCATCAGCCACAATCGCCCGGGTGCCCCATCCATCGCGGCTTTATTGCGATGGGTGGGAACGTAATCACTTACCCAGCCAGCTCTTGCCTTTGCTCTTGCGGTTGCCGTTGTTCTTGCAGTTGCTCTCCGCCATCAGCCACAATCGCCCGGGTGCCCCATCCATCGCGGCTTTATTGCGATGGGTGGGAATGTAATCACTTACACAGTCAGCTCTTGCCTTTGCTCTTGCTTGTCCTCCTGTGTGTCCCCGCGTTTCCACTCTCCAGGAACCTGTCAAGCAACCAAACCACCTAACCCCAATCCCATCTGGGAGATCCAAATGCCGATTAGTTTCCCTCCATCGGTTACACTGGATACAGAATCAAAGAAAGCCCCGGCCAAAAGGCCGGGGCTTTCCAATTAACACCGTAACTTCAATCAGGAGACGACTTTAGCCATAACCCATTTACTTGCACGACTTTAGCAGCAGATGCGCAGTCTATCTCATTGCAATAACTAGACTTACGCCAAAAGTACCGGGGGGGGGTACCCTCAAGGAGCCCATTACCACCCATACTGCTCAACCCGCTGCAACAACGCCAGCTTCCGCTCCGGAGGCAGGAAGCTCGCCTCCACCGAGTTCGCCGCCAGCTCCCGCATCTGCTCCAGCGAGAACTCGAATCGCTCCTGCACCAGCACATACTCTCCCAGCAAGTCGCTCCCGAACATGGGCGGGTCGTCCGAATTGATAGTGACCATCAATCCCGACTCAAAGTAGAGCTTCACCGGATGCTGTTCCAGCCCCTTGCAGCATCCCGTCTTCACATTGCTCGTCACATTGATCTCCAGCGGAATCTGCTTCTCCGCCAGCACATCCATCAACTCCCTGTCCTGCTGCGCCGACAGCGCATGACCCACCCGCTCCGCCCCGATATTGATCGCCGACCAGATGCTCTCCGGCCCCACCGACTCGCCCGCATGAGCTGTCAGCCGCAACCCGGCCGTCCTCGCCTCCCGATAGAGCTCGCGAAACAGATCCGCCCCACCCCGAGCCTCATCTCCGCCAATCCCGATCCCCACAATGCTCGGATAGATAGCACGCAGCTCCGCCGCCTTCCGAAAAACTCGAGCAGCCTCTTCCACTCCGAAGTGCCGCACAGCATCGATGATCCAGAGAACGGTAGTTCCGAACTCCTTCTCCCCGCGAATTCGCCCACGCTCGATCGCCTCGACGTAAGGCTCCACCTCGGTCTTCTTCCAGTAGTAGATAATCCCGAACGAGATGTAGACCTCGGCATGCAGCACCCCCTGCGCCGCCAGCTCCCGCACCATGTTGTAAGTAATCAGCTCATAATCGTCCGGCCCGCGCAGCCGCTCGGTAACAGCCTTGAAGGACATCAGGAACCCAATGAAGTCCTCATACTTGTAGAGCTCCCGCGCCGTATCCATCGTCAACGGCTCCGCATCATGCCGTCGGCTAAGCTCCACCAGAGTCTCGGGAAGGATCGTCCCCTCAAGGTGCAGGTGCAACTCCGCCTTGGGCAGCCCCCGCAGCCAGTCAACGACATCAATCTCTTCCTGCTTCGATTGCTTGCGAGCCATCTCTCTATCTTAGGCTTTCGGTGCGTAGAACTCGCTCCGCTTCCGGCTATACAAGAAGTAAACCACCAGTCCTACCACCAGCCAGACGAAGAACCGCACCCACGTCTTAGCAGGCAATCCAGCCATCAACAGTATGCAGAACAGCACTGACAGTACCGGAATCACTGGTCCAAACGGGACGCGAAACCCCCGATGCCGCTCCGGCTCCTTATACCGCAGCACGATCACGCCAATCGACACCAGCACAAACGCGAATAGCGTCCCGATGTTCGACATCTCCGCGAACGTTCCCACATCGAACATACCCGCCGGAATCGCCACCAGCACTCCAGCCACCCACGTCGCGAACGCAGGCGTCCGGAACCGTGGATGCACCTTGCTGAACACATCCGGCAGCAACCGGTCGCGCGACATCGCAAACCACACTCGCGCCTGTCCCAGCTGAAACACCAGGATCGACGACACCATCCCCACCAGCGCACCTACCAGCACAGCCAGTCGCACCCAGTGCAGCCTATGACCTCCCGGCAGCAACGCCACCCGCTTCAACGCATTCACCACCGGGGCCCCATCGCCCGCCACCGACTGCCACGGCACGATCCCCGTCAGTACCATTGCCACGCCGATGTACAGGATCGTGCAGACAACCAACGTCGCCAGAATCCCAATCGGCACATCGCGCCGCGGATTCCTGCACTCCTCGCTCGCCGTCGAGACCGAATCGAACCCGATATACGTGAAGAAGATGATCGACCCGCCCGCCAGCACGCCAGACCATCCGTTAGGCGAAAAAGGCGTGTAGTTCGCCGGATGGATAAAGCTCAGCCCAAAGAAGACGAACAGCAGGATTGCCGCAACCTTCACCAGTACCATGACGTTATTAGTCCGCGCCGACTCACGAATTCCTCGTACCAGAACTACTGTCAGCAGCAGCACAATCAGAAACGCGGGAATGTTGAACCCTGCATGCCAGCCCGCAGCGTAGATGTCATGGCCCTGCAGATCCTGCAATCCAAGCGGTAGATACGCTGGCGAAAGCCACTTCGGGTCAAGCCGCAGCCCCATCCAGTCCAGCAGCGCCACCACATGCGCCGCAAACCCCACGCTCACGCTCATATTGCTGAACGCATACTCCAGAATCAGGTCCCACCCGATGATCCACGCCACCAATTCGCCCAGCGTCGCATAGGTGTACGTGTAAGCTGAGCCCGCAATGGGAATCATCGAAGCCAGCTCTGCATAGCAAAGCCCTGTCAGCGCACAGACGATCGCCACCAGCACAAGCGAGATCGCCAGAGCCGGCCCTGCTCCAGGCCGCCCTGCAACCGCTCCCGCGCTGTGGTGGAAGAGGTTCAGCAATAGGTCGATCACAGGGGAGTCGCCCCACGACGCCAGCGCAGCAGGGTTTCCTCCAATCGCTACGCCAATCACCGTAAAGATGCCCGACCCAATCACTGCGCCAATGCCAAGCGCTGTCAAAGACACCGGTCCCAGCGTCTTCTTCAACGCGTGCTCCGGCCGCTCCGATTCAGAGATCAGTTTGTCGATCGACTTCGTTTGAAAGATTTGCCTGGCCAGCGCGTTCGCTCCTCAAACAGAATTGGTTCGGGCCATCCCGGCTTCACAACTTGACTTGAGACTTGGTGTCTTGTTCGGAGGAGCTTACTCCCTGAGCAGAGCCTTTAAATCGTCAACGCAACGGGAGTCGCGTCGACGCTCTGCTCCGCTCAGGGCTTCTTGCCTTTATTTACCGCTTGCTTTGGCCGCGTGAAGCCTTCTTGATCTTTGCCTTGTTCTCGCCACGAGCGCCCGTACGGGGAGCCTTCGGAGCTGCCTTCTTGCGTGCTGTGCGCTTTACCTTCTTGCGCTCTTCTTTATCTGTAATGCTCTTCGTATTTGCCATGTATCTTGCCAATCTTTCTTGTAATTACGATTCAAAACCTAGAGGCGCTCCAACTGGGCAAACTTCTCCACCAGCTTCTTCACGCCATGCTGTTGAAATTGTACTGTAATCTTCGCGTCATCCCCATCGCCTTCTCGACGAAACACGATTCCCTCGCCATACTTCGGGTGCCGTACCCGCGATCCCTGCTTCAGGCCCGTCTTCCCCGTCTGCTCTGAAACCTCCAGTTTGGGCCGGGCAATCTTCTGTCCTCGCGCCGCAAAAAAGTTCGCAACATTGTCGATTGAGCCGCTGCCGGACGCATTCTTGCCTGCAAACCCGTGCTTTGCCGCACCCCCAGCTGGCGAACTCCTCCCCGCGCCCGCCGTCTGGTCTTCGTCCTCATAGCTGTAATGCCGCTCGCCCGCCTCCGTATTAGCGCCGCCGTACCGGTTCGCTCGCGGATAGGGTGTCGAATACGCTCCTCGCCCGCTAAATCCTGATCCATACTCCGAGCCCGAAAACTGTGGCCGCGCTGGCGGGCTCCCCAGATCCTCCACCAGTCGACTTGGTACCTCCTCCAGAAACCGTGAAGCGATACTCGACTCCGGCATATCGCTCCCGTATCGCCGTCTATACCGCGCCCGCGTCATCACCAGCGTATCCATCGCACGCGTCATCCCCACATAGCAGAGTCGTCGCTCCTCCTCCATCCCTGACGGGTCTACAAGCGTCCGCGAATGCGGGAACAGCCCCTCCTCCATCCCTGTCAAAAACACCAGCGGAAACTCCAGTCCCTTCGCCGCATGCAGTGTCATCAGCGTCACTCGGGCCTCTTCGCTATAGCTGTCCGCATCGCTTACCAGTGCAGCATGGTCCAGAAACTCATGCAGCGTCTCCCCTCGCTCCTGGGCATCCTGGGCAGCATTCGCCAGTTCCTTCAAGTTCTCTATTCGCGAGAAGCTCTCCGGCGTAGCCTCCTCTTCCAGCATTCGGATATACCCGCTTCGATCATTCAGAAACTTGATCAACTCGGGTAGAGTGGCCGGCTCTCCTGGCTTCCGAAAAGCTGGCTTCTCCTCGGCCATCTTTATCTCTGAGGCTCGCTCCATCGTCGTTCCGGCAGACTTTCTCAGTACTACTGGCGCAAACGGGTTAAAGCTTGTCGCGTCGATCCCATGGGAAGCATCCGAATCCCTGGCGTTCTCCGGAGCAATCGTAGAGATCTCTTCGCTCGGCCCAAAATCAAATCCAAAATTGAAGCTCGTATCGAACGAAGCGTCCGTCGAGTCATCCGCAGCTACCTCTGCCTGAGCTTGCTCGTTCTCTGTTGCGCCGAACTCAAATGAAACGTCGCCCCCCTCAGGCGCTACATCAGCCGCCAACTTCTCCGCAAACTCCGGGCCGAGCATGGCTCGTGCATCTTCAATCAACCGACGAAATCCATCCAGCGCGCTCAACGCCCGCTGTGGTAGCAGCTTATCTTCAATAGCTCTGCCAATCGCATCCCATGTGCTCATGCCGGAGCTCAGAGCCATCCGCTCGAGCGTCTCCATCGTTGTCTTCCCGATGCCCCTGGTCGGCGAGTTGACCACACGGGACAATGCAATTGAATCATGCACATTTTGCACCAGCTTCAGATAGCTGAGAATGTCCTTGACCTCAGCCCGGTCGTAGAAGCTGAAGCCCCCCACCATGTGGTATTGAATCCCATACCGCCGCAGCGCCTCTTCCACCAGTCGCGACTGCGAGTTCGTTCTGTACAGAACCGCACACCGTGGCAGGTCATCCTGTGCCCCAGCCTCTCGCAGATACTTCTTTACGCGGTCCGCAATAAACAGTGCTTCGTTCTCGCCATCGGGAGCCTCGTAGTATCCAATCAGGCTCCCACCCTCCCGCGCCGTCCACAGGTTCTTTCCCTTGCGCTGTGTGTTCTGGGACACAACTGCACCCGCGCCCTCCAAAATCATCTGTGTCGAGCGATAGTTTTGCTCCAGCCGGATCGTCTTGACCTTTGGGAAATCCTTTTCAAAGTCCAGGATGTTCTTGATATCCGCCCCACGCCAACTATAGATCGACTGATCCTCGTCACCTACCACGCAGATATTCGAGTGCTCGCCCGCCAGGAGCTTCATCAACTCATACTGCGGACGGTTCGTATCCTGGTACTCATCGATCATTACGTATTTGTAACGCCGGTTGTATCTTTCTCTCGTCTCTCCCGAGGACTTCAGCAGTCGTACCGTCTCCAATAGCAGATCGTCGAAGTCCAGCGCATTTGCCTTGAACAGCTCTTTCTTGTAGATCTCGAAGATGTGCGCAATCTTCTCCTCCATAGGATTCGAGCTCGCTAGAAAATACTCCTGTGGATCGATCATGTGATTCTTCGCCCATGAGATCCTTCCGAGTGCCACCCTTGGCTTCAGGCTCTTGTCATCGATCCCCAATCGCTTAAGCGCAGTCTTCACCACCGCCTGCTGATCGGTCTCGTCATAGATGGCAAATGTTCGCGTAAGCCCTACGCCATTCACGCGCAGAGCCTCGATATCCCTGCGCAGCACCCGCACACAGAAGCTGTGGAACGTAGCCAGCATAGGCTTGGCAAGCGAAGTATGCCCCAGAATCTTATCGACCCGCTCGGCCATCTCCTTCGCGGCCTTATTCGTAAACGTCACCGCCAGAATCGAGTCCGCCGGTACCCCTCGCTCTTGAATCAAATAAGCGATCCGATGCGTAATCACCCGTGTCTTGCCGCTACCCGCACCCGCCAGCAAAAGCACCGGACCATCAACCGACTGAATTCCCTCCTGCTGCTGAGGATTCATATTTTCTAAGAGATGACTCAACTCGATACACACTCCATTAACCATTTTAAGCGCCCACCCTGTTGAGTTCCTAATAGCAGCTCATCGCTCGCTGCGAGCGATGGCGTCCTTGCTTTATTTCTCTGCTGATCCTCATCCCTGATCTTTGATCTTTCGTCACAGCTTTGCTCCTCTAGTCACAATGATCCGATTAGCTTAGTGCGACACGGAACCTTTCTCGTCTAATCCTCGTACTGCCTATCAACGATGAGTTCTCTGAACCATGGCAGAGGCTCCCGTCGAAATCTCGTAACACTTGGAGCCATATCCATGAAACGCCATAGTTCTCTTGTCATCGCAGCCATCGCAACCTCTCTCCTCGCGCCTTCGGCTATCTTCGCCGCTCCCGCAATCCATTCACCGGTGAACGCGATGTTCAGCAAGACCAAGACAATCAAGTTCACTCTTACGAACGACTCTAGCTCCACGATGGATCTGAAGGTAGGTGACGATCTTGTCAAGCTGGACGCGGGCAAGTCCGTCAACGTCAATCTGCCTCTCGGCGCGCGCGTCGTCGCTAACAGCGCAACACAGTTCCATCAGGCAGGCTCCGTCATTGCGGAGGTTTCAAACTCCCTGAGTGGTGCCATCGTTCACATCAAGTAAACCTCACCACAGCAGAGGGTATCTCTAACACTCTGGGCCGACCAGCAGTCCGATTTGATTTCGAAGACGCTGTGGTCGGCCTCTCTCTGCCAGGCGCCACTAGAGAAGCTCTGCAATCCATAGGCTGTTTCACCTCCGTGTGATGCAGTCTTGATATCCTCATCATTGATGATCCAGAACATAGCCGTCTTCTGCGCCTCCGCCAGCGGAACCAATCCCATCTACCGTGAAGCCGCCGAACTCCTCGGTCGCACGCTCGCCCAGCGAAACATCGGCCTTATCTACGGCGGAGCCACTGTCGGCCTCATGTGCGCCGTGGCCGAATCCTCCCTCGCCGCCGGAGGCCGTGTCGTCGGCGTTATTCCCGAAGTCCTCGTCGATCTCGAAGTAGCCCATCACGGCATCACCGAGCTACACATCACCGACACCATGCACACCCGCAAGGCTCTCATGGGCGAAAAGTCCGACGCCTTCATCATTCTTCCTGGCGGCTTTGGCACCTTCGAGGAGATGTTCGAGGTCCTGGCCTGGCAGACCCTGAAGCTCCACCAGAAGCCTATTCTCCTGCTCAACCTCAACGGCTTCTACGACAAACTTCTTGCCTTCCTCGATCACTGCGTCACCGAAGGCATGCTGAAGTCGAAGAGTCGAGAGATACTCCTCGTCGCCAATACTGTAGAAGAAGCATTGAATCTCCTTGGCATCACTTCGGCGACCATCGCCTAACTCAGCCGCGCGACGCCAGTAGTCCGCCTCTCCATCAGCGCATCCGCAATCCCATCCCACAGTTCCAGTCGCGCAAGCAGCGCCCGTTCTGCCGCCTCACCAGCCTCCTGCCACTTCACTACATCCGTGCCGCACAGTTCGGCTATCATTCGCAGCGCCATCGGTCCATGATCCTCGCCGTCAATCTCGATGTGCCGATCCAGATACCAGCGAAAAGTCGACAGCCGTCCTGACAGCTTTTCATCCTGATCCCGGATAAACCCGCGAAACATATCGGGAATCAGATCCTCCCGCCCGAACGTGAAGGCTGCCGCAGTGGCATGCAGCTTGCCCTCCTCGATGCACGCAAACGTAGTCCGTACAAAGTTCTGCGCCGCCCGGCTTGCTCCACTCTGCGCTAGCGCTCTCGACCAATCTGCCCCACCCGCCAACTCTCGCAGCAGGTTGTCGATAGCGAACAGATCGGCCCCGCACTCCTGCATCGCCCGTCGATACAGCTCGAAATGGCTCATTGGAGAACCCTGGTACACATCGCTCTCCTCGCCCATCACAATCTCGTTTACCAGCCGCCTGCTCTCTGGAAACCTGCTCGGTACCCACGGAACCTCCACGCAGGTTAGACCGTGCTGCAGCGTCTTCAATAGCGACATGAAATCCCACACTGCAAACACATGCGACTCCATAAAGATTTGCAGATCGTCGATCGTCTCAAACGTCCTGTAAAGACGATGCTCCGCCAGCCGCGTATACAGCGGTCGCAGCCGCTCCGAAAGCTCAACCAACTCCTCTGGCAGCCTTACTCCGTTCAAGATATCTTTCCCTTCGCCACACACGTCTCGCACTGGCAGACCCGCCGAAGGTAGTCCCACGAGTAGATTCCGCTCTCGTGCCCATCCGTCCACTTGAACTTCAATGCATATTTGCCAACAGGGATCACCTCCTGCGGCCGCACCGGAGCCTCATACATCACTAGCAGCGTCTGCGGCTTTGGTTTGGGAGCGCCCACTCGACGACCGCTCTTGTCCCGATCCTCATGGCACGTCGCGCACGGACACGCATTCCGCAGCCACGCAAACTTCCATGCGCTATGGTGTCCATCCTTCCAGTCGACCTCGACACCCGTGCCCTCCGTCTTCATCACTCGCACCTTCTTCGGAGTCACCGCATTCTCCGGCAGCCGCTCCTCTTCACCCGACTCACGCTGTGCCTGCTCCGCGCTTACAATCCGAATCCCCTCGTGGCTCATATCCTTCGAACCTCCTTCACTGCCTCGTGATCAAAGCGAAGCTTCAAGACAAGAATGCTTATTGATAGCACCAGCGTCACTGCATTTGCCGCCGCCACCGGCTTGGAGTGCGACAGCAGGCCATAGATCACCCACAAGGCCGTCCCGGTCGAGAAGATCGAAAACATCCCTAGCGATATATCTCTCGCTGAGTGCAGCTTCACCACGCGAATCAACTGCGGCAGAAAAGAGATCGTTGTACAGGTAGCCGCGACGTAGCCAATGAAGTTGATTGTGTCCTGCTGCATCATCCGTTCCTCCAGAAGAAGTACGCCGCCATGACACAGCCGGTGAGCACCACGATCGTTCGCAGCACATTCGCATTCATCCGCCGCGCGTACTGGGCTCCAACATAGCCCCCGGCGCCCGCGAACACCATCGAGATCAGGCAGTAGCGCCAGATCACTGCTCCGCTCAGCACAAACGTCAGCACGGCACAGAGGTTCGACAGGCAGGCCGCCAGCACCTTCAGCGAGTTCAGCTCATGCATCTCCTCCACGCCAAACAGAGCCAGTACGCTCATAATCAAAAATCC
>Ga0193716_1001506_pt1 | contig 13534 bp, 14 predicted proteins | sample U2c1metaG_FD_145901 | JGI IMG/M metagenome (GOLD analysis project Ga0193716, IMG submission 145901) | Soil microbial communities from a riparian zone of the East river system, Colorado, United States - U2c1 | ecosystem: Environmental > Terrestrial > Soil > Riparian zone | place: USA: East River...
AATGGGATGTCCGCCGTGCGGGAGCCATGCCGGACGACGATGCCGCGCGCTTCTAGTTGGTCTACGACGCGCTGTCCGGTCTTGCCGGTGCTACCGATGACGAGGATGGGTTGCGATGTGTTGGTCATGGCCCAAATTCAACAACCGCGCGGTGAGACGATCCATAGTCGAAACACTCGATGACATGTTTGATCGTCTGCCGGGCCGCAAGTCTAGTGGCGGTGGCTTAACACGTTGACGACGTTGCCTGCGGGGTCGGCGAAGAAGAACCGCCGCACACCCCATTCCTCGTCGCTGAGCGGATGGACGATCCGCAGCCTCGCGTCGAGGGCGGCCTGATGGGCAGCGTCGACATCGTCCACCTCGATGGAAACCGTCGGGTTCACCGACGCACTCGCATCCTCCGTCATCAGGCTGACCTGGTGATCGAGCGCGTCGTCGGCCAGCGTGACGATCCATCCGTGGTTCATCACCTCGTGCAGTCCCAGCGCCGTCACATACGCATCGCGTGACGCCTCCAGGTCCGTCACCGTGATGACGGGCATCACCCGTTGCACGCTCATATCGCCGGACCCAGGAGATCGTCGGCGTCCTTGATGACGTAGCCGTAACCCTGCTCGGCAAGGAAGCGCTGCCGGTGCGCGGCGTACTCGGCGTCGGTGCTGTCGCGGGAGACCACCGAGTAGAAGATCGCCCCGCCACCGTCGGCCTTGGGGCGCAGCAACCGGCCCAGCCGCTGCGCCTCTTCCTGCCGCGACCCGAAAGTTCCCGAAACCTGCACGGCCACACTGGCTTCCGGTAGGTCGATGGAGAAGTTGGCGACCTTGGACACCACCAACGTGCGGATCTCCCCGCGGCGGAACGCGTCATACAGCGATTCGCGCTCCGCGGTCTTCGTCGAGCCCTGGATCACTGGTGCTCCGAGCTCCCGACCGAGTTCGTCGAGTTGATCGAGATAGGCCCCGATCACCAGCGTCGGCTCATCGGGGTGGCGCGCCAGGATCGACTTCACCACCGCGATCTTGGAGTGCGCCGTCGAGCACAGCTTGTAGCGCTCCTCGGGCTCGGCCGTGGCGTAGATCATCCGCTCGTTGTCGGTCATCGTCACGCGCACCTCGATGCACTCCGCAGGCGCGATCCAGCCCTGCGCCTCGATGTCCTTCCACGGGGCGTCATACCGCTTCGGCCCGATCAGCGAGAACACGTCACCCTCGCGGCCGTCCTCGCGGATCAACGTCGCGGTGAGCCCGAGCCTGCGCCGTGACTGGAGATCGGCCGTCATGCGGAACACCGGAGCGGGCAGCAGGTGCACCTCGTCATAGATGATCAGCCCCCAGTCGCGGCTGTCGAACAACTCGAGGTGGCGGTACTCACCCTTGGTGCGGCGCGTGATCACCTGATACGTGGCGATCGTCACCGGTCGGACCTCCTTGCGCTCGCCGGAGTACTCGCCGATCTCCTCTTCGGTCAACGACGTGCGGGCGATCAACTCACGCTTCCACTGCCGCCCGGCGACGGTGTTGGTGACGAGGATCAGTGTCGTCGCACTCGCTTTGGCCATCGCCGCCGCGCCGACGATCGTCTTGCCGGCACCGCACGGCAGCACGACCACGCCCGAACCACCGGCCCAGAACGACTCGGCCGCCATCTCCTGATAGTCGCGCAGCTCCCAGCCGTCCTGGTCGAGCGTGATGGGATGGGCCTCACCGTCGACGTAGCCGGCAAGGTCCTCGGCGGGCCACCCGATCTTGAGCAGCATCTGCTTGATGTGCCCGCGCTCGCTGGCGTGCACGATCATGGTGTCGTCGTCGATGCGAGCACCGAGCATGGGGGCGATCTTCTTGTGGCGCAGCACTTCTGCAAGCACGGCGCGGTCCAGGCTCACCAGCACGAGGCCGTGCACGGGGCTCTTCACCAACTGCAGTCGGCCGTAGCGCGCCATCGTGTCGACGATGTCGACGAGCAGGGGCTGCGGTACCGCGTAGCGCGAGAACGACACCAGCGCATCGACCACCTGCTCGGCGTCGTGGCCCGCCGCGCGGGCATTCCACAGCGCCAACGGGGTGATGCGGTAGGTGTGGATGTGCTCGGGGGCGCGCTCCAGCTCGGCGAATGGCGCGATCGCCGCGCGGGCGGCACCTGCAAGCTCGTGGTCGACTTCGAGCAGCACGGTCTTGTCGGACTGCACGATCAGGGGGCCGTCGGTCATTCCGTCCATTATCCCTGGTCTGCCGACACCACCGACGTCACGCGGTGGATGGCGAACTCACGCACCCGCCCAGACGCCGGATCGTAGGCGGTCAGCTGGCCTCCCCGGACGTTGATCGGGGCAACCACGCGCTGCGTGGCGACGCCTGCCGGGTCGACGTAGCCGATCACCACCGACGCCTGTTGGTGGGCCGCGTTCTGCAGTTGTGCCATCGCCTCGGCCGGATCGAGCTTGCCCGCGCCGAACGGCGCAGCCGCCACCTTGCGCAACACGGCGACGATGGCGCCAAGCGTCTGCGTGGTCGGAGTGGCCATCGGCCGGTAGCCACGGCGGCGGACCGGCGCGGGCACCCGGGCACCGCGGGCGCGGATGTCGACGATCGCGCCCGACGAGTCCTCGGCCGCCGGCACGAAACCGGCAGTGCGTAGCGCGGCGAGCACGTCGCCGATCGCGGCCTGAGACACCGCGACGGTCGGGGCCAGGACCCGCAGGTCCAGCGCATCCAGTGCTGGCGCGGCGACGGCCTGCGCCAGCAGGGCGGGATCCTCGCAGCGGACGAACGAGGCCGCTATCCCGACCCGCAGCTGGCCGTGCCTGCGGGCAACGTCGTCGATGAGATAGGTCAATCCCTGCGGCACGGGTGTCTTGGAATACCGTGCGAAGAAGGCATGGATCTCGCTCGCCGTGCGACCGGTGTCCAGCGCACGCCGGATCGACTGCTCGCTGATGCGGTACACCATCGCCGCGCCCGCCGACTCGACGGTCGCGAGCGCCGACAACTGTTCGGCCAGTTCACGTTCCAGCGGGCCGGGCACTACGACGGTGAGATCGGCCTGCAGGAGGAAGTGGTCGATCGGCTTGGGCAGCGCCTTGTCCATCGCCAGCACGATGTCGGACTCCGAGGCCCCGGCGAGCAGCTTGCGGATCGGGGTCGCAAGAGCGCCACGTCCGACCACGCCAAGCGCATGCGCCTCGGCGAGGAGAGCGGCGATCGGCTTCGGTTGCAGCCGCGCCGCCCAGCGGGGCCGGCGCCACACCAACGCGCGCGACGCGAGTTCTGCGTCCACGCCCTGCCCGGGCGCCAGGTCGGCGAGCACGGCGAGGAGTAGTTGCCGGTCCAGTGGTGCGGCGGTGGAGAACAGCGAATCCGAAAGCGCGGCATAGGGTTTGCCATCCGGTCCGCGCTCGCCGATCAGTCCTGGCCGGGACGTCAGATCCAGCCACGTCGACGCCAGCAGATACCAGCGATTCGCGGCAGGTGCCTCGATGAATCGGTCGGCTGCCACCGTCGGTGCCCAGTAGGGGCCGCTGCCGTCGAGCGGGTCGGGCTCGGGCGTGCCCACCGCGATCAGCCCGGCCCCCGCGGCGACTTCGAGGAGGAGCCCGAGTCGTTGGTCGTCGATCCCGGTGACCTTCACCAACCGCTTGACGTCACGCACTCCGACACCGCCGCTGCGCAATTCGGGGATCGGCGCGCTCGACAGCGTCTCGAGTACGACCTCCACTTCGCGGAGCAGATCGATGGCGGCGCCTGCGGCGACGGCATCGACGTCGGCAACCTTCGTCGTCGTCGCCACCGGGACCGGAGGGGTGAGCTCGGTGGGGCCCGGTGACTCACCGCGCATCACTTGACCCACCAGCCGCGGCAGGATCACGGTGTCGGTCTCCACCTGGCGCAAAAGGCCCGACGACAGCAGCCGCTGTACCGGCCGGTCCGCGGGAGTGCCCGGCTCGGCGTCGCGGGTGCGCCCGACTGGTGACCCGTCGACGAGTCGCTCCAGCAGCTCGCGCTGCGGCAGGTCGATGTCCTCGAGCAGCTCGCCCACCCGCGCCGCGTCAAGATCGGTGGCCTCGAGCGTGACTTGCCCCGGATACCAGGGCAGTGCCGCGGCCGCCTCGGCAGTCACGCGTACCGAGGTGTCGCCCCATACCAGCGCTCTGGTTCGCAGGTCGTCGACGGCGGCCACGAGCTGTTCCTCGGAGCTGCGCTCGCCGATGGATGCGAACAGCTTCGTCAACGGAACCGCCGCGGCCTCGGCGTGCAACAACAAGAGCGCGTCGAGCACCGCGAGCCGAAGGAAGTCGAGGTCGTCGGTGGCAGCCTTGACCGACTGCCGGGACTGGGCCCTGGCAGCCAGCGCAGCGATCGACCCTGGCGGCGGCTGGGTCAGGTCGGGCCGCGACTCCAGCAGTCGGATGATCCGCTCGTCGGGCAACTCGGCCAACCAGGCGCCCAGCGGCACACCCGGGGAAACTTCGGTCATTGCCGACCAGCCTAAGCCAGCTGCGCGTTACTGCCCGCCGGTCTCGCCAGCGCGAGCATCGCCTGCCACAATGTGGGGCGTGGCTGAGAAGAAACCGCAGAAGAAGCGTTACGTCGACAACGGCTGGCCCGAGGTCAACGGCGACGACGATCACGCGGTCAGCGAGCTGGCGACCGATCGCACGGGCGCGCTGTCACCCTTCGGTGAGCTGACGTTCCCCCTGCCTGCCGACGAACTGCCGTACACCCACCCGGTCACGGTCATCAACAAATAGCCGTGATGGCACGACCAGATCGGCTGTCGCACCTCGACGACTCGGGCGCGGCGCACATGGTCGACGTGACCGGCAAGGACGCCACCAAACGCACCGCTGTCGCCGTGGGCACCCTGGTGACCAGGGCCGACGTCATCGAGCTGATCGCCACGGGCGGCCTGCCCAAGGGCGACGCGCTGGCCACCGCGCGGGTCGCAGGCATCCTCGCCGCGAAGCGGACCAGCGACCTGATCCCGCTGTGCCATCAATTGGCACTCACCGGCGTCGACGTGGAGTTCGAGGTGGGCTCGACGGATATCGGCATCACCGCCACCGTGCGCACCACCGACCGCACCGGCGTCGAGATGGAGGCGCTGACCGCGGTCAGCGTGGCCGCCCTGACGCTCTACGACATGCTCAAGGCCGTCGACCCCGCCGCCCGCATCGAGGGCATCCAGGTGATGCGCAAGGAGGGCGGCAAGACCGGCCCCTGGTCGCGGCCATGACCCGCTCGGCCCGCGTCATCATCGCCTCGACCCGCGCCTCGGCAGGCGTGTACGAGGACCGCACCGGTCCCGTCATCGTCGACTGGCTGACCCAACGCGGCTACGACGTGCCCCCTACGGTCGTCGTGCCCGACGGCCTCGCGATCCCAGGCGCGCTGTTCGCGGCGCTCGGCGAGCGGCCCGACGTGATCATCACGTCGGGCGGGACCGGGATCTCGCCGACCGACGGCACCGCAGAGGCGACCGCCAACATCGTCGACTACCAGATCCCCGGCCTCGCGGACGCCATCCGGCGTTCCGGGCTCCCGCACGTACCGACGTCGGTCCTGTCCCGCGGGGTGTGCGGCGTGCGGGACGGCATCCTGATCGTCAACCTGCCCGGGTCGCCAGGGGGCGTCAAGGACGGTCTCGGGGTGCTCGCAGACGTGCTCGAGCACGCGCTGGACCAACTCGGTGGGAAGGACCACACCCGATGACCGCAATCGTGGTGCGCGTCGCGCTGAGCACGGACCCGATCGACCTCGCCGAGCACGAGGCGTTGGTGGGACACCAGGCCGCCGGGGCAGTGGTCGGCTTCGCGGGCGTCGTACGCGACCACGACGGGGGACGGCACGTGACCCGTCTCGAATACTCCTCGCATCCCACGGCGGAGCAGACGCTCATCGAGGTAGCCGACGAGATCGCCCTCGGCTGTCACGGCGTGCGGGCCATCGCGGTCAGCCACCGCATCGGCACGTTGCAGATCGGAGACGTCGCACTGGCCGCCGCCGTCGCGGCAGACCATCGGCGCGCCGCATTCGAGACGTGCGCACTGTTGGTGGACACGGTCAAGGCACGGTTACCGGTGTGGAAGCACCAGTTCTTCGGCGACGGCTCCGAGGAGTGGGTCGGATCCGCCTGACGGCGCGCTGACTATGCGCCGGGAGGCGGAGGCAGCAGCGGCGCGGGTGCCGGCGGCAGCGCCGGGTCCGCGGGCGCCGCGGCGGCCGGATCTCCCGGGGTGATCGGAACGTTGGGACCGGGGGCCTGATCCGGGTAAGGCGTGTTCATACCGCGCTGGGCGATCCCCATCATCAGGGCTTCCTTGCCGCTGATGTCATGGCTCTGGACGGCTTGCCACAGATCCTTGAGGTAGCTCACGTTCGGCGTATCGCCGGGGCCCGCCGCGTCGGGGTCCATCGTCGAACCGGGAGGCGGAGCGTCCGGGCTGGCGAGGTGCGGCATGCCGTCCGGGGGAGTCGGCAGTTCGCCGCTGACCGCCTGGTTGGCGGCGTCGAAGGCGGGGGCCGGGATGTTGACGGCGTTCAGCGGTGCCAGCGGATCCGGTGCGGGAGCTGCGTCCGGGGCCGGTGCGGGCGCGGGCGGCGGCGGCACGACCGGGAGCACCGGATCGAGCGGGACGTCACCGGCGTGCAGTGCCCAGGCCTGCGGCTGATCGACAGGGGCCGGGCCGCCGTCGACGACGTCCCAGTTCGCGGCCTCGACCACGGGTGCCGGTACATCGGGTGCCGGTGCATCGGGTGCCGGTGCATCGGGTGCCGGAAGCGGTGCGTCGAGCGGCGTGATCGCCGCAGCATCGACCGGCATCGGGGCGTCGGCGGGAAGGGGGGCGTCGAGCGGCGCGATGTCCGCGGGCGGAGGCGGAGGCAGATCGGGCGCGGGCGGGGCCGGCGGCATCGGGGCGTCCAGAGGAGCGAAGCTCTCCGGCGGAGGCGGCGGGGCCATCGGATCGAACGGCGGCGGAGGCGGCAGCTCACCGTTCAGATCGGGGTTGTCGAGCGGCTGCGGTGCGTCGGCGACCACGTTGCGCGGCGTCGAGGCGGACAGCCCGTGTCCGCACACCGGCCACGCGCCGCGGCCCTGCGAGGCCAGGACGCGTTCGGCGACGGCGATCTGCTCTTCCTTGGTGGCCATGTTCGCGGCCGGTGCGAACTCGCCACCGCCGTGCGAGGACCAAGTGCTCGGCGAGAACTGCACGCCGCCCTGATAGCCGTTGCCGGTGTTGATGGCCCAGTTGCCGCCAGACTCACAGCGGGCGACCTGGTCCCATTCGCCGTCGGTGGCTGCGCCAGCCTGCCCGGCGAGGGCGATGCTTCCCGTTCCGATCACGGCGCCCGTGAAGGCGATCTTCGCGACTTTTACGGCCGATGTAGTGGGCTTGCGATGCCGACCCATAGGTACAGGTAGATCCTCTCGTAAACGCCTGCGAGGTCAGCTGTCGGGTTCGGGTTGGAGAGGCTACCCGGCCTCCGTCGCTCATGGCGACTTCGGCTTCACCCCAAGGAGCCGAGGCTCCTGGTCCTTCTATATCGGTGGACCGGTTGGGTCCCCCGCCTCCATCCGTCTGTTTCTACTGATGCCCAATGGATGGAATTCGGCGTTATCGGGCACAGCGGGCCACCCGAGGGGGGTCGTGTGGCTTGGGTCATGACCGTAACGGGTACGCGAGATCCCGTCACCTTTTGAGAGAGGCGGCGATTCGGCGTCTGGCAAATCTTGTGAGGACATTAAAAGGGCTGCACGCCGCGGCGTTTTCGCAGCGTTTCTCTGAGGCCAGTGTCACGTGGGACAGTTTGTGACCGTTTCGTTATGTGACGAGAATCACTCTCAACCGCCGGCGAAGGGCGGTAAGACATCGACGGTCTGATTTGTTGTGAGCGGTTCGGCCCGGTTGCGGACGGCGATGCCGTCGCACAGGAATGAACACCTCTCCAGCACGGTGGCCAGGTTCGGGTTGCGGGCGCTGAGCTGCTCGACCAGATCCGTCACCGACGTCCCATCGAGGATGGCGAGCGTCTCTTCTTCCATGCCCGCCGCCGCCCGCGCGGCAGCGAAGTATCGGATGTTCACCTTCATCTCGGCCTGCACATGGGTCACGTCAGCCGCCGATCGCGCTCATCGGGCGGTCGGGCTGGACGAAGTCGGGATCGTTGATGCCGTGCCCCGCAGGCTTGGCCCACATCGCCGCCCGCCAGGCCGCCTCGATCGCGTCGTCGTCGGCGCCGGTGCGCAGGAGGCGTCGCAGATCGGTCTCCTCCTGCGAGAACAAGCAGCTGCGGACTTGGCCGTCGGCGGTGAGCCGAGTCCGGTCGCAGGAGCCGCAGAAGGCGTCCGACACGGACGCGATCACGCCGACGGTGCCTGCGCCGCCGTTGACCTGCCACAGCTGCGCTGGGGCCGATCCACGTGGCTTGGAGTCCGGTTGCAGGTCGAAGTGACGGTGCAGGGTGGCCAGGATGGCGTCGGCCCCGATGGTCTGGTCGCGATCCCAGTGGTGGCCGGCGTCCAGCGGCATCTGCTCGATGATGCGCAGCTGGTATCCGTACTCAACGCAGTAGCGCAGCAGCGTCACGGCGTCGTCGAGGCCCGTCACCGGGTCGAGTACGGCGTTCACCTTCACCGGGGCCAGGCCGGCCTGTGCGGCAGCGGCCAGACCCTCGAGCACGTCGCCGAGCCTGTCGCGCCGGGTGATGCGGGCGAAGTGCGCGGCGTCGACGGTGTCCAGGGACACGTTCACGCGGTCCAGGCCAGCCGCCTTCAACCGCGCCGCACGTCGCGCCAGCCCAATTCCGTTGGTGGTCATCGCGATCTCGGGACGCGGGCGCAACGCGGCGGCGGCCGCCACCATCTCATCGAGCTTCTTGGACACCAGTGGTTCACCACCGGTGAATCGGATGCTGGTGATGCCGAGCCGGGTGACCGCGATGCCCATCAACCGGGCCAGTTCGGACGTGTCGAGAAGGTCGTCGCCCGGCAGCCAGTCCAGGCCCTCGGCTGGCATGCAGTAGGTGCATCGCAGATTGCAGCGGTCGGTCAGGGACACCCGAAGGTCCGTCGCCGCGCGGCCGAACGTGTCGACCAGCGGGCCCGTGCTCGGGGAATCCGTCGTTGCGATGGCCGACCGCAGCGAGGGCAGGCCGAGATCCGTGGCCGTCATCGCGGCACCCCCACGTGTCCGGCGGGGACGTCGGTGGGAACGATCTCCTTGCCAAGCGGCATCAGCGAGACCGGGATCAGCTTGAGGTTGGCCAGTGCCAGCGGGATGCCGATGATGGTGATCGCCATTGCGATCGCGGTGATGACGTGTCCTATGGCCAGCCAGATGCCGAACAGGATCAGCCAGATGACATTGCCGATCAGGGCGCCCGGCCGTGCTCCTGGCTTGTCGATCACGGTGGAGCCGAACGGCCACAGCGCGTACAGGCCGATGCGGAACGCGGCGAAGCCGAATGGGATCGTGATGATCAGAATGAAGCAGATGATCCCGGCCAGGAAGTAACCCAACGCCAGCCAGAGACCGCCGAAGATCAACCAAATGATGTTCAGGATCAGGCGCATCTTCCCTCCAGCGGTTCTCCCAGCCTACCGAGTGCGGCCCGGGCCGCGTCGGCGGGAGTAATCGAGGTGCTGGTCGGAATGGTGGCCGAGTAGGATCATTGCGTTCGCGTCCTGCGCAGGCGGGACGCTTTCATTATGTGACCAGGTAACAAGCGAGACGACGAGCGGGTGGAGGACCAGTGCCTACCGGCAGGGTTAAGTGGTACAACTCCGAAAAGGGCTACGGCTTTCTATCCCAGGAGGAGGGCGAGGACGTCTACGTCGGCTCCTCTGCGTTGCCGTCCGGGATTCAGGACCTCAAGGCCGGGCAGAAGGTCGAGTTCGGGATCGCCGCGGGACGACGCGGACCGCAGGCGTTGAGCGTCAAGGTGATCGACCCGCCGCCGAGCCTGACCCGGACCCGCCGCGAGGCCACCACCGTCGAGCACAAGCACACTCCAGACGAGTTGCACGGCATGGTCGAGGACATGATCACGCTGCTGGAGGGTGCGGTGCAGCCCGAGCTGCGCAAGGGCAAGTACCCCGACCGCAAGACCGCCCGCAGGGTGTCCGAGGTGGTCAAGGCCGTCGCGCAGGAGCTCGACGCCTAGATCTCGCGTCCAGCGTGACCCGCGGCGAAGTTCGTCGAGTTTTCTCGCCGTGGCCTCGTGTTCGGCGAAACGAGGCATCCTTGGACCGTGGCTTCCTACGTCGCGCCCAAGGGCGACTTCAACCGCGACACCAACTACATCACCACCCGCATCCTGCGGACGCGAGGAGCAAAAGAAGCCGGAGTCGACGGTTCCGATCATTATCCCGTCGAACCGGGGCGGTACCGTCTCGTCGTCGCCAGGGCCTGCCCATGGGCCAACCGGGCGATCATCGTGCGCAGGCTGCTCGGCCTGGAAGACGTTCTGTCCATAGGCTTTTGCGGGCCGACGCACGACCAGCGCAGCTGGACGTTCGACCTCGACCCCGGCGGCGTCGACCCCGTGTTGCAGATCCCGCGCCTGCAGGACGCCTACTTCAAACGGGTCCCCGACTATCCGAAGGGCATCACCGTGCCTGCGATCGTCGACGTGCCGACGGGCGAGGTGGTGACCAACGACTTCGCGCAGATGACGCTGGACCTCTCGACCGAGTGGACGGCCCACCACAGGCCCGGCGCGCCGCAGCTCTACCCCGAGCCGCTGCGCGCCGAGATCGACGAGGTGGCCAAGCGCATCTACACCGAGGTCAACAACGGCGTGTACCGCTGCGGGTTCTCCGGGTCCCAGGACGCCTACGACGCGGCCTACGACCGCCTGTTCACCGCACTGGACTGGCTCACCGAACGCCTCAGCGAGCAGCGGTACCTGGTGGGCGACACCATCACCGAGGCAGACGTCCGGCTGTTCACCACGCTGGCCCGGTTCGACCCCGTCTATCACGGCCACTTCAAGTGCAACCGGTCCAAGCTCGACGAGATGCCGGTGCTGTGGGCCTACGCGCGTGACCTGTTCCAGACGCCGGGCTTCGGCGACACCGTCGACTTCGTCCAGATCAAGCGGCACTACTACGTCGTGCACGCCGACATCAACCCGACGCAGGTCGTGCCGAAGGGTCCGGACCTGTCCAACTGGCTGACCCCGCACGGCCGGGAAGCGTTGGGCGGCAGACCCTTCGGTGACGGCTCGCCGCCGGGGCCGACACTGGAGGCCGAGCGGGTACCGCCGGGACACTCGGCCGGTTAGGGCCAGACCGTCCGCACCGACCATTCGGCGTGCGGCCACGGAAACACGTTGCCCTGGTCAACCTGCCGCGGCGCGCATCGACGGTCGGAATGGTCACCGCGAGCCTGCTGTTGGGCCGGAACTCCTGGACCACGCTGTCGCCGGAATCCTCGTAGGCGCGCAGTAGTACCCACGGCGCCCGCGAGATCGACGGCGGCACCGACAACTGCACCGCGTCGCGGGACGTGACGACGAGCTCGCCGATGGTCTCCGCGACGTCGCACTTGGTGATCACGAAGACGTCGCAGAACCGGTACGGCCCGACCCGAACCAACTGGCCGTGGGTGTACGCGCTGATCTCCGGGTGCAGCGGAGCCGGGTCGCGGGTCAGCCGCCAGATCAGCACGCCGGTCGCCGCTGATGCCAGCACGGCGACCGTAATCAGTACCGCCAGAACCTTCTTCACTGCCGCGGCACTGCCGCAGAGTCGGGGAGACCACCCTCTTGCTCGGCGAACACCGGGCGATTGCCGCCGAAGCCGGGGATCAGCGAGTCGCCGTTGTAGCTGACCAATGTCTGGGCAAGTCCGACGATGAGCGCGGCGCTGATCGCCGTGAAACCGACCCACAGGTCGGTGTAGATCAGCACGCCCGTCGCGCCGCCCGCGACCCAGCCCAACTGCAACAGCGACTCCGACCGGCCGAACGCCGACGCGCGCGACTCCTCCGGCAGGTCGTCCTGAAGCGACGCGTCCAGTGATGCCTTGGCGATCGCGCTGGACCCGGACGCGACGAGGGTGGCGAACGCGGCCATGAACAGATTGCCGGTGATCGCGGTGGCCAGAGCGACGGCGGTGACCGCGGTCGTGGCCCGCACCACCAACTTCGCGGGATGTCCGAGTGAGAGCCGGGCGCTGGTGAAGTTGCCTGCGAAGTTGCCGATGGCTGCGGCGGCGCCGATCAGGCCGAGGATGCGCAGCTGCTCCCAGCCGCTCGCATCGTGCGACTTCGCCACGAACGCCGGATACAGGAACAGGAAACCTGTCATGACCTTGATGGTGCAGTTGCCCCACAACGAGGTGATGATGTTGCGCCCCAACGGTTGTCGTGCCGCCTTCTCGGGCTTCCTGCGGAGTTGCTCAGTGGGGGCGTGATACGTCAGCGTGGTCGGCACCTCACCCTCGGTGACCTCGACCCATTTCGGAATGCGCATCGACAACACCGCGCCGCAGACCGAGACGGCGACGACCACGTACAGCGCGCCGGGCATGTGGAACATGTTGAACAGATACTCCACCCCAGCGGCGATGGCGCCGCCGAGCATGGTCCCGCCGAGCAAGCCGAACACCGTGAGCCGTGAATTGACTCGGACCAGGTCGATCGTCGGCGGCAGCACGCGAGGTGTCATGGCGCTGCGCAGCACGCTGAATGACTTGGACAACACCATCATTCCGAGGGCGCAGGGGTAGAGCACCCACGACGGGAAGCTGCCCGTCGCGGTGTCGTAGTTGGCGATCAGCACCACCGCCAGCGCGGTGCGCGCCACGAATGACATGGCAAGCGCCACCCGGCGACCGTGCTGAAACCGGTCCAGCGCAGGGCCGATCAGCGGGGCGATCACGGCGAACGGTGCGATGGTGATCAAGAGGTACAACGCGACCTTGCTCTTGCTCTCGCCGGATGCGGCGGCGAAGAAGAGCGTGTTGGCCAGCGCGACGGCCATCGCGGCGTCGACGGCGAAGTTGGCCATCACCGGCCAGGTGAGTGCGGTCAGCCCGGACTTGTCGGCACCGTCGGCGGTGGCCGCGCGGTGGAACAGGCCGTACATCTTCGAGCCCATTTCGCGGCTGCGTTGCGCCGCCGCCCTGGTGACGGTGACCCGTTGGCCGGCGGCCTGCCCGGCGCCATGCGGTGGAGTGTCGGCGCGCGGGGCCCGACCCTCAGTGGACTGCGTCCCGTCCAGCGGAGGCAGCCATCGGTTGGCGCTCGGGCCCTGCTGGTTGCGCGGCCCATGTCGCCGGTAACCGGCGTCGCCGCTGGGGTAGTTGGCCATGCCAGGGTGCTCGGCGCTGTCGGCGGGCGGCCGCGGCGGGTAGTAGCGGGGATCCCTCGGGTCACCGGCGCTGCCGGGGTCACGACGCGATCCGCTCACGCCTTCGATTCTTCCCCATCGCCACCACAGCTGCCCGTAGGGCGACCGGTGTGGCCTTGCTCCTTAGTTATCAGGCAGTATTGACTCCGATGGACAGCATGATCGAAGGCGCCGAGCACGAC
>Ga0193716_1001508_pt1 | contig 13533 bp, 11 predicted proteins | sample U2c1metaG_FD_145901 | JGI IMG/M metagenome (GOLD analysis project Ga0193716, IMG submission 145901) | Soil microbial communities from a riparian zone of the East river system, Colorado, United States - U2c1 | ecosystem: Environmental > Terrestrial > Soil > Riparian zone | place: USA: East River...
GGCGAGGAGATCGAATTGCTTTTGCTCCTTTGGAACAATCTCTATTTTCAACCATGCGGGCGGTTTCCAGCCGCCGACCCCCGTGAGGCGGTCTGCCACCCAAGTCACTGATTTAAGATCGAGACCATATTCGTCTTCGAGCAACCCTCGCGCCCAAAGCGCTGTCGTCGTCAGCCAGTTTTGCACCCCGATGCGCTTGCCGTTCAGATCGGTGGGCCCGCGAATACCGGAGTGTTTATTGACATAAATGTACGAGTGGCGAAACATCCGTTTGACGAAAATGGGAATCGCTGTGTAGCCAAGCGTTGCGTAGGGTAAATCCGCAATGTAGGTGCCGGTATAAAATTCAGCGGCATCGAACTCCTTGCCGTCGATTTTGGTCACGCGCCCAGGGCTGTTGTTGACGTGAACTTCTAGCTCGATGCCTTCCGGCTTGACCGTTCCGTCGATCAGCGCTCGCGCGCGGTCGTAGGGGCCGCAGGTCATGGATAATTTCAAAGACATGCTATTGTAGTTTGAAAACTCGCTTAAACTCTTTACCGAGCTGCTCATACTCATCGGCGCTCACGTGCATGGTCAAAGTCTTCGCTCCGGCCAGACGTGGATTTTTCGCACCCATGCCGATGCGTCCCGGACTGCGACCTTTATCCTGAAGCAGCTTTTGACCGTCAGCCGATAGCATGAAGTCGATAAACAATTTTGCCGCATCGGGGCGCGGCGCGTTTTTAAGTAGCGAAATCTTATTTGGATCTCCGCCGACGAGCGGGTTCGGCGCCACCCACTGCAGCGGCGCGCCCTTTTCTGCATATTCATCGACTCTGTGCTGGTACAGTGATACCGCTACCGGAAACTCGCCCGCCGATACAAGTTCGCTGATCAACGTGTAGCCCTTGCGAAAATCAATTTGCTGTTCGGCGAGCCGGCGCCAATATTCCAGTCCTTGGTCTTTTCCCTTGGCTTTCATCAGCGCGCCAAACAGATAATATTCTTCCGAGTCCCAACCCAGGCGGCCCTTCCAGCGCGGAGACAGCAAGTCCTCATAGTTTTTGGGCGCCGCGTCGGCGGAAACGAGTTTAGTATTATAGCCGATGACATAGATCGTCTGATGCAGTCCCACCCCATAATCGTCTCGATCGCGCCAATCAGCGGGAAAATTCGCCGCTTCGCGAGACCGATACTTATCGAGCGAACCCTTCTCTTTCAAAATCCCCGACTGAATGCCGCTCACCGCCACGACGTCGCCGAGATATTTGGCCGCGCGGTGCTCACTTAAGAGACGGGTTAGAGTCCTCTCGCTGCTGGCTCGCACGGTTTCGACTTTGGTTGGCGGATATTTTTTTTCGAACGCTTTGACGACATAGTCGGCATCGGTCGGTCCCCATGACGTGTAGAAAACAACCCGTCCTTCTTGCTTCGCTTTGGCAAGGTCTTGAGCTAGCCCGGCACCGCAAGATAGCAGAATGCTCAAAGCAACCAGGATGCTAACGCCGGGCTTCATAAATTCCCTTTCGCTATCTATAGACGCTGCTCAGAAATCCTTCCCGCTCCAATTCGTCCATCACGCTGGTATCGACGAATTCACGCCAATCGTGCGGCTCTTTGATCTGCATGAATTCCAGAAAGACCGTCGCATCTTCGGGGCCTGGATTCGGAACTCTGGGAAATACCTTGAGCCAAAAATCGTAAGTCTCCTGAAGAATCTTAGGATCGGTTTCCCGGAGATTTTTGCCCAGCACTCTGGCGCCGAACTCGCGATCGGTCCGAAAGCGGGCCAGACCGGAGACGAACCCCTTCATGAAGTTCTTCACGGTTTCGCGCTGTGACTTGATGAAGGACTGACGTGCGGTGATCTGGTTGATTGGATATTGAATGCCGCTGCCAACCAAATCGTAGAGCGGCCGAAGTCCGAGCTCGCGCGCGCGCAAAGTGAATGGTGGAAGAAGCAGCGTTCCCTGAACCGTTCCGGCGGCCAGCGCCGCCAAGCGCGTGCCGAAGTCGCCGACCTGCAACATGGCGACATCCTTGTCCGGGTCCAAGCCGATTTTTCTGAGCGCATATTGCATCGCGACGTAACCTGAGCCCCCGACTGTGCTCACCGCGAGTTTTTTATTCTTCAGTTCACCGGCGTCGCGAATATCTTTGCTGACGTAGAGCGTGTAGGGAAACACGCCGACGGTTCTGGCGATGATGACCGGGTCCGCGCCCTTGAGCCGGGCGTTGACGACCGCCGCGCCGCCGGTGGTGCTGATCTGAATATCGCCGCCGATCAAGGCCCGAGTGACCGGCTGGCCGCCGGAGAATTGGATGACTTCGAGATTCTTTATTCCATATTTCTCGAAGTAGCGTCCTTCCCTTGCCGCCCAGAGGGGCGCCTGCGTGGCGCTGAAGATGGTGCCGGCACGCAGCGGTTCTTGGGCGGGGAGCAATTTCGGAGAGAAGAGCAGCAACACTAGCAGTAGAAGATTGCTGATTGCACTTCTTGAACGACGGCGAGCGCCAGCTTTCGAAGTCCCCCTCTTTGAAAAAGAGGGGCTAGGGGAGATTTTCAGAATTGCCAGCGACTTTGCTGCATGAAGAAAATCCCCATTGATCCCCCTTTTCCAAAGGGAGAAATTTTGCTGTGGCGAGTTGGTAGCAACAAGGTTATCCATAGATGGTTTCACGCCATTTCGCCCGGACTTGGTTTTTGAGTTCCTCACTCGATTCGGCGATCGGTGGAAACTGATGGCGCCGATCGTAGGGCATGCAGGCGTCGATTAGGCAGCGCGAGCTGTGGCCTTTATTCTCGGGCGGAATGCAAACGTCGAGCGAACCGCTCGCCGCGCGGCTGATGATTTCCACGGCTTGATCCGGATCGCATCTCGTCGCCATTGCCCACAGCACGTCGAACTCGCTCGTCGGATCGATGTCTTCGTCCACCACCACGACGAAGCGTCCGTTGTATGCCCCGCCGAGGGACTGTGACGCGAGAAAAAGCGCTTGGCGCGAATGGCCGGGATAGGCTTGTTTGATCGAAATCACGTTGAACAGACTGCCGATGCCGGATTCGAGCGACCACACACCTTTGACGTTGGGCAGACCGGCCTTCTCAACGCGGTCCCAAAGCTGAGCCGCGCGAATCATGCCTTTGGAGAGCGAGTAATCCGTTGGCGGGCGGCCCGGACGCGCGACGCAGAGGATCGGATCGTTGCGATAATAGACGCGCTCGATCCGCAGCACCGGCGTGTCTTCCATGCGCGTGCCGTAGTAGCCAAGCCATTCGCCGAAGGGCCCGTCGGCCTTGATGTCGCCGGGATGGAGAAATCCTTCGATGGCGATTTCGGCATGGGCCGGGAAGGGCAAGCCGGTGACTTGCCCCTCGACGAGATCATAAGGCCTGCCTCTGATGCCGCCGCAGTAGTCGTACTCCGAATAACCCAGCTCGATTGGATTGCCTGCCGCCAGAAGCAGCAGCGGGTCTTGGCCGACGCATAAGACGACCGGACAGGGTTTGCCCTGCTTGAAATATTTTTCCATGTGCATGCGTCCATGCTTGCCGGCGGACGACATGAAAAGTCCCACAGATTTTTCGTCATGCACCATAGCGCGATAGGTACCGAGATTGAGCCAACCTTCCTCGGGATCGCGGGTGATAGCGATGCACGCCGTGCCGATAAATCGGCCGCCATCGAGCTCATGAACTTTCGGCACGGGGAATTTGAGCAGGTCGATGGCGTCGCCGGCCAGGGTGTTTTCAAACACCGGTCCTGTCTTCACAACGCGCGGCGGAATCGGTTGAAGCTTGTTGAGCTTTTCTTTGAATCGACTGACGAGCTTCAGGCCCACGCTGTCCATCGGCAAGCCAGCCATCAGCGCGAGACGGCGATAGGAGGTTTGCTGGCCAAAGAGAATGCGAAATCCTTTGGGATAACCCTTGATTTGATCGAATAGCAGCGCCGGGATCGTGCCCGTGCGCTCGCGATAGATTAGCTCCGCCATGGTGCCGATCTCTAGGTCCCAATCCGCGCCGTCGATCCGCTTGAGTTCACCCATCGATTCGACGCGCTCGAGCCATTGCCTGACGTCATCATAAGACAGCGGCAGATTTCGTTCGTCGATCGGTTCGGGCACCTGAGCGCTGGTCATTTAGTTTCCTTTCGTCGGCTGCGGTTTCGCTCGATGAAGTGAGAGCTGCAACAATTCGCACCCAGCTGTTTCCCCGCCGTTCGCGGCCGAGGACGCAACACGATTTGTGAATAGCTTCGATTTAGCTCAAACCAAACGCTTTGCGAAAATCTTTAATGTGCTCTGCGTTGGTTGGGATCTCGGGATCGAGCGGCACGAGCTTAAGTTTCCTCGGATCCATCTCAGGAACGAGCGGCACGACATCGTGCCGCGCTGAAGCGCGCCGGGCCTTTTGCAAGATCTCCTGGCCTTCCTTCGAAATGCTATAGTTCATCAGCAGCTTGGCTGCGTTTGGATGCGGCGCCTTTGCCGCAACGGCAACCGGCGCGAGGTTAACCAGAATCGGATCGGTCTTGACCCACTCGACAGGTTGGCCTTTGAGCTTCATCTGCTCGATCTGATCCGGATAAATGACCACGGCAGCGGGAAATTCTCCTACGGACATGAGGTCGGCGAGCAAGGCATGGCCGTTGCGGAACTGTAATCCCTGCCGGTTCAGCGATTCCATATATTTGCGACCTTTGTCCTCGCCCCAATACTTGAGCATGCCGGCGTACCAAAAATATTCCTCATCGTCCATTGCCAACTTACCTTTCCAGCGGGGGTTCAACAGATCTTCCCAGTTCTTGGGCACGTCGCCTTTGGCGACGAGCTTCGTGTTATAGCCGATCACGTTGTAGCCGCTGTATAGCGATACCCAGAAATTCTGTGGGTCCTTAAAGCCGGCGAGATAATGATTTGCCTCAGGCGCGGCATAAGGCTGGAGCAACCCGCGGTTTTGCAAGACTTTAAGCGCGAATGCATTGAGCACGTCGTAGGTGGTCTTTCCCGCCATATGTTCCGTAATGGCGCGATTGACAATCTGCTCGCCTCCCGCACGGACGATTTCGACCTTGAGAAAGGGATACCTGGCTTCGAATCCGGCGGTCAACGCTTTTGAATCGTCAAGGCGCATGGAACTCCAGAACACGACCTGGGCTTCTTTTTTCGCGCCACGTATCAGCTCCTCCTCGGATTGGCCGAAGGCGTGACCAAAGGCAGCGCAAAGGACACCGAGTTCAAGGACAAAAATAAGGGGAGAAACGCCAGTTCTTTTTCGCTTGTGCATCGGCATCTCCGCTATGCTTTGTTGAGCTGTTCGAGCACCTTCTCCGCCGACATCGGCAATTCCTTGATGCGCACCCCGGTCACGTGCGCGACCGCACTGGCGACCGCTGGCGCGATACCAAACACGGACATCTCGCCCACACCTTTGGCGCCGTAGGGCTCCGAGTCATAATTTTTTTCGACGATAATCGGCGTCGCGGCTGGAATGTCGCGAACGGTGGGGATTTTGTAGTCAGCGAAGCTGGCATTGGTGATTTTCCCGGCGTCAAACAGCAAACCTTCCGAGAGCGCATAGCCGAGCCCCATCATGATGCCGCCTTCGATCTGGCTCGTGACCGCGAGAGGATTGATCGCCCTGCCGACGTCGTGCGCGGACGCCACACGAATGAGTTTGATCACGCCGGTTTCGCGGTCCACCGCGACTTCAACCGCCTGAGCGCCAAACGGCCAACCCGGCGCGCTGGACTCTTTTGCTTGCTTCGACGCAGCGTCGGCCCAGAGCCGTTTGCTCTGGCTGGCGCCGACACCGACGATCTCCGCTGCATGTGCTTGCGCCAGAACTTCAGTCAGTGCTAAGGACCGCTGGCCGTGAGCGCTGACTTTGCCGTTGCCGAAGCGAATTTTCTCAATTGGCAAGTTCCAAAGCCAAGCGGCTTTTTCCACGATCTGCCGGCGCGCGTCCGCGGCGGCAAGCTTTACCGCCGCGCCGACATATGGCGTGACGCGGCTCGAGTAGGTGCCGTGATCGAATGGAGTCAAATCAGTATCGGCGATGACAACCCGGATCGCGCTCAGTGGTAACTGCAATTCTTCAGCGACGATTTGTCCGAGACTCGTACCCGTGCCGCCGCCGACGTCGGTAGCGCCGATAAACAGTTCGACCTTGCCATCGGCGGCGACGCGCACGCGCGCATTGGACGCCGACGCGGAAGTGGTCGGCGACTTGTGCAGCAGCGCCACGCCAAATCCATGATTCGCCGGCGCGCGTTTCTTCCAGCGCTTGAGCTCATCACCGACCTTCAGCAAACACTCGCGCAGCGCGATATGGTCGGCGCGATCGCCCGCCGGAGTTTCGTCGCCCGTGTCGAGGCAGTTTTTCAGCCGAAGCGCGATGGGATCGATGCCGAGCCTTTGCGAAATAATATCCATCTGCGATTCGCCGGCCCACACCGCTTCGGGAATGCCGAGGCCGCGAAAAGGGCAGCCGCGCAGTTTGTTGGTGTAGACTAGAGTCGAGCTGACGCGAATGTTGGGAATCTTGTAAGGACCGACGCCGTCTTTGAGCGCGCGATTGCTGCCGGCCAACCCCTCGGCGTAGGCACCGGTGTCCCAGGTAAATTCCATTGCGCGCGCCGTAATTGCACCGTCTTTTTTCATGCCGGTTCTAACCCGCACCGTTGCCGGCACCGATCCGGCAGCGGCAAAGAATTCCTCGGCTCGTGTGTTCACCAGCCGCACTGATTTGCCAGTTTTGAGCGTGAGCGCGGCGGCGTAGGGTTCCAGGCGCATGGCGTTCTTGCCGCCGAATCCGGCACCGACTTTACTGCCGATGACCCGAATCTTATCTTCAGGCAAATCGAACAATTCTGCCAAGCCGGAGCGCACCAGAAAGACTTTTTGCGTACTGGTCCAGAGTGTTAGACGATCGCCGTCCCACCGGGCCACCACCGCGTGCGGTTCGAGAGAACAGTGCTGCACTTGCTGCGAGTAGAACGTGTCATCAAAGATCTCGTCCGCTTCGGCAAAGCCTTTGTCGATGTCGCCTTTAGAAAAAGACGTCTGGTGGGCGATGTTGGTGCCGAATACCGGGTGCCAGTCTCGGGCCAGGACGGTATTGAGCCGATAGGAGCTTAACTGCTCATGAACCAAAGGTGCGTTTTCGCGCAGCGCCTCATCTATAGTAAGCGCGGCGGCCAGCACTTCGTAGTCGCAGTCGATCAGATCGAGCGCGTGCTCCGCCGTCGCTTCGTCAACGGCCGCAACGGCGGCGATGACATCACCGACGTAGCGCACCTTGTCGCCGGCGAGGATCTGTTCGTCTTGAACGCCGAAGCCGAAGCGCTTCGCCGGTACGTCGCCGGCGGTGAGGACCGCCGCGACGCCGTTCAGCGCCCGCGCGCGGCTCACATCGAGGCGACGAATCTTGGCGTGCGGGACAGAGCTGCGAAATAACTTGACGTGGAGCATCTCTGGCAAGGCGACATCCACGGTGTAAATTGCCCGGCCGTTGACGCTGTCGGGACCATCGAGCCGCGGCAGCGGCTTGCCGACGACCTTGAAATTGTTCACGACGCAGATTGGGTTTTCGGCGGCGCGTAGAGTTGCAGCAGGTTGCCATCGGGGTCGAAGAAGTAAAAACCCCTGCCGGTGGGGCGCTCGACCATCGGGATGTCATAAACTTTCACGCCCCAATCTTTCATCTTCTTGGCCGCGAGCTCGAAATCTTCGGACGAGACCATGAAAGCCTGATGGGTCGCGCCGTCATCTTTTACCGCGTCTTTTTCTATCGGAGTGGGCCGCTGGAACAAAACCACCATGGAATCACCTGAGCGAAGGTCAGCGCGATTCAGATGATCGCCCATATCGTCGCGGTTAAGCTTGGCGATCGTCATTCCCAAAATCTCGGTGTAAAATTTAACCGCGCGTTCAACGTCATTGACGGGAATGCCGATGTGGTAAACTCCCTTCGTGGTGATCATAAATCCTCCCTCCTATCGATTGGATGCATGCTCCCGGACATTATTATTGACTAAATGAGATTAGCCGACCGCCGTTGATAAAAACCGGATAATTTTAGAAGTGCTCAAATGAACGACTTTACACATCAAAATTTCTTGGTTTTGTACAGGTTGTTAATAAAGCCACGATCGTCGAGTTCCTTGATAAATTGGTTATCGACAAAATCTTCCGGCTTCGATTCTTTGGCTTTTGGGTTCTCGGCCACCAGGGATTCGATGACGGTTTTGATCCCGGGCAGGGACGGATATTGCTTTGCGGGAAAACTCTGTTCGGTAACTGAAGCATCGTAGCTCTTTTCCAAAAGCTCGCGGTCCGATGTCCCACCCATGTATTTTGCTAAAACTTTCAGTCCCAGAGCCCGATCAGTTTTCATCAGATGCACGGCCTCGATCTGCGACTTGACATAGCGTCTCACGGCCTCAGGATTATCGTTGATGACCTTTCGCGTCGTCACCACGCCGTTATTTTGAAACGGCAACGTGCCTAAATCGGCCAACACATTAAAGCCCTCTCTTTGGGCGACGAACGTCGTCGGAGGATTGAGAAGAGTCGCTTGTATTTTTCCCGTCCTGAGCGCGATAAGACGCTCCGGAGTGCCGCCGATCACGATGACCGCGGTATCTTTTCCCGGGATCAGTCCAAGTTTGCGCAAGACCAGTTGGGTGGCTGTAGCCGATGCTCCAGTGACTCCGGAAACGCCGAGCAGCCCGCCTTTGAGCTGCTCGGCGTTCTTGATGTGACGTTGACTCATCAGCCAATATTCAAATCCCACGTAGCCTGCCGCAACGTAGACTGTCCCAAAGCCTCTGAGGTTACTTTGCACGACGGCCGGAGCGGCCCCCTGGATCAAGTTCAGCTCGGCCGAGAGAAGAGCCATGACCGAAGTTGCGGCCTGGGCGCGAATTAGCTGAATATCCAAATTATTCTTACCGAAGATACCGGCTTCTTTGGCTACCCACACCGGCAGTTGTGTGGGGCCCACGCCGGTATAACTAACCGTGAGTTTAAGCGGCTGACCGGCAGCATAAAAGAACGGACTAAAAACACCGATGAGACAAAAAACCCAGGAAATCATCCAATACATCTACATCAATCTTTCCACGCTGCTAAAAGCGCTTAGCAAGACGAAGCAAAATCAAACGGCCCAGCCGTCTTCTGAAAGAAGCAACTGAGTACCGTCCGGGTCTTTCAGCGATACTGTTTTGTAAGGGCCACCCGATGAATTAGCTTCAAGCACCAACGGCGACTCGCCTTTGTAGGTGAGACCGCGAACTTCCTTTAGTCGCTCCTCGACTTCCTGGATGCTCTTCACTTGAAACCCTAGGACCTGAAGGCCTTCGCGAGCAACCGGAGGGTTCATGGCTAATCCTAAATTGATCGTGCCGTCGGAGAGATAAATTGTCCGGCTCTCGGTGCGTGGATTTTCCATCCTATCGACTTCTTTCATGGAAAAGATGCTTTTGTAGAATTCGGCGAGTCGATCCGGGCTATTTGTCTTAATCCCAACATGTCTTACCCCGGGGAGATTTTTATCTGATCCTGTTCCCCAACCGCGTTCAGCGACATCGATACCATTTCCGTCCGGATCGAGAATGCGCACTTCGGTGTACCGGCCATCATTCGGTCTTGCGGCGAATTTGATTGGCGGGTCAAGCTCGCCCAGCTTTTTTGCAATGTCAGCTGAGCTGTCGACCTTGAAGCCAAAATGATTGATGCCGACATCCCGTTTTACCTCGGCGATGGTCTGGTGGATCTGCAAGCAATTTAAGTTGAAATATCCGTCGGTAACGTAGAAGGCAAAGGGACTATTTTGCTCTTCATTCCAAACTTCCTCCATGCCCAGAATGAGCTGGTAAAACCTGGCGAGACGTCGGTTGTTATTGGTGCAATTGGCCATGTGTCTGATCTCGGGCATACTAACTCCTTGTAATTGCCGTTTAACGAAAAGTGATAGACTTGGCGGACGATACTCCTCTCGTGAGGATCGCGTCAAGACAATCGATCCGTGAATCGTCTTTCGTGGTGGCGTCGCCTTTTTCACAGTGCGCACAGTACGCCGGCTTCGAGACAGTTCAAATCGAGATACAACGCCTCCTGATCTAGAGAAGGTTGTTGAGGGAAACATATCATAACGGAAAGGAAGACAGGGCAGCCGAAAGCGGTAAAACTGTCGCAAGAAATATTTGCGCTCGACAAAAACTAGGTGCTTCGATTGACAGATTCTTTGACCGATTGTAGATAGGTTTGTTTACATAAGGGAGGGCGAATCGCGCTCATGAAAGATGCTGTTAGAAAACTTAGTGACGAATATGGATTTAAGCTGACCGACAAGGAAATCGCTATAGTGGCGCGGCAAGCCGAAGAAGCGGCGTTGTTGTTTCGGCCGTTATTCGAAGTCGACCTTGCCGGAATCACGCCGTTGGCCAAGGTCGACAAAAAGATAGTAAAGATGGCTCCTGCCAAGAAACGATAAAATGAAGACGTTCGACATCGAGGGACTGACGATCAGCACGATTGCGCCGCTGATCAAGAAGAAGCAAGTTTCACCGCTAGATCTTACCAAGCTTCATCTCGCAAGAATCAAAAAACTCAATCCGACATTAAATGCCTACCTGGCGATGGCAGAGGAAGAAGCGCTCGCCGCGGCGAAGAAAGCCGAGCGGGAGATTCGCCAGGGCAAATACCGCGGGCCCCTGCACGGCATCCCATTTTCAATCAAGGACAACATCGCCACCAAGGGGGTGACAACCACTGCTGGATCAAAAATTTTGGCCGATTGGGTGCCCGATCACGACGCCACCGTGGTGGAGAGACTTCGGTCGGCGGGCGCGATCATTCTCGGCAAGACCAACATGCACGAATGGGCGAAGGGAAGTAACAGTATCAATCCTTTCTACGGGACGCCGCTCAACCCATGGGATACCACTAGAATTCCGGGAGGATCGAGCAGTGGCTCGGCGGTCGCCGTCGCTGCCAGCCTTTGCATGGGTTCCATTGGCACCGACAGCGCGGGTTCGGTGAGAAATCCAGCGTCACTGTGCGGCACCGTCGGGCTAAAGCCAACCTTCGGTCGAATCAGTTCCTTCGGCGGTGTCGCGGGGACAGGCGGGTATACTGTCAATCACTTCGGCATCCTCACCCGCAGCGTAAGAGATTGCGCTCTGGTTTTGAACCAAACTGCCGGATACGACCCCAAAGACCCGCTGAGCTCAGACGTGCCGGTGTCGAATTATACCAAAACGCTCGGTGCCGCGGTGAAAGGCATGAAAATAGGCATTGTTAAAGGATACTTCGATCAATGTATTGTGAGCGAGGTACGCTATGCTTTTGACGAGGCATTAAAAACTTTAATCGCTCTCGGCATGAAAACCCAGGAGATTGCCATCCCTCATATTGATCTGATTCCCGCCGCACAAGCCGCGAGCACACGCCCTGAAGCCAACTCCGACCATGACTACTACCTGAGAACCCGTCCGAGAGACTACAGCCCTGGGCTACTCTACAACCTGATCGCCGGGCTGTTGACCCCAGCTCCCGTGTACGTCACGGCCCAGCGCGTCCGGCGCTTGATCTGCCAAGAGTTCGATGAAGCTTTTAAGTCGGTGCAGGTCATCCTCGCCCCAACCCTCTTCAGTTCAGCGCCGACGATCGACGACTGCAACCGTGGCTATGTCGAAGCTGACGGCAAAAAAATCAACCTGACGGACCGCGCGGGGAATTTCTTGACGCGCTACACGATTCCTTTCAACGTCACCGGCCTTCCCGACATGAGCGTTTGTTGCGGCTTCTCATCATCGGGTTTACCGATCGGCATGCAAGTCGTCGCGCCGCCGTTTCGCGAAGATGTAGTATTTCAAGTCGCAACGGCCTATGAGAGCAGCACGGAATGGCACAAGCGAAATCCACCCTGTAGCGATCATGCGTGATACCAAATCCACGGTGGACGGCATGAGAAAGCAATGGAGTACAGGAGCGATGGGGTTTGGCGAACATTTCTCCTATCTTGCGTCTTTTCAATGAAAATCACGATCCGCAATTAGCCTCCGTCTAAAGCGATCATGAGTCGCGAGCGCGCCGCGTCCTGGCCATTAACTTGAATAATAATGATCACGCACAGATCTTTAGTGCGATCAGTGCGTACATCTTCGCCGCATCGACAACGTCCTGGATCTCGACGAATCTTTCCGGCGCTTCGGGGGCGCTCTTACGTGGCATGCCGAAAGTTGCCGCAGGGATGCCGACTTCGTTGAAAATATTGATATCGCGCCACATGCTGGTTTCCGGCGTATTAACCGGCGGCGGCGGGTTGCCTCTGACGGTTATATGGGCCGCGCGAATCGCATCGACTAAGGGCTCGACATTCTTTCCTTCATAGCCCTTGCGCGCCATAAAGCATTCAACCGTTCCACCTAGTCCAACTGCATTGACGACTTGCTTCAGTTCTCTTTCCACCTGGGAGAACGACACGGGAGGCGGCACGCGCACGTCGACGTAGATGCTACAACTGCTCGGCGTCGTGCTCGGCTTGTATGGCGCGCCGGCACGGATCGCACCGATGCTTACTTTCGGAACCATCTTCCCGACGGGATAGTCCAAGGTGTATTTTTGCTCGTATTCGACCGCCCACTTTTCAATCGCTTCGATGACCGGGAGCATCTTGATGAGGGCATTGGGATTGTCACTTGCCGCGCCGCGCGGCGGGATGCGCGGCGTGTAAAAGCTCCGTCCTTCCAGAGTGATCTTGAAGTAGGCTGCGCCCGCCTCGATCCAGGTCACGCCAAAATCGGTGGTTTCAGCGACCAAAGCAAAATCTCCATTGATCCCATGCGTCACCGCGTGCCGGCTGCCAAAGCCCTTGCCGATATATTTGGCGCCTCGAAATTCATCGACCGGCCCCATGCCAATCTCGCCCACAACCATCGTCATGATAATATCGCCAGGCAGTTGAATATGGCTATTCTTGATTGCTTTGGTAGCAATCATAAACGCCGCCATCGGCCCGCGATCGTTCTGCACCGCTAGGCCAAAGATCCGTTTCTTGTCATTGTCGACTCGTGCCGTAGGACCTGGCCGGGGCGGTTCGTCCAATCGCATTGGCATACCCTGCTCGGAGTCCATGTGACTATTGAAAATTAGGTTTCTCCCCCCACCTCGACCGTCGAGGATACCGATGGTATTTGACCGACCATCACAAATGGGCTGCTGGAAGGATCTTTCAAACCCATTTTCTTTCAACCATTGAAAGACGAAGTCAGCCATCGGTTGTTCATATCCAGACGGTGCCGTGATGTTTCCCATGGCAACGGCCAAATCGACCAACTCCTTCTCATCGATAAGGTTAAGCACGGTTTGCTCTTGCTGCGTCATCGTCGAGTCTCCTATGCAAATCACCAATAAATGAATTTGGGTTGTCGCTCTGTTTTGCTTACTAGTATGTATCGTGGCAACTCTCCCGGGTTTCCTCGGGACCATCCTAGTCTTCGGTAAAGGCGAAATTCACACCAGCGATCCCCCGCCGTCTTG
>Ga0193716_1001509_pt1 | contig 13518 bp, 9 predicted proteins | sample U2c1metaG_FD_145901 | JGI IMG/M metagenome (GOLD analysis project Ga0193716, IMG submission 145901) | Soil microbial communities from a riparian zone of the East river system, Colorado, United States - U2c1 | ecosystem: Environmental > Terrestrial > Soil > Riparian zone | place: USA: East River...
AGGTAGTACGCCACCTGCACGACCAACCGCAGCAGCGACAACGGATGCAGCCTGCCCTCGATGGGCACCGGCGGCAGCGGCAGCAGCACGGTGATCACCAGCGCGATCGCCAGACCGCTCAGTGCGTTCGCCGCGGAGATGCTGCCCCACAACAACATCCACACCAGGATGAGCCAGCACAGCACCCAGACCCGTAACAGCCACCGTCTCATCGCACTTCCCCCAGCACCGCCGAGATGTACCGCCCACGGTCGAGGACTTCGTCGGCAGCGCGCTCGGTGTAGGCGAAGATCGGGCCTGCCAACACGGTGAGGGTCAGGCCCACGGCGATCAGCGCGCCGGTCGGGATCAGCATGCCCACCGGCATCCGGCCGACGTCATCGCGGTCGGCGTAGGCGATGTCTTCGGTGTCGTTGAGTAGCGCCGACGGCGACGCGGCCGACAGATTGCCCTCCGGTGCGTCGGCGCGTGGCCGCCAGAACGCCTTCGTCCACACCCGGGCCATCACGTACAGCGTCAGAAGGCTCGTCACCACGCTGCCCCCGACCAGCATCCAGGCCAGCACCGAGCCGTCCTGGCTGCCCGCCTCCAACAACGCCACCTTGCCGATGAACCCCGAGAACGGCGGAATGCCACCGAGATTGAGCGCGGGCACGAAGAACACCAGCGCCAACAGCGGACTGGCGGCGGCCAGCCCGCCCAGCCGTTGCAGCGTCGACGCGCCTGCCTGCCGTTCGATGAGGCCGACCACCAGGAACAGCGTCGTCTGCACGACGATGTGATGGGCCACGTAGTAGATGGCGCCCGCCATGCCAAGCGCGCTGGACAGCGAGATGCCGAACACCATGTAGCCGATGTGGCTGACCAGGGTGAAGGACAGCAGCCGCTTGATGTCGCTCTGTGCGATGGCGCCGAAGATCCCGACGAGCATCGTCAGCAGCGCGGCCACCAGCATGATGCGGTCCATCGCGCCGCCGGGGAACAGCAGCGAATGCGCCCGGATGATCGCGTACACACCGACTTTGGTCAGCAGGCCGGCGAACACCGCGGTGACCGGTGCGGGCGCGGTGGGGTAGGAGTCGGGAAGCCACGCCGACAGCGGAAACACCGCGGCCTTGATGCCGAACGCGACGATCAGCACCGCGAACAACGCAGTGCGGGTACCGGCAGGAACGCCGTCCAGCCGCACCGAAAGTTCCGCCATGTTCAGGGTGCCGGTGGCCGCGTAGATCAGGGCGATGCCGATCAGGAAGATCAGCGACGAGACCATCGACACCATGACGTAGGCGATCCCGGCCCGTACCCGTTCGGTGCTCGCGCCGATGGTCAGAAGGACGAAGCTCGCCGCGAGCAGCACCTCGAAACCGACGAACAGGTTGAACAGGTCACCGGCCAGGAACGCCGTGCACACGCCCGCCGACAGCACCAGGTAGGTGGGCAGGAAGATGGACACCGGCTGGTGTTCGTCGCCGTCCCTGATGCCCTGCCCGATGGCGTAGAAGACCACCGCCAGCAGCACGATCGCCGATACCAGCAGCATCATCGCGGACAGTCGGTCGACCACAAGAGTGATGCCGAGCGGCCCCATCCCCGACACGCTCTGCCCCCAACCACCGACCTGTACGGCGATGGTGCCGTCGCGGTCGGCGAAGTACAGCAGCGCTCCGCACACCGCGACCACGGCCGCCAGCGCAAGCACCGCGATGGTGCGCTGCAACCGTGGCCGTCGGCCCGCGAACAACGTTGCCGCCGCGGCGATGGTCGGGATCAGGACCGGAAGCGGCGCCAGCACCTGGCCGTTCATCGGGACCCCTCGTGCCCGGGCAGCGCGTCGAGCTCGTCGGGTTCGTCGGTGTCGCGGTGGTGGTCGGGTTCGGGCTGGTCCTCGTCGAGTGCGGAGGCCGACAGCTTGGAGACGCGGGCGTCCTCGGCGTCGTTGGCGACCTCCTCGGCCCTCGACAGCCGGTACGACCGATAGGTCAGGGCGAGCACGAACGCGGCGATACCCATCGAGATGACGATCGCGGTCAGGATCATGCCCTGGGCAAGCGGATCGGCGGTGATCGTCTCGCCGTCGCTGGTCCTGCCGCGGATCGGCGGATTACCCGACGGACCGCCGACCATCAGGATCAGCAGGTTGACCCCGTTGCCGGCAAGCAGCAGCCCCAACAACATTCGGGTGAGATTGCGGTCGAGCAGCAGATACACGCCTGCGCTGATGAGGCCGCCGATCAGGACGAGGGGAACCAGATAGGTCATCGGGCCCCCGGTGACAGTTGAGCCATCTCGACGTCGACGCGCGCGCCGAGGCTGCGCAGGACGTCGAGGACCAGGCCCACCACGATGAGGTAGACGCCGAGGTCGAAGAACAGTGCGGTGACGAGTTTGACGTGCCCGAGCACCGGTACGTCGACCTCGAACACGGCTGATGACAACACGGGTGCGCCGAGCAGTAGGGACGTCACGGCAGTGCCCGCCGACAGGATCAGGCCCGCGCCGAGCACCTTGCCCGCGTCGAGGGGCAGCGCCTCGCCGAGTTCGTAGCGGCCGCCTGCCAGGTAGCGCAGCACCAGGGCGAGCCCTGCGGTCAGACCGCCCGCGAAGCCGCCGCCAGGGGTGTTGTGGCCCGCGAAGAAGAAGTAGAACGACAACACCATGATGAGCGGGAAGATGAGTCGGGTGGCGACCTCGAGCACCAGCGACCGGTAACGGGGATCGCGAAGCTCGCTGCCGCGCAGCCAGGTGATGTCGCCGACGGCGGGGCTCGTCGACAGCACGGGAATTCGGCCGATGTCGGGCTGACCGGCGTCGGCGACGCGCGGTGCCGAGCCATAACGCCTGTGCCGGAACACCATCGAGGCCACGCCCGTCGCCGCCACCAGAAGCACCGAGATCTCGCCCATGGTGTCCCAGGCACGGATGTCGACCAGCAGCACGTTGACCGTGTTCGAGCCGTGTCCGCGGTAGTAGGCCGCATCGGGGAGAAGTTCGGCGATGGGCGTCGTGGTGCGTGCAGCCATCGCGAACGCGGCGAGCGTCGTGACGCTGGCGCCGACCGCAACGGCCAGCAGCGCGCGCGGCATCCGGTGTCGCCGCATCTTGGCCCCGTCCGCCTCGGCGGGCAGGGTGCGCAGCACCAGCACGAAGATCACCAATGTCAGTGTCTCCACCAGGAATTGGGTGAGTGCCAGGTCGGGTGCGCCGTGGAACACGAAGATGACGCCGCAGCCGTATCCAGTGACGCCGACCAGCAGCACCGCGGCCAACCGGTTGCGCAGCACGGTCGCGCTGAGTGCCGCGGCAAGGATGATCAATCCGATGACGACTTGTAGCGGCGACTCCCAGAGGCGCAGCTCGGGCCGGTCGCGTGCCCCGAACAGCAGCATCGCCACGGGCACCAGAACCAGCGTCGACAGGATCACCGTCTGCGTGGCAGGTATCGAACCGCGCTGCGTCACCGCGGTGAGCCGCACCGCGAAGATGTCGGCGCCGCGGATCACCGCGTCGTAGATGCGGTCGGCGTTGCCAAGTGGCACATAGCCCATCCGGGCGGCGCGGCGTAGCCGGTTGCGCGCGAAGAACGCCACGGTGCCCGCGGTGAGCACCAGGATCGACAGCAGCAGCGGCAGATTCACGCCGTGCCACAGCGCCAGCTCGTAGTTCGCACCGCCCTGCAGGGTGTCGGCGTAGCCGTCGAGCACGTGGTCGAGGCCCGTCGGCCACACGCCGAATACCAGACCAGCGGCGGCCAGTATCGCCGGGGCGAGCAGGAATGTGATTGGCGGACGGTGCATTTCGACAACCCGCTGGCTCGGCGATGGCCGTCCCTTGCGGGCGAAGGCGCCGTAGATGAAGCGCAGGCTGTAGATCGTGGTGAACACCGAGCCGAACACCACGCCGCCAAGCACGAACGGCGCGGCGGCTCCGAGCGATGCGCTGTGGGCCAGTGTGGTGAAGTCTGCTTCCTTCGCGACGAACCCGAGGAACGGTGGCAGTGCGGCCATGCTGGCGGTCGCGGCGACGGCGACGACGAGAAGCGGCTTGTACTGATCGCCCAGTCCTGCCAACCGTCGAATGTCGCGGGTGCCGGTGGCGTGGTCGACGATGCCGACGACCATGAACAGGGCGGCCTTGAACATGGCGTGCGCACACAGCATCGCCAACCCGGCCAGCATCAGGTCGCCGCCACCCGCGCCGACCATGAGGGTGATCAGACCGAGTTGGCTGACGGTGCCGAACGCGAGGATCAGCTTGAGGTCGTACTCGCGCACCGCGCGCCAGCCGGCCAGCAGCATGGTCAGCAGGCCGAGGGTCACCACCATCGGGCGCCACGCGGGTGAGTCGGCGAACCCGGGTGTCATCCGGGCCACCAAGTACACGCCCGCCTGCACCATGGCCGCCGCGTGCAGGTACGCACTGACCGGGGTGGGTGCGGCCATCGCGCCGGGTAGCCAGAAGTGCAGTGGGACGATCGCCGACTTGCTCAGTGCGCCGATCAGCACCAGTGCCACGCCGATCGATACGGCCAGTCCGGTCGGCGGGGCGGCGACCAGTTCGGACAGTAGGTAGGTGCCGCTCGCTGTGCCAAGAATGACGATGCCGACCAGCATCGCCAGCCCGCCCGCGGTGGTGACCAGAAGCGCCTGGGTGGCGGCCCGCCTGCTGGTGGCGCGTTCGGCGTAGTGGCCGACCAGCAGGAACGACAACACCGTGGTCAGCTCCCAGAACAGGTAGAGCAGCAGCATGTTGTCGCTGACCACCAGGCCGAACATCGCGCCGGAGAAGGCGACGAGCTCGGCGGCGAAGCTGGGAAGGCGCTTCTCGGTGTGGCCGTCATGGTGGTGGAAGTAATCGGCGCAGTAGAACAGCACCAGTGCGCCGATGCCGAGCACCAGCACGCTCATGATCGCGGCCAGCGCGTCGAACCGGAGCGTGATGTTCATCGACAGCTCGGGCACCCAGTCGACGTGGATCGTCTTGTCGCCGCGGCCCGGCCAGTTCAGGCCAACCCAGACCAGCGAGCCGAGCGGTACCAGCGCCAGTGGATAGAAGGCCTGCCGTCCCCAGCGGTGCACGAGCACCGGCGCGAGCACCGCTGCTGCGGCATGCGCAAAGAGAATGGCGAGCATGGCACTCCGAGTGTCGTGGATGAGCGCTTGCGCGAAGACCATGTGCACGGCGTCAGCCACCTATGTTGGCTGGCTTTGTCTCAGGCCAGTTTACGGGGCGGGGATAACGCGTCGTCGTCGAGTGACAGTCGGACGAGTTCGACGCGCGACGAGAGCCCCAGTTTCGAAAAGACCTTCCGCAGGTGGTAGTCGACCGTGCGCGGGCTGAGGAATAGCTGCGCCGCGATGGTCTTATTGGTCGACCCTGCGGCGACTAGACGTGCGATCTGCAACTCCTGCGGAGTCAGCTGAGTGAGGGTGCTGACGTCGCGTTTGCGTGCGGTTTCGCCGGTGGCCAGCAGTTCGGCCCTTGCCTGCTCGGCCCACGGCGTGGCGCCGAGCCGTTCGAACGTCTCGAGCGCGCTGCGAAGGTGCTTGCGCGCGTCGGCCCGTCGGCGTCGACGGCGCAGCCGAGCACCGAACATCAGCGCCGTGCGGGCGGTGTCGAACGGGCGCCCACCGCTCGCGTGGAGTTCGAGCGCTTCGGCGAACAGACGGTCCGCATCGTCGTCGTCCGCGGCGAGCAATGCCCGGCAGCGCGCCACCAACGCGTGCGCCCACGGAGCTGTGGTGTTGGCGGCCCAGGCTTGCAGCCGGAGCACCGCGTTCTGCGCCTCGTCCCCGTGATCGGTGCGGGTGGCCGCGTCCACCAGGTCGGCCGCCGCGAACAGGCTGATCATCTGGTTGCCTTCCCCGGCGGGGGCGGCGGCCTGATCCTGCAGGCGATCGAAGGCCTGCTCCGATCGGCCCGAGGCCAGGTCGTTGTGGGCCAGCGCCCACGATGCGATCGCCGCGTGCGGGCCGAGTCGTTGACCGATGGCGTGGGCGAGCGCAACGTTGGCCAGGTCGACGCATTCGTCCGATTGACCCCGCACGGCGGCGAGCCACGCGAGGACGCTGCGCATGTGCGCGGCGGGGTTGTCCTGACCGGTCTCGGTGGCGAGCCGGAGTCCTTCCGTCGCGTCCGTTGTGGAGGCGACGTAGCGGCCGGTGAACATCTCGATCGTCGACAGTGGCGCGAGAAGGATGGGCAGCGTGGCCGCCGCGCCCGCCGTGCGCACCCTGGCCACCGCGAGGGTGAACAGGTCGATGGCCCTGACGTCGTTGCCGATGAACATCGCACCCGCGGCGGCGAGCATCACCATGTGCGGTGCATCGGAGTTCTCCGCGAGGTCGGCGGCGGCGGCCAGTTCTCGGGCGGCGCCCGCGCCGTCGCCCGCCATGAAGGTGGCCAGGCCGACGACGACGCGCGCACCCGGATTGATGGCAGTTGCAGGCAACGTGGCAAGCAGCCGTCCCGCCTCGGCGATTCGCGGTAAATCGCCCGTACCCCAAGCGATTTGACCCGCCTCGGCGATCATCAACCCGGCGAGCTCGGGATCGGCTTCGGTGATCAGCTCCGCTCCGGCGACCAGCGTCGCGTAGGCCGCGGCGGGGGCGCCGCAGGCGGCTTCGATGGTTCCGCGCAGGTGCGCGATGCGCCCGCGCAGCGGTGCGTCGGCGCTGGCGGGCGCGGCCCTGTCGAGGAGGTCGCGGGCCTTGTCGGGTTGGCCTGCCAACCAGGCTGCCTTGGCGGCATCGGTGCGCAGGACCGCACGCGTGTCGTCGTCGGTGGTCAACTCGGCGGCGCGCTCGTAGGCCGCCGCCGCCGCGACGTGCCCGCCACGGTCGCCGGATCGCTCGCCGAGGTGGGCCAGCTCGGTGGCGACCGCGTCGTCGGGCCCGGTCGCGGCGTTGGCCCGGTGCCAGGCGCGACGGTCGCGGTCCTTCACGGCGTCGAGCGCGCCGGCCACTGCGAGTTCGACGGCCCGGCGCGCCTGCGACGTCGCACCCCGATAGACCGCCGACCGCACCAGGGGGTGCCGGAACGTCAAGGCCCCTGACCTCACCACCACCAGGCCCGCCGTCTCGGCCGCGTCGAGAGCGCCTGCGTCGACGCCCAACGAACGCGCGGTACGGATCACCAGGTCGACGTCGTCGGAGTCACTGGCCGCCGCGACGAGCAGCAAGGTCTGGGTATCGGCGGGCTGACGGCGGACCCGGTCGCCGAACAGGTGCTCGACGTCCGCGCCGACCGGCAGGCGATCGGGAAGCGGGGCCGTTCCCGCCAACTGAGCCGCGGTCAACGACTCGGCCAGTTCGGCGAGCGCGAGCGGGTTTCCGAGCGTCCCCGACAACACCCGGTCGCGGACCGCGGCAGCGACGGGCACGTGCGCTCGTTCGGAGAGCAGCGCGTCGGCCGAGGCCTCGTCGAGGCCGGTGAGGTGTAGCTGGGGGAGGCCGGGTGCCGCGAACGGTCGGAGCGGATCGTCGCGCGCCGCGAACAGCATTGCGATGCCTTCGGCCTGGATGCGACGTGCGACGAAGGTGAGCGCGTCGGCGCTGGCGCTGTCCAGCCACTGGGCGTCGTCGACGATGCACAACACGGGAGAGTCGACAGCGGCTTCGGCGAGCAGGTTCAACACGGCCAGCGACAGCAGCCAGCGGTCAGCGGTAACCGCGGGCCCGTCGCCGAACGCGCTCTTCATCGCAGAACACTGTGGCGGCGGAAGCAGGTCGACCAGGTGGCGCACCGGCAGCAGGAGCCGGTGAAGTCCCGCGAACGGGAGCTCGGACTCGGTCTCGACGCCGGTGCCGCGCAGCACCCGCATCCCGGTCGCGAGGTCGGCCGCACGAGCCAGCAGCGCCGACTTGCCGATGCCGGCCTCGCCGCGAAGCACCAGCGAACCGCTCTCGCCGTCCCGCGCCGAGGCGATCAGCTCGTCGATCCGAGCGCATTCCGGTCCGCGGCCATGGAGCACGCCCAAATCGTAGGACTGGTGATTTCACTGATTCGACCGATCGGCCCGAGCACGACGCTGGAGGCAACAACGATTGATCGAGGAGATGACAGCCATGACTGACAACGACGTGATCGTGGTGGGCGCGGGCCCGACCGGATTGACGCTGGCCTGCGAGCTCGCCATGCGGGGAATCCGGGTGGGTTTGGTGGAGCGCCGTGCCGACACACCCAACATGACCAGGGCGTTCGCGGTGCACGCCCGGACGCTTGAACTGCTGGATTCGCGCGGCATGGCCGATGAGCTGTTGCCCCACGGGGTCCAGATCCACGAGGTCGCACCGGCTCCCGGCGCGGTACTGAACCTGCGGGAGCTGAAGAGCAGATATCCCATGCTGCTGATCGCGCCGCAGAGCTGGACCGAGCGCGTGCTCGAGGCGCGCGCAACGGAGCTCGGCGTGCACGTCACGCGCGGCGCGGAGGTCGTCGGCCTGAGCCAGGACGCCGACGGCGTCACCGTCGACCTCGGCGACGGCACGTCGTTGCGCACCAAGTACGTCGTGGGTTGCGATGGCGCGCACAGCGCGGTTCGCCGACTGGTCGGCGTCGACTTCGTCGGCAAGCAGTACGAGACCCACATCCTGCTTGCCGACGTCAGGATCCCCAATCCGAACGAGGAAGGACTGTTCGCCAGGACCAGCGTCGAGGGCGTGGTGCTGGTCGTCCCGTTCGGTGACGGATGGTTCCGCCTCATCGTGTGGGACCGCCTGCGCGAGCAGGCGCCGCTCGACGAGCCCGTCACCGAGACCGAGATGAGGGACGCGATGATCCGCATCGCCGGAACCGACTTGGGGGTCACGGAGATGCGTTGGAGCTCAAGGTTTCTCAGTGAGCGCAAGCAGGCGCGCCAGTACCAGGTCGGGCGGGTGTTCCTCGCAGGCGACGCCGCGCACGTGCATTCGCCGCTCGGCGGCCAGGGCATGAACACGGGCATCGGTGATGCGATGAACCTCGGGTGGAAGCTCGCCGAGGCCGTACGCGGGACCGCTCCGGCGGGTCTGCTCGAGAGCTATCAAGCCGAGCGGCACCCCGTCGGCGCGACGGTCCTGCGGTTGACCGACGGCTTCAACACGCTGGTGCTCGGAACCAGCGCACTTCGCAGACTGTTCCGCCGAGTCGCCGTCACGGCCATCTTGGCGCTTCCGATGGGCCGTCGGATCATGGGCGGTCTGCTCAGCGGCATCGGGATCCGCTATCCGCGTCCGAAGGGGGCGCACGAGCTCGTCGGACGCCGGATGCCCGACGTCGACTGTGGCGCGCAGCGACTCTTCGAGCTGCTGCGCACGGGTCGCTTCGTGTTGCTCACCCGGGCCGCCGTGGACGTCGAACTGTCGGGTGTGGCGTTTGGTGTGCACGGCGATCCGAGCATGCCCGCGGCCATCCTGATTCGCCCCGACGGGTACGTCGCATGGGCGTCCGACACGGTGCCCGACGAGGCGACCATCCGCGCCGCCGTGAATCAGTGGACGAAGATCGCTAAGCCCGCATCGCGAGTTTGATCGGGATCGCGTGACCGAGCACGCCGATGCCGGCGCCGAGGATGGGCCAGATCGGCCAGAAGTACCAGGCGCCGGCCGACAGGGCGACCGCCAGCCACACGGTCAGCACGATGACGACCATCGTCAGGTACCCGGCGAGGTGAAGGCGGACCGACATCCGGGCGGCACGCTGACGGGCGGCGCGCCTGCGCGGGTCAGTGCGCCGCAGGTACGCCAGCGGCAGGTCGTTTACGAGTTCGCGCAGTTCATCGGTGGTGTTCGTGGCGAACGTCGTTTGTACCCGGCGCTCGTACTCGGACATGTCGAGGTACCCCTGGGCAAGCGCCTGGCCGAGGAGATTCGCGGTCTTCTCGCGATCGTGGTCACCAGCGCGGATGACCGTCGACGTGTGGGCGATGGTGGTCATGTCGAACTCCAATCTTGACGTTGCCTAGTTCAGTTACTCCTACTGTGACATGTCGGCGGGGGAGTGTCAATGGCTCGGGTTGAATGAGGGCATGTCCGACGAGAGCAGGGTGGTCAGTGCAAGCCGGGACGTCGCCGCCCCGGCCGACGTGATCTTCGAGTTGATCGCCGATCCGGCCCAGCAGCCGCGCTGGGACGGCAACGACAACCTCACCGAGGCGCCTGCCGGTCAGCGCGTGCGGGGTGCGGGTGCGGTGTTCACGATGTCGCTCACCACGGGTGTGGTGCGGGAGAACCACGTCGAGGAATTCGACGAAGGACGGCTCATCGCGTGGCGGCCCTCGGAACCGGGTGGGACGCCGCCCGGCCACCTGTGGCGCTGGGAGGTCGAGCCACTGGACGACGCACATACCCGCGTCACCCACACCTATGACTGGTCACGGCTCACCGACGAGAAGCGCATGGTGCGCGCCCGCGCCACCACCGCCGACAAGTTGCAGGCATCCGTGGACAGGCTCGCCGCGCTGGCCGAACCGGGGTGATCGTTCGCACTTCTGCGGAATGACAGCGCCATGACATACCAGGGGCGCACGCTCACAGGTGGCATACAGCAAACCGGCGGCCAGACCGCCTGTGCCTGGCCATCCATGTCTGCGGGAGGAAACAGCATGACGATCGACGAAGACAAGTTGAACGAGTTCATCGGCAAGGCGGTCGGTGATCTGGGGGCGGCGATGAGTGCGACGCTCATATTGGTGGGAGATCGGCTCGGCCTGTATCGGGAGTTGGCCAAGGGCGGGCTGACTCCCGGCGAGCTGGCCGAGCGCACCGGTACCAACGAGCGATATGTGCGCGAATGGCTCGGCAACCAGGGTGCAGGAGGCTACGTGCAGTTCGACGCGTCGGCCGGCAAGTGGTCGCTGAGCCCGGAGCAGGCGCTGTGCTTGACCGACCCGAACGGTCCGGTCGACATGCCCGGTGCGTACAACATCGTCGAGGCGACGTTTCACGCCCTCGGGCACACGCTGGAGAACTTCAAGTCCGGGGGCGGCATGGAATGGGGTGAGCACCATCCCTGTCTGTTCGAGGGAACCGAACGGTTCTTCCGCGCCGGCTACAACAGCAGTTTGATCGGTGCCTGGCTGCCCGCACTGGACGGCGTTGTGGCGAAATTGGAGAGTGGGGCGAAGGTGGCCGACGTCGGCTGCGGGCACGGCGCCAGCACCATCTTGATGGCGACGTCCTATCCCAACTCGGAGTTCGTCGGGTACGACTATCACGCGGAGTCGATCGACGTCGCCGCCGAGAAGGCCGCGGCGGCAGGCGCTTCCAACGCACGGTTCGAGGTCGCCGATGCGGTCGGCTACGAGGAGAAGGGCTTCGACCTCATCGCGTTCTTCGACTGCCTGCACGACATGGGTGATCCGATCGGCGTGTCGAGGCATGCGCGCCAGGCGCTCAACGCAGAGGGCACGGCGATGATCGTGGAACCGTTCGCGAATGACCGGGTGGAGGACAACCTCAACGCGGTGGGTCGGGTGATGTACGGCGCGTCCACCCAGATCTGCGTGCCCGTCTCACTCGCGCGCAAGGGACCCGCGCTCGGCGCTCAGGCAGGCGAAGCGCGACTGCGCGAAATCGTGGTCGACGAAGGCGGTTTCACCCGTTTCCGGCGCGCGACCGAGACACCGTTCAACCTGGTGCTCGAGGCCCGTCCGTAGCCGCATCGAAGTCGAACACCAGCCGGACGAACTGATCGGCATCGGTATCGATGGCCTGGTGCGCCTGGCCCTGCACCGCAACGATGCACGCGTCGGGAAGCTGCGCGGCGATCGCCGCCGTTGCCGCTCGCAGATACACCGGGCTCTCGGTGCCGAGCAGCATCCGCACCGGGAGGGTAATACCGGCGAGCCGATCGGTGGCCCGAAACTCGTTGACCACGTCGATCTCCCGGGTGATCGTCAGCGCGGCGGTCAGTCTGGCCTGCCAGATCTCGGTGCCCTTGAGGCCGTCCACCGCGGCCTTCGGCAACTGTAAGGCGTTGAGATAGAACGTCTCCAGGATCGTCTCCCGGTCCGTCGCGCTCTTCATCGATGCCAACGTGTCCGGCGCCATGACCTCGACGCCGGGCGAGGCCACCGGCGGCTCGTAGAGCACGATGCGACGGAAGGCCGACGTGACGAGGGCGGCCTCGATCACGCACAGTGCGCCGTAGGAGTGCCCGACGACGTAGACGTCCCCGCCGATCGCCTCCGCGACGGCGGCCACGTCCTGCGCCTCCCGGGCCAGGCTGTACGGGCCGACCTCCGCAGTGCTGCCACCGCGCCCGCGGCGGTCCATCTCGTGGATCGTGTACCTGGCCGCGAGCTTCTCGCGCACCGGTGCCCACCTGATCCGCGTCGCGCTGGTGCCGTGTACCAGCAGCAAGGCAGGCCCGTCACCGTACGACTCGAAGGCGATCTGCGAACCGTCCGGAGATACCACCGTGCTCGTCATACGACCACCTAACGCCCGGCCGCGAATGCCCGAAGTGCCTCCACCTGTACGGGGTCCAGCGACGGACGCACTGTCGCCCTGGCCTTCTCGACGTCGGCGGCGGTGACGTCGGCCGTGTCGATCGACCGCCGCATCGCCGTCAGCGCGGACTCCCGCAGCAGCGCCACGCAGTCGGCAGCGCTGTAACCGTCGAGCCCGTCGGCGAGCTCGTCGAGGTTCACCTCGGGGCTCAAGGGGATCGACTTCCCCGAGGCGCGCAGGATGTCGCGGCGCGCCTGGGCATCCGGCGGCTCGACGAACACCAGCTTCTCCAGCCGGCCCGGCCGCAGCAGTGCGGGGTCGATCAAATCCGGCCGGTTCGTTGCCCCGAGGACCACGACGTCGCGCAGAGGGTCGATGCCGTCGAGCTCGGTGAGCAGTGCGGCGACCACCCGGTCGGTGGCTCCGGAGTCGACGCTCTGCCCGCGTCTCGGCGCCAGCGCATCGACCTCGTCGAGGAACACCAGCGACGGCGCGGAATCCCGTGCCCGCCTGAACAAGTCGCGGACGGCTTTCTCCGATGCGCCGAGCCACTTGTCCATCAGCTCGGCGCCCTTCACGGAGTGCACCGACAACCGTCCGCTGCTGGCGAGCGCGCGCACGACGAACGTCTTGCCGCAGCCCGGCGGGCCGTACAGCAGCACTCCGCGCGGTGGGTCCACCCCGAGTCGGGCGAACGTGTCGGGATGCTGCAGCGGCCACAACACGGCCTCGGTCAGCGCCTGCTTGGTTTCGACCATGTCGCCGACGTCGTCGAGTGTCACCGACCCGACGGAGACCTCCTCGGTGGCAGACCGGGACAACGGCCGGATCACCGAAAGGGCACCGGTGAAGTCGTCCTGCGTCAACGCGGGCGGCTTTCCGTCGCCGCTGGCGCGCGCGGCGGCCCGCAGTGCGGCTTCCCGCACCAGCGCGGCCAGGTCGGCGACCACGAAACCCGGTGTCTTTTCGCCGATCTCGTCGAGCGCGAGCGATTCTGCGGGCACCCCCCGCAGCAGCACCTCCAGCAACGCCTTGCGGGTGGCGCCGTCGGGCAGGCTCAGTCTCAGCTCGCGGTCACACAGATCGGGTG
>Ga0193716_1001510_pt1 | contig 13517 bp, 10 predicted proteins | sample U2c1metaG_FD_145901 | JGI IMG/M metagenome (GOLD analysis project Ga0193716, IMG submission 145901) | Soil microbial communities from a riparian zone of the East river system, Colorado, United States - U2c1 | ecosystem: Environmental > Terrestrial > Soil > Riparian zone | place: USA: East River...
TTTGCGGCAAGAATCGTATTCGAAGGACGATTGCCTTCGAATACACGATGCGGGACCAGCCAGTCCGGCGTTCCCTCGGCCTTTACCTGGTCGGCAGTCTTGCCAAAGGCCAGAGCCTCGGCTTGCGCAAACACATTCGCCATCAGCATGTCGTGATGCCGGCCCAGCGGATTCAGCGTCTTGTAGAAGCCGATGAAGTCGCACGGAATCAACCGAGTCCCCTGGTGGATCAGCTGATAGAACGAATGCTGCCCATTCGTTCCCGGCTCGCCCCAGTAGATCGGTCCGGTCTCGTAATTCACCTTCGTCCCATCCAGCGTCACATGCTTTCCATTCGACTCCATCGTCAGCTGCTGCAGATACGCCGGAAAGCGCTTCAGATACTGCTCATACGGCAGAATCGCCACCGTCTGTGCGTCGAAGAACTCCGTGTACCAGACCGTTAGCAATCCCAGCAGAACAGGAAGGTTCTTCTCCAGTGGTGCCGTGCGGAAGTGCACATCCATCGCATGAAATCCCGCAAGCATATCGCGGAAGTTCTCAGGTCCGATCGCAATCATCGTCGAAAGTCCGATCGCCGAGTCCATCGAGTAGCGTCCGCCCACCCAGTCCCAGAACCCGAACATGTTCTCCGTATCGATGCCGAACTTTGCGACCTCCTTCGCATTGGTCGAGATCGCCACAAAGTGCTTGGCCACCGCCTTCTCATCGCCCAGTTTCTTCAGCGACCAGTCTCGAGCCGTGTGCGCATTCGTCATCGTCTCCAGCGTCGTGAAAGTCTTCGATGCGACCAGAAACAGCGTCTCCTCCGCATCCAGATCCTGCACTGCCTCCGCGAAGTCCGTTCCGTCCACGTTAGACACGAACCGGAAGACCATATCGCGCTGTGAGTAGTGCTTTAGCGCCTCATACGCCATCACAGGGCCAAGATCCGATCCGCCAATGCCGATGTTCACCACATTCTTGATCCGCTTGCCCGTATGCCCTTTCCACTCGCCGCTGCGAACGCGATCGGCAAACCGAGACATCTTGTCCAGAACCTTGTGCACTTCAGGAACTACATCTTCGCCGTCAACCTTGATCGACTCCGTCTTCGGCGCTCGCAGCGCCACATGCAGCACGGCGCGGTCTTCGGTAATGTTGATCTTCTCGCCGGTAAACATCGCCTCGGTACGCTCACGCAGACCCGCCTCTTCCGCGAGTTGCACCAGCAGCTTCAGCGTCTCATCGGTCACCCGATTCTTTGAGTAGTCGAGAAAGATTCCCTCCGCCGCGGCCGTCAAACGCTCGCCACGAGAGGCATCTTCCGCAAAAAGCTCGCGCAGATGCGTCCCGCGAATCTGCTTCGAATGAGCTTCAAGGGCCTTCCAGGCCGGTCTATCAACAAGAGGTGTGGACTTCGTTGCTGTCTGCATGCGTTCTGTATCTCCTCTGCGTTCTAAATCGTTGTGTCTTAAGGTGTGATGTCTGGCCCGGTCGAAAAGGAACATTTCCGGCTGTATCTTCTCACAGCATTCATGGCCCGCGCAGCGCCGGGACTTGCAGCGAAGGGGAGTGTGCGTTTATCGTAAGAATAGACCGGCTATCGCCCTGACGCGGTCACGGTCTGAAGGGGATCCCATGAGCCTTACGCCACGCCGTCCGCTTTCACCTGAACCTCCTCCTCCTCTCCCTCCCGTTCCGCCTCCTGTTCAAAAACAAACGCCGGCATCCTCTCTCGATGTCTTTACTGGAGATCCCAATTTCATGACCTCGCTTGCGCGAGGTCTTATCGTTATCCAGGCCTTTACCCAGCAAAATCCCCAGATGACGATCTCGCAGCTCAGCGTGCGCACCGGACTCTCCCGCGCCGCGGTCCGTCGCTGTCTCTACACCCTCACCAAGCTCGGCTTCGCCGGTGCCGAAGACGGATCGCGCTACTCCCTGCGTCCCCGCATGCTTACGCTCTCGCACACTTACACCGCGTCCAGCACGCTTTCCTCGGCGGCCCAGCCCATCCTAGAGCGCATGTCCGCCGCGCTGCGCGAGTCCTTCTCGGTCGCCACTCTCGACGGCGATGACATCGTCTACGTCGCCCGTACCACGGTCAACCGCGTGATGGCCGTCGACCTCCACATCGGCAGCCGCCTTCCCGCCTATTGCACCAGCATGGGACGCATCCTGCTCGCCTATCTCTCCCCTGAGCAGATCGAGGCCTACCTCTCCCGTGTCTCCCTGGTCCCCCATACCACCCGCACCGTCACCTCGGTCGAAAAGCTGCGCATGCTCCTGCGCAACATCCGCCGCAACGGCTATGCCCTCTGCGATCAGGAGTATGAAGTCGGTCTTCGCTCCCTGGCTGTGCCTGTCCTCGCGCCCAACGGACGCGCCGTAGCCACCATCAACCTCAGCGGCAGCGCACCACGCATCTCCGCGCTCGAGATGCAGACCCGCTTCCTTCCGCACCTCCGCAACGCAGCCGCTGAGCTTGCCGTCTTCCTGCGCTAAACTCCTGAATGCTTTGCCGTCTCCGCAGACGAATCTGCGGAGACCGGAGCCACGCATCGAACAAACGTCGCACCCTCCTCCGCATCCACGATCACCTCGCCGGTGCCCTGCGGAACCACAACCGCCTTGCCTGGCTCCAGTTCGACCTCTTCGCCCGGTGTAATCACCCAGGCCTTCCCTTTGAGCCCAACCAGGCATCCAGCGCCGTCCAGCGTCAGGCTCCGCTCTTCCATCCTGCCTAGTTCAAACCGATCCACCACAAAGTACTTCTGTTCGATCAGGCGCGTGAACCCCGCCATCTCTTTCGGAGCGACCTTGCCCGCAGCCGTCTTCGGCTTGATCACCTTTAACCCCTGCTCCAGGTGCAGCTCTCTCGGACGCCCATAGTCGTACAGCCTGTAGGTCACATCGCTCGTCTGCTGCGTCTCCAGCAACACTACGCCGGGCTCGATTGCATGCACGGTGCCCGCATCCACGAACAACATGTCGCCCACGCTCACGGGAACCTTCTCCACCAGGGATTCCATCGTGTTGTCGGCAACCGAGGCGGCCAGCATCTCCGCATTCACGCCGGGCTTAAGTCCCAGCATGACCGAAGCGCCCGGCTCAGCCTCCAGCACATACCAGCACTCCGTCTTGCCCCGAGCCTCACCTGCAGCCTGCGCCTGCGCGTCGTCGGGATGCACCTGCACCGATAGCTTCTCGTTCGGGAACAGCAGCTTCACCAGCAGAGGAAACTCCCCTCCCAGATCACCCGCAAGCGAAGCCAGTGTCTTCCCTGCCTGATCTCCCTCTTCCACCGCGCACTGCGGCCCCGTCAGCCACGCCTCGCCCACCAGTTCTTTCGTCCCGGTCTCTTCGTACCACGGCTTCAGGCTTTGCCTTCCCCATGGTCTTTCGCTAAACCACGGCTTCAATCGAAACGGTGCAACTCCCATTATTCCTCCAGCAATCTTTCTTCTATGACGTGTCATCCTGAGCGAAGCGGCATAGCCACGTAGTCGAAGGATCTGCGGTAATATCCGCAAAACTCATCCTTCAGCAAATCGCTTTAGTCGTCATCGTCATCTTTTTTGATCTTCTTTCTCTTCTCCAGCAGCATCGTCGGCACAGGCTTCTCGCCCATGGCATCCATCCATAGAATAACGTTCAGCTTCACTGGATCGGCCCGGTCCGCGTGCTTGAAGTCCATCTTCGATGATAACTTCGCGCCAGGAGCCGTCTTTTTATTCGCTGTATGTAGTTCGCCACAAAGGGCTTCTGATCTCCGGGTCCGGTAAATAACGAGCCGATCATCGAGCTGAATGCATCGTTGTTGTTCATCGGCGGCAGCCCCAGCAACGTCTCCATCGTCCGGATCACGCTCACCGTCGAATAGAACCGGCTGTCCACAAAGACGCTGCCATCTTCTTTGTGCGGAGCGTACTTGCTGATCACCAGCGCCAGGCTCCTGTGCGCGTCCACATGATCTGCGCCATTCTGTGCATCATCCTCCAGGATGAAGAATGCCGTGTCGTCCCAATAGGCCGAGTGCGACACCGCATCCACCGCGCGGCCGATCGCAAGATCGTTATCCGCCACCGACGAGCGCGGTGTAGGGCCACCCGGAGTCGTTCCCGCCGTGTGATCGTTCCCCATCCTCAGGATAAGGAAGTTCGGCATCGTGTCCTTGTCTGCCTCGCGATCCTTCACCCAGCCGCCAAAGTGCTTCAGAAACACCTCCGCGCGAATCTGCTCCGGAACCCTCAGGTTGAAATCCGGTTGCTCCGACGCGAAGTGCCCCACCAACTCCGGCTTGGTCGCAATATTCTTCGCCAGCAAAGGAATCGGCCACGACCACTTGTTCACTCCGCCGCCCCACTCCGCGGGAATCTCCTCCCCCGGCTGAATCGAGGGCCGGTCGCACTTCAATCCCTCCAGCAGTGGGCCCTCTTGCGAGCTTCCACTCTTCTTCACATCGCAGAACGTCGACGAGATGTACTCGCCGAAGTTGTAGTACGTCTTGCCATGCTTCGCCAGATTGCCCCACAGGTAGCCGCTCGAAGGCTCATTCACATCCGGAATATTCTGCAGCAGCGGATATCCCTCCGCCACCACGCCCTCGAAGTCATACGTTCGCTGCGATCCGCGATAGCTTTGCTCCCACGTTCGCTCCAGGTAATCGGTGCCAATCGCCGCCATCGACCACACATGCCCGTCGCCCGAAACCTCACCGGAATCGTAGAAGTTATCCAGCACGCCAAACTGCAGCGCCAACGCATGTTGGTTCGGCGTCACATCCTTTCCATACATCGTCAGACTCGCATCGCCGTTGCCCACACGCTTACCGTTCTGCTCCAGATCGCCGAACACCTGGTCGTAGGTCCGGTTCTCTTTGATGATGTAGATCACATGCTTGATACGGCTGTCCGATCCATCGTGAAAACGTATCTTCTCCTCCGCCGCCTTCATCCGGTTCGACTCCAGCACCTCTGCCGTCCATCGCGGAAGCTCCTTCTCCATAGCAGCAATATCCAGCGAAGCCACCGAGCCATAGATCAGCGTCGCGATATAAGTCGATTTCAACTTCCCGTACTTGGCCTCCGTCTCCGGAGTCAGGCGCTGGGGAAAGTTATTCGGCCCCGTCCCCTTTCCCTTCGCCGTGGCCACGTAGAGCTTTCCATCCAGCAGGGTCATCGCTGTCGGCATCCACTCCGTCGGCACAAAGCCCACAGGCTCTATCATTCCCTTGCCTGCCGTCTTCGCCGTAAGCTTCGTCGTATCCAGAACCGCAACCGCATCCGATGCGGCATTCCCCACATACACTCGACGTCCGTTCGGCGAAACTGCCAGCGCATCCGGCTCCGCGCCAAAGTAACTCTGTCCCGGCAGCCGCGTATCGAAATATCCCTTCACCGCAAACTGGCCCTTGTCGATCGACACCGCAGCCACGGCATCCCGGTTCGCCAGCGCGACATACATCGTCTTCTCGTCCGGTGCAATCGCCATAACCACCGGATGCGTCCCCGCAGCAGTTGCCACAGTCGGCTTCAGCAGCGCCAGCTTCTTTCCTACCGTGCCCTGCTTCAGATAGAGCTCAACAACCTCCGACGCATTCCACAACGCTACAAACGCTCGTGTCTGATCCTTCGTAACCGCCAGGGCAATCGGATACGTCGAAGGCACCGCGTCAGTCTCCGACAGGTCGAACCGCTTCTCCACCGTGCCTGTCGCGGCATCCATCAACAGCACATCGTCCGAAAGATTTCCCGCAACGAGCAGCTTCTCCGCGCCTTTGTTGCCAATCACCGCGATCGCCGCGGGAAATGGAACTCCCTTGTCACCCTCGACGCCACCCACCAGCAGAGTCTTCCGCCCGGGAGCGAGCTGCTGCATCGGAATCTTCAGCATCTTCTCGCGCGTGATCTTCCCGTCCCGAAATCCGTAGACGAGAATCCCGCTTCCCATCTTCTTTTCGCCGTCGCCAAGAGGATCCGTCTCCGACCCAAGACTCGCATACACATGGCTTCCATCTCCACTAAACGCCAGCCCCGAGTACAGCGTCTGCTTCGCCCCCACCAGGGTCCAGTCGTCCGGAAAGTCCTCGACCTTACCGGTCTTCGTATCCAGAACCGAAAGCGACTGCATATATCGCGACTCGTAGGTCCCATACCCGGCGTTCACCGTCACCACGTAACGCTTATCCGGCGAGACCGCCATAGAGATGGGGAGACTGTTGACCCTCTGCGGCCCGCCTGGAACCGGCGGCAGAATCTGCTTGCTGGTGGGCAGATCAATCGGCTTCTGCGGCCCCTTCTGCGCCCAGGCCACCCCAGCCATGCCCAACCCCAAAATCGTCCAACCCGCAAACCTACGCTTCGCCACTCCTCGAATCACTCAGCCCCTCCCAAAAATCCCAGCCCTGCCCAAACCGGGCAACTTTGGCAAAATCTATCTTCTTCACGACATTTCAACCAGAAGGATTAACTAAGGATAATCGCCGAAAGCGTGGGAGTTGGGAGTGCGGGAATCTAAAAGTGCTTTCAAAGAGGGAGTAGAAAGAGTCGATAGCCGGTAGGCTTCATTCCTCGTCATTTCAACGAGACTGCCATAACCAAAATCTGCCAGAGCGCGTTACTGAAGAGAATGGCGTTTCTCGAGATTTTATGCTCGATAGGATCTGCGATTCAGTGAACGCCTGACTTCAGGACTTAGGATCGGACGCCAGGCAGGCAAAGACCTCCCGATAGAACTCGGGGTGCGATTGCCAGGTCTGTCCAGTGACCATTCGGCCGTCACGAACAGCCTGTTGGTCTACGAATGTAGCTCCAGCTTGCTCCGCTTCGAAGCGAACGTGTTCATAGCAGGTAATACGTTTGCCTTTCGTAAGACCTGAGGCGGCGAGTATCTGGATGCCATGGCAGATGGCAAAGATCCATTTCTGCTTCGCATCGAACTCGCGGACAACTTCGAGCAACCGCCGATCATTGCGGAGATATTCAGGAGCGCGACCACCCAGAATGAGGATGGCGTCGTAGTCCTCCACGTTGATCTGGTCGAACGAGATGTCTGACTCTAAGCCGTAACCAGGGCGCTCGACGTAAGTATCCCACCCCGGCTCGAAGTCGTGCATTACGAGATGGAGACGACGAGCCGAAGGAGCGGCAACGGTGGTGCGCCAGTATTCCTCGCGAAACCGATGGACGGCGTAAAGCGCTTCGTAAGATTCGCCGGCATCTCCGGTAACAATCAATATCTGTGACATTTTGGGGCCCAGTTTATCACCTCAGGCAAACTTGAGCCCCAGTTAGAAGAGAATTCAAAATGTCTTTCGCGTCCTCAGAGCCACTAGCCCCAATAAGATTTCCTTGCAGGTTCCGGTGGAGCCTTGGATGCGGACGCGTCGACAGTATCAAACGGGATTATTGCTGCGTGAGTAAGCCCCAGTTGAATGCGAAGGTTTTTGAGCCATTCAATACGGCGGGAATTGGATTGCCTGTGGGGTTGAACGGCAGAATGTTTGTCGCGGTTGCCGTAGGCATGCCATTCTGCCCATAGGACGCATACTTGTGACACGAGATGCAGGAGGATGCAGCGACTGTGCCGTTCCCAACGATGCCTTCGATGACCGAGTTTCCGAGCGTATATGGCGTGCCATCCGGCGCAGTGAAGTCAACTTCGGTTGATTTCAGGCAGTAGTTTTGCCATACCGGAGAGAGATTCGCTTTTTGCATCAACTCTTTCAACGCGGGCGTTTTTTCGCATGCTCCGTAACCCTTGTTGAATTCCTTGCGATTTGGCAGCACCACGGCGTTTTTTGCTCCGTACGTGTCAAAGCAACCCATGTAGTCGCATCGGCCTGGATTCCTCTGATGTTCAAAGGTTCCCCACACCCAATTAGGATTCTGCCTGCTGGCCACGTGGATGCCGACCAACGCGTATACCGTCCCGTTTGACTCTGAAGTGTAGTACTCGTTATGAACATCGGCCGGGCTAAGCCCTGGAATCCACTGCTGCAGGGTGGGCACCGGAACCCAGTCACCTTTGATCGCAACAGAATCCGGATCCATCTCAAACTGCACGCCTAACCTGTATGCAGCCGCCCGTCCCGCCTGAGTGTTCATATGCTTGTTGACGATGTTGTTGTAGTTGGTGCGATTGCGGAAGACCTGTTCTGCAATGCACGGGACCGGGTTCCCAGTGGTTGGGAAATCGCCTGAGGCTGCGCCCTGAGGAGGCTTGGGCGGATCTCCACCACACGGCACGTCAAGCAAAGCCTTTGCGTTGCTCAAAGTAGCCGCTAGCGGGCGCGTCCCGTCTGCCTTCTTCATAAGCTCCAGGACACTTGTATGAAGTTTGAGAGGCTCTACCCCGGATGGCCAATGCGGCTTCGACGTGAATGTATCCGCATCCGTCGCCCAGGTCTCGAACACCACGTGTGACGGAGCCGTGGGGGCCGGCGCAGTGAATTGTGTGAACACTTCCCATAGGAAGGCATCCGAATTCTCGGTCTTGCCTTCGACAGCTCCAGCCTGTGCTGGAACTGCAACCGACGGTAACGCAGTCGCAGCCGTAGCAACGCTTGCAGGCGCAGCTTTGGGTGCTTCGTTATTGCAACTTGTGAGGACTAGGGACGCGCACGAGGCGATACCCACCAGGAAACTTCGTCTAAGCATTGACATATTCAGCTCCGCGAGTCATGTAGCTTACGAACGAATCGTTGTATGGAAAAACTGCAACAGTATTGCTTCATCATTGTGAACAAGCAAGAACTTTCTTTGACAATGTGCGTCCCACAACGCTCTTGTAGCCGAGCTGCTCTTCGAGGGCGCTGCGCTTGCTATCAGCCGACGTTTCGCCACCTTTTGCAGATCGTCCGTCTGCCAGTTGGCAGTCGGTACGAATGCAAACGGCTTCTTCCCTGCCATGATCACGCAATACTTTCAAACGCAAGCTATAGGGGTACTGAGAAATCGGCTTGTAGGAACTGACCGGCTAGCCCCAACACTTCCGCTATCGGCGTTTATGAGGACTAACCCCGTTTGCGACCGCAAATTCCTAGACGCTTCTGCTTCCAAAGTTGCCGGTGGCCACAGACAGCCATTCTTCAAACTCGTCGACGCCGAATTTGTTTTTCGCGTAGTTGCATCCTAGATGGGTGATGTGCAAATTCTCGCCACGATAGTCTCCTCTTGTGCTGTCGATCCGATCAGGAGAAGGCTGTAAAAGTCCAGGAAGAACGGGCATCGGTATGGGGCGCTGACAGAGCCCACAGAACCCCTTCTGCTCTTCCCACTTTTTAAAGATCAGCTCCATCGTTTCCGTTCGCGGTCCGGCTTCACGATTCGGATTTAGGCGAATTGATGTAGATCCGCTTGCTCTCGCCCGCTGCTCAATTAAGTCCGCCATTCTGTAGACTTCCTGTTTCAATTCTCTTGGCGCATCCAAAAGCCGCGCTCGGGCTTCCGCCTTCACCGCAATGGCTTGCTTCTTCAGAGCAATCTCAGTGAGTTTCAGATTTTGGATCGACTCCCGCTCTTCAGAGTCCAGTTGAACGAAGCTTCCGAAGTTTTCTGGGCTACCGAGCTTGCTGTAAGTGCGTGGAGCGTAATCGTAGATCGAGGGAAAACCACTTATCTCCCACGCCTTAGTGATCGCAAATGCATACATCCAACGGTCCCCAAAGTCCTTTTGCGACTGTGTCCAGCTTTCCTGCGGGATGAGGTCACGGGTCTTAAACTCCCCTCTGAGATCCATCGATACCAACGAAAGCAGTCGGCTTCGATGTGTGGGATCGGGCGTGTTGATACTGCTCGTTGTGCCGACATAGATCACAAAGTCCTGAACTGGGTCATAGACGCTCCGCATTCGTCGACCTACGGCCCGCTTTGAGAAAGACACGGCAGGCCAGTCGTCAGAGGCTGGCCCCCATTCAGATTTCAAGAAGAACTTGCTTTCGGGACTAACGACCTCTTTCAGGAACATGCTGTCGATTATGCCAGAGCAATCTCGCCGTCCAAGTTGCCTAGCTTGAGGGCTAGCGTTACGCCACTATTCTTGGGGGTCGGTTCGAGGCCATAGCTCTTTGTGAACGGGGTGCCCGGCCAATGTTGCCCGCATCCTTCTGCCCATGAAAGAACCGGAGCTCTCGAATGGGTTATCAAGAGGAAATCGAAGGTAGTAATTGATTTGATCTACTGCTAGAGAGATGTTTTCCAGAGCATCTGCGGTGAAAACCTTCTTCTCCAGGTCGCCTTTCCGCACCCGCCATACCGCTATCTTTTCAAGCTCGCTCTTGGAGTATTCCCACATGCCATGAACGATTGCATGGCGATCTTCGGAGAGGGTTTCTATCTTCTCATGTTGTTCGAGTAGAACCTCTCGTCTCTTCCCGCTGGCTTTGTCAACAACATGCACTTTCCAGAGCTCACGGACGCGAGATGGTTGTAGGTTGTTCATGGCAGCAGGCAGATCATCTAGAGAATTCGGATGCAACGCCTGAACTGTCTGCATGAATATTTCCGATTCTAAAGCGCCCCAAGCAGCGACAATTCTTCCAATGAAGTAAAACTCGCGCTCCGAAAGTTCAAGATCGAGAAGCTGCATCAGCTTGCCAGCATTGTTAGGTTTATCGTCGGTCATTGTGATTTCCATCTCAACCTCGAGCCAGCTGCTCCGCCTTCTCCATCAACCCAGGAAGGTATGGCGCGATGATATGCCCGATTGATGTCGCGGCCGTAATGAACTTTGGGATCATGGCCAGATAATCAGTCTTCGTCTTCTGCGCCTTTAGCTCATCAAGCCGCGCTAAGATCTCAGTTCTCTCCGCAGTATCTGCGACAGCGCTTGTGATTGCTGACGCGAGGCTCTGGAACAGTTCCTTCTCGTTGACGGTGATTGTGTTCGTGGAGTGATCATCTCCCTGCACGACCTTACTTCCCGGTCCGGAAAGGTGAAAGATGTTGTTCACGACTGGCGTTGGCTCCGATGTCTGCGGTGTCAGATTGTAAAGATCGATCTTGGGCCCAATCTCCATCATGGCCTGTGATGCCCTCTTGCCGAGGTGAGAATAGTAGTTGGCTTTGGACATCTGGTTCGTACATTGCGCCGTCAGCTGAGCTTCCGCCATCAGAGTGGCCTTTCGCGTGGCCACGACACCGACCTGCTTCTCTGCCAGATCCTTCATCACTTCAGGACCGATCTTCAAGCCCTTCCTCCCATAAGCATCGATGTAGAGCTCAGCGGTCTGATGGAGCACTTCCGCCATCAAGGCTTCTTCTATATCCACTTCACCGAGAACGCAGGCGCTTGAGTCCCTACTGTGCCCTCGCTTGCTGAGCGTCACGTATAAATCGCCATTCCGCTGGAGCCTCTGGTCTTTCATCTGCATGAGCTTTGCAAGATAAGCCTTATCGACGTATCTCTTGATCTCCGCACGCGCGATGGCGTCATTCATGGGCTCGAATCCCCTTACTCAGTGGTGAAGAATTGCGGCATACCGTCTTTTCGTCCACTGAAAGGCGGCACCGCAAAACGAATCTCTCGTTTGGCGGATTGGTCGAAGGATAACAGCTCTGTCCCATCTAATTTGACGACAAATCGCCAATGCACTGACATCGGATTGGTCACGATAAGTCGGCTTCTCGGTAGCGATGGGCTTGACTCAACAGAAGGGCGTTTGTAAGAGCGGCGCCTCATTCATCGCACAGTCTCACGAAACATGGATGGTAATTCACGCAAAACGCGAACCGCTTCCAGGTACCTTCGCCCAACGCTTCATCGTTGGGTTTGTCGGCTCTCTAAGACCCGAGGCTGAAAGCGCAGATCGCACTGCCGTGGGCCGGCGCGAAGCCCAACTGGGTTCCCAACAAGCTCGCTCCTTGGGTGGAAAGGCGAAGCGACCGCCGCCTGGCGTAACCATGAAAGTCTGTCAAGCCCCAAACCAACCTAACTCACACAAACGAAACATACATCCGTCTGCCGATCAGTTCCAGCCATCCTGCTAAAGTTAAACAAGAAGAAAGAAAAGCCCGGAGTTCTATCTCCAAGCTAAATCACTTATATTCAATAAGTTACAGGAACTTCCTTTTATTTTGAATACTTTGCAGCTTTAGTCCAAAGCTAAACAAAATAGAATCAAGACTTTGCGCAAAAACAGGCCAGAGGGGCCCTTACCGTTCCGCGGCCTTCCTGAGCGTCTCGGCTGCAGACTCTGGCGTGATGTCCCTCTGCGGTGAACCCAGCAGCTCAAAACCGACCATGAACTTCCGCACCGTCGCCGACCGCAAAAGCGGCGGATAGAAGTGCAGGTGAAAGTGCCACTCCGGATGCTCCTCGCCATCGAACGGCTGCGGATGAAGTCCCATCGAATACGGAAAGGGAGTATCGAAGACCTTATCGTAGGTCGAAGTCACCGACTTCAGCATCGCAGCCAGATCGTCGCGCTCCGCATCCGTCATCGCCGCAAGATCCGCGACGTGACGCAACGGCAGAATCATCACCTCGAAAGGCCACACCGCCCAGAAAGGAACCACCGCAACGAAGCTCGCATTGGAAGCCACCACACGCTCGCCGCGCGCGACCTCCATCTCGCGGTACGCGCACAACAGGCAGCAGCCACGCTCCTTGAGATATGCCGCCTGTGCCGCCTGCTCGACAATAGTCTCATTCGGAACCGACCGGCTCGCCCAGATCTGGCCATGCGGATGAGGATTGCTCGCGCCCATCATAGCGCCGCGGTTCTCGAAGACCTGCACGTACGCAATATCGTCACGCGCGCCCAGCTCCTGCGTCTGCGAATCCCAAAGGTCCACGACTTTGCGGATGTCCGCGACCTCCATCTTCGCCAGCGTCAGGTCGTGGCGCGGCGAAAAGCACAACACGCGGCAGACGCCGCTCTCGCCCTCAGCGATCAGCAGCCCCCGGCCCTCCTCATCGTCGAGAAAGCGAGGAGCATCCGGCTTCAGCGCCGCAAAGTCGTTCTCGAAGACATAGGTGCTGGTGTAGTTGTCCGTGCGCAGCCCTCCGGCCCGCATGTTGCCCGGGCAGAGATAGCACTCGGGATCGTACTTCAACGCGGCGGGTTGAACCGGCTTCTCCACCTGTCCCTGCCACGGACGCTGCGTGCGATGCGGAGAGACCAGGACCCACTCCCGCTTGAGCGGATTGAACCTGCGATGCGGATTCTGCTGTGCCAGTGGATTCAAGCGACACCGCCCTTCGCCGCCAACGCCAGGGCTCCGTCTGTCGGCTCGCAGATGAAGCAATCCGCGTCAATTGCAATGGCCTGTGCATACTCGCGTCGCACTGCGGCAACGAACTCTTCTGCTCTGGATTCGCTCACGACATTCACGGTGCAGCCACCGAAGCCGCCGCCTGTAATCCTCGCGCCGACGCAACCCGGCTGACGCAATGCGATCTCGACCAGCGTATCGACCTCGGCGCAGCTCGCCGCAAAATCATCGCGGAAACTTGCATGAGCCTTCACCATCAGCTCACCGAACCGCTTCATGTCTCCTGCCAGCAAAGCTTCGCGAGCCTCGAGTACGCGT
>Ga0193716_1001517_pt1 | contig 13497 bp, 9 predicted proteins | sample U2c1metaG_FD_145901 | JGI IMG/M metagenome (GOLD analysis project Ga0193716, IMG submission 145901) | Soil microbial communities from a riparian zone of the East river system, Colorado, United States - U2c1 | ecosystem: Environmental > Terrestrial > Soil > Riparian zone | place: USA: East River...
GGAGACGGTGCCAGAGTCGGTGCCCGTCGCAGGCGAGGCCCGCGTCCGGACCACCGTCGTCGGGATCTGCGGTTCCGACCTGCACGCCGCCAGCGGCCACCATCCGTTCATCGATCTGCCCTATCGGCCCGGCCACGAAGCGGTCGGCGTGGTCGAGGCGGTCGGGCCCGGTGTCGACGAATCCTGGATCGGCAGAAGGGTCGCGATCGAACCGAATCTGGCGTGCGGGCACTGTACGCAGTGCCGCTCTGGCCGGTACAACATCTGCCGTGAACTGCAGGTGTTCGGGTGCCAGACGCCCGGTGCGCTGGCCGACTCGTTCACCATTGCCGAGGACCGGCTGGTCGAGTTGGCCGACGATCTCGACGACCGGCACGCCGTCCTGATCGAGCCGCTGGCGACCCCGGTGCACGCGGTGCGTCGCGCCGCAGAGACCGTCGGGGATCTGTTTGACAGGCCCGTCGTGGTGATCGGCGCCGGACCCATCGGGCTGTTCGCGCTTCTCGCGGCACGGCACGTCGGCGCCAGGGTGGTCGTCGCCGACCTGCTCGAGTCCAAGCGGGCCAGGGCCGAACGCCTGGGTGCAGCCGGAACTTTCGACCCGACGGCACCGGACGCCATCGCCGCCGCACGCAGGCTCCTCGGCGGCCCTGCCGCAGTGGTGATCGACTGCGTTGCGCGGGAGAGCTCGGTGGCACAGGCCGTCGAGCTGGTCGACAAGGGCGGCGCGATCATGATCGTCGGCGTCGCCGCAGGCGCCACCGCTGTGCCGCTGGACCTGATCCAGGACCGAGAGTTGACCCTGATCGGCAGCCTGATGTACGTCCGCGAGGACTTCACCGCGGCGCTCGACATGTTGGCCTCCGGTGCGGTGCCCGTCGACGAGATCATCAGCGCCGAGTTCGATCTCGAACATTCCGCCGAGGCGTTCGCCGCCTCGGCGGATGCGGAGAACGTCAAGGTTCTCGTCACCGTCGGAAGCGATCCGGGGAGATCCCGATGAGCCAGGCGGTGCTCGAATGCGCGGACATCCACAAGAGTTTCGGCGGTGTGCCCGTGCTCAAGGGCATCACCCTTGATCTCCAGCCGGGGACGGTCACCGCGCTGGCCGGCGAGAACGGCGCTGGCAAGTCGACGTTGATGAAGATCGTCAGTGGTCAGTACAGCGCCGATCACGGCACCGTGTCGGTCAAGGGCAGCCACCTCACCCCTGGCAATACCCGCGACGCGGTCAAGCACGGCGTGGCCATCGTGCCGCAGGAGCTGGCGTCCATCGAGGACATGACGGTCTACGAAAACCTGTTCGTGGGAAGAGAACTGCGGGTCGGCCCATTCCTGAACCGACACGCGATGATCGGGATGGCCGCGGAGACCCTGGCTGCGTTCGACGTCGCGATCTCACCCACGGCCCGGATGGGCAGCCTGCCGGTCGGCATGCGGCAGATCGTCGAGATCGTCAAGGCTTCTCGCACCGGTGCCCAGGTGGTGATGCTCGACGAGCCCACCTCGGCGATCTCCGAGCGCGAGGTCGAAGGCCTCTACAAGATCGTGCGCCGACTGCGTGAGCACGGCGTAGCGATGGTCTACACCACCCACAAGATGGCCGAGATCCGCGCCATCGCCGACCGTGTCGTGGTGTTGCGCGACGGCGGGCTCATCCTGGACGAGCCCATCGAGGGAGTGTCCGACGACGACATCGTCACCGCGATGATCGGGCGCGAACTCGACACGTTGTTCCCCGAGCGTGGTGTGCCCAGAGCGGATGCGGTGCTCGAGGTCAAGGACCTGCAGGTCGCGGGGGCTTCGGCGCCGGTGTCGTTCTCGGTGAGGGCCGGCGAGATCCTTGGTCTGGCAGGCCTTGTCGGTGCGGGCCGCACCGAACTGCTCGAAGCCGTCTTCGGGTCCAGGAAGACCACGGGTGGCGAGATCACGGTGAAGGGCAGGCGGGTCAAGCGCAATGCTCCCGCCGCCGCGATCACCGAGGGCATGGCGATGGTCCCCGAGGACCGCAAGCTCTCCGGCGTGGTGCTGTCGATGAGCGTGCTCGACAACGGCTCGCTGCCACGACTGTCGTCGTTGTCCGTCGCCGGCTGGCTGCGTGGCAAGTCGCGCACCAAGGCGGTCTCGGACGTGATGTCGTCCGTCCACCTGCGCAGCAATGGGCTCAAGCAGTCCGTTGGCACGCTGTCGGGTGGCAACCAACAGAAGGTCGTCCTGGCCCGATGGCTCACCGGTGACGTCAACGTGTTGCTGCTCGACGAGCCGACCCGCGGCGTCGATGTGGGCGCGCGCAGCGAGATCTACCGCATCATCACCGATTTCGCGGCAGCCGGGATGGCCGTCGTGATGGCTTCGTCGGACATGCCCGAGATCGTCGGGTTGTCGCACCGGGCGTTCGTCATGCGGGGCGGCGCGCTCGTCGGCGAGCTGGACCGCGACGCCCTCGACCATCCCGCCGTGCAGGAATCCGTCTTCCGGATGGCGACCGCACTCGGCGGTCGGACACCCGAACCCTCATCAACCGCCGTGCGCTCGCCAGAACCACCGGAGGCAGAATCGTGACAACTGGGCTCAGCACCGACGACACCCCACCCGAAGTCGACAAGGCGATCGTTCCATCCCCGACCACCGGTGAACCGGTCCGGCTGTTGTCGAGGGGGTGGTTCGCCGGAGTGGCGTTGCGCTACTCGATGGTCATCGTGATGCTGCTGGTGATCATGTACTTCAGTTACCGCAGTGCACGATTCAGCACTCCCGAGAACCTGTTGACCATCCTGGTCGCCGCCGCCCCGTTCGCGCTGATCGCGCTTGGCCAGACCCTGGTGGTCCTCACCGGCGGCATCGACCTCTCGGTCGGTAGCGTGATCGCGGTATCGGCAATGGCGTCCGCGGCGACGGCCAAGGCCAACCCCGGCCAGGTATGGATGACCGTGCTCGTCGCGATGGTGGTCGGGCTTGCGGTGGGCTCGGTCAATGGAATCCTGGTGTCGCGCATCAACGTTCCACCGTTCATCGCAACGCTCGGCACACTGACGGCGGGCTCCGGTCTTGCGTATGTCATCGGTGGCGGTGCCCCGATCAACGGCCTGCCCGCGGAGTTCGGCTCGATCGCCAACACGAAGATCATGGGGCTGCAGATCCCGGTATTGGTAATGATCATCGGCATCATCGTTCTCGCCGTGGTGATGAAGCGGACCACCTACGGGATGCGGGTGTACGCCGTCGGCGGCAACCGCAATGCCGCGGAGATCGCAGGCATCAACGCGAAGAACGTCCTGTTCAGTGTCTACGCCTTCTCCGGTCTGCTGGCGGGCATCTCCGGGGTGATGTTGGCCTCGCGCGTCATCTCCGGGCCACCCAACCTCGGGCAGGGTTACGAGCTCGATGCCATCGCCGCCGTGGTCATCGGCGGCGCCAGCCTGATGGGCGGCCGCGGCACCGTATGGGGAACGGTGCTGGGCCTGTTCATGATCCAGACCCTCAACAACGGCCTGGACATCCTGGTGGTGCCTGCCTACTGGCAGGACGTCATCAAGGGTGTGCTCATCGTCGCGGCGGTGGCCGTCGACGTCTGGTCGACCCGAAGACGAACGTGATCCGTTGGCACGCAAACCCTTCACCACCGAACGTCACCAAGAGAGTGAGAGATAGATGAGACTGACGACGAAGTTGGCCGTGATCGCCTCTGCAGGAATGCTGGGACTCGGCCTCACCGCCTGCGGCGCGGGTGACACCGAATCCAAGAGCGGTAAGACCCGGATCGGCGTGACGGTGTACGACATGAGCTCGTTCATCACCGCAGGCAAGGAAGGCATGGACGCCTATGCCAAGGCCAACAACATCGAGCTGCTGTGGAACTCCGCCAACGGCGACGTCTCCACCCAGGCCAACCAAGTCGACTCGCTGATCAACCAGGGTGTCGACGCCATCATCATCGTTCCGATTCAAGCGGATTCGCTTGGCCCGCAAGTGCAGACCGCGAAGTCGAAGGGCATCCCGCTGGTGGCCGTCAACGCTGCCTTGAACAACAAGGACGTGGCGGGCAACGTGCAGCCCGACGACGTTGCCGCCGGCGCGCAGGAGATGCAGATGATGGCCGACCGCCTCGGTGGCAAGGGCAACATCGTCATCCTGCAGGGTCCGCTTGGCCAGTCCGGCGAGATCGACCGCACGAAGGGCATCGAGCAGGTCCTGGCCAAGTACCCCGACATCAAGGTGCTGGCCAAGGACACCGCCAACTGGAAGCGCGACGAAGCCGTCAACAAGGTGAAGAACTGGATCTCGGGCTTCGGGCCTCAGATCGACGCCGTGGTGTCCGAGAACGACGACATGGGCCTCGGTGCCCTTCAGGCGCTCAAGGAATCCGGTCGCACGGACGTGCCGATCGTCGGCATCGACGGCATCGAGGACGGCCTGAACGCGGTGAAGAGCGGCGAATTCATCGGTACCTCACTACAGAACGGCACCGTCGAACTGTCGGCAGGGCTCGCCGTGACCAATGCGCTGGTCAAGAAGGAGAAGGTCAACACCGAGCCGGTCTACATCATGCCCGCGATCACCAAGGACAACGTCGACGTCGCCTACCAGCACGTCGTCAGCGACCGGCAGAAGTTCCTCGACGGCCTCAGTGAGCTGACCGCACAGAACCTCAAGACGGGCGATATCGCCTACGAAGGCATTCCGGGCCAGAAGCAGCAGTAATCGATTTCGCGACGAGGAGTGCAGATGAGACTGACCACCAAGATCGCGGCGATCGCTTCGGCGGCCGCGCTGGGTTTCGGGATGACGGCCTGCGGCGCGGGTGACACCGAGGCCAACAACGGCAAGACCCGGATCGGCGTGACGGTGTACGACATGAGCTCGTTCATCACCGCAGGCAAGGAAGGTATGGACGCCTACGCCAAGGCCAATGGCATCGAGCTGCTGTGGAACTCGGCCAACAACGACGTCTCTACCCAGGCCAGCCAGGTCGATTCGCTGATCAACCAGGGCGTCGACGCCATCATCGTGGTTCCGGCGCAGGCGGATTCGCTTGGCCCGCAGGTCGCATCGGCCAAGGCGAAGAAGATCCCGCTGCTCGCCGTCAACGCGGCGTTGGAGAGCACCGATCTGTCCGGGAACGTGCAGCCCGATGACGTGGCGGCCGGTGCGCAGGAGATGCAGATGATGGCCGACCGGCTCGGCGGCAAGGGCAACGTCGTCGTCCTGCAGGGGCCACTCGGCGGATCCGGTGAGATCAACCGCGGCAAGGGCATTGACCAAGTCCTGGCGAAGTATCCCGGCATCAAGGTGCTTGCCAAGGACACCGCCAACTGGAAGCGCGACGAGGCCGTCAACAAGACCAAGAACTGGATCTCCAGTTTCGGGCCGCAGATCGACGGCGTGGTTGCGCAGAACGACGACATGGGCCTCGGCGCGTTGCAGGCGTTCAAGGAGGCGGGCCGCATCGGCGTGCCGATCGTCGGCATCGACGGTATCGAGGATGGCCTGAACGCCGTCAAGAGCGGCGAGTTCATCGGTACTTCACTGCAGAACGGCACCGTCGAATTGTCGGCGGGGCTGGCCGTCGCCGACGCGCTGGTCAAGGGCGAGCAGGTCAAGACCGATCCGGTCTACATCATGCCCGCGATCACCAAGGACAACGTCGACGTCGCGATCCAGCACGTGGTGACCGAACGGCAGCAGTTTCTCGACGGTCTGGTCGCGCTGACGAAGGCGAACCTGAAGACCGGTGACATCGCCTACGAGGGCATCCCAGGGCAGAAGCAGGTCTGATCAGCCCTGGCGAAGCACGCCAAGGCGCTTGATCGCCTCTTCCATCGTGTCGTCACGTTTGCAGAATGCGAAGCGCACCAAGTGATTCCAGTCGCCGACGTGCGGGGCGCCGGGATCGCAGAACGCCGACATCGGGATGGCCGCCACCCCGGCCCGCTCGGGCAACTCGGCGCAGAACGTCGTGCTGTCGGCGTACCCGAGCGGGCGTGGGTCTGCACACAGGAAGTAGGTGCCGAAGCTGTCGTGCACGCCGAAGCCGATGTCGGTGAGCGCGGAGGCCAGCCGGTCGCGCTTGGCCTGGAACGACTCCCGCAGCGCGGCCACCCATGCGTCCTCGGTGTCCAGCGCGTGAGCCACCGCGGGCTGGAACGGTGCCCCGTTGACGTAGGTCAGGTACTGCTTGGCGGCCCGCACCCCGGCGATGAGTTCGCTTGGCCCGCAGGCCCACCCGATCTTCCATCCGGTGCAGTTGAACATCTTCGCGGCACTGGAGATGGTGACGGTGCGCCCGGCCATCCCCGGATAGCCAGCCAACGGCAGGTGACGGCGGCCGTCGAACACCAGCTGTTCGTACACCTCGTCGGTGATCACCAGGAGATCGTTGGCCACCGCGATCTCCGCGATCGCGGAGAGCTCCGCGTCCGTCGCCACCATGCCGGTGGGGTTGTGCGGCGAGTTGACGATCAGCGCGCGGGTCCTTGGCGTGATCGTCGCGCGCAACGCGTCGACGTCGATCGCGAAGCCCCGGCCGTCGGCAACCAGGGGGACCGTCAGCCGATGACACCCGGCCATGGCGACGACAGGGGAGTAGGAGTCGTAGAACGGCTCGATCAGGACGACTTCGGAGCCGGGCTCGATCAGCCCGATGACCGCAGCCGCGATCGCCTCGGTCGCGCCGGTCGTGACGAGCACCTCGGTGTCCGGGTCGTACTCGACGCCGAAGTGGCGTTGGCGCTGCGCGGCGATCGCCTCGCGCAGCGCAGGGATGCCGGGTCCTGGCGGGTACTGGTTGATCCCGTCGGCGATGGCATTCTCGGCGGTCTTCAGCATCGCCGGCGGGCCGTCCTCGTCGGGGAAGCCCTGGCCGAGATTCACCGCGCCGATGCGCGCCGCCAACGCCGACATCTCGGCGAAGATCGTGGTGGCGTAGGGCTGGAGCCGAGTCACCGTCATGGCCGTCGAGCCTAGCCGGACCTCCTGGCCCGCCATCCGCGCGTTGTGCGCGATCAGGGGTGAGCCATCAACGCTTGGGTGGCCACACCGGAACCTCGCCACGTCCCGAGCGGAACCGCACGGCCTTCGACCGCACGAACTCGTGCAGCGTCTCGGGTGCGTTCTCCCGTCCGAACCCGCTGCCCTTCACCCCGCCGAAAGGCGAGCCGAGGAACGAGCGGCGCATGTAGTTGTTGACGAAGACCATGCCCGCCTCGAGCCGCTGCGCGATGTGCCAGGCCTGCGCCTCGTCGCGACTGCAGATCGCCGCCGTCAACCCGTACGCGGTGCCATTGGCGATCTCGACAGCCTCGTCGAGGGTCGAGAATCGCATGATCAGGGCGATGGGACCGAAGATCTCCTCTTGTCCCACAGTCGAATCCGGGGTCACGTCGGCGAGCACCGTCGGCGGCACCCAGTAGCCGCCTGCGAACGCGGGGTCGGTCGGTACGACGCCCTGGCCGACGATGCGCGCGCCTTCGTCGATGGCTGTTTGCAGATAGCCGAGCACCCGGTCGCGCTGGTTGGCGTCGACCATGGGGCCGATGTCGGTGCGCGGGTCGAGTCCGTCGCCGACGACGAGGGCGACCGCCTTGGCCGTGAACTGCTCGAGGAACGCGTCGTACACCTCGTCGTGCACGAGGATGCGCGCAGTCGACGTGCACGCCTCGCCCTGGTTGTAGAACATGCCCTCCACCGCGATCTCGACGGCCTGCTCGAGGTCGGCGTCGGGGAGCACCATGAGGCTGTTCTTCCCGCCGAGTTCCATGGTCGCGTAGGTGAGATTCTCGGCAGCGGATTGCAGGACGCGGCGTCCGGTGGCCGTCGACCCGGTGAAGCTGATGCGCTCGACCTTCGGATGTGTGGCCAGCGCGGCGCCCGCCGCGATGCCAGGCACCGCGTTGAGCACCCCCGGCGGCAGCACCTCGTTGGCGATCTCGACGAGTCGCAGCACCGTCAGCGGCGCCTGCTCACCCGGTTTGATCACCACGGTGTTGCCGGTGACCAGTGCGGGGGCGCCCTTCTTGGCGAAGTGGATCGGGGGCCAGTTGAAGGGCAGGATGCACGCCACGACGCCGTAGGGCTCGTAGATCACCCGCGTCTCGATGGGTCCCTGGTCGATGATCTCGCCGGGCAGCGTGTCGCCGAGGCCTGCGAAGAAGTCGAAGCAGTTCGAGCTGAATGCAACGTCGTTGGCCAGCGCATCGCGCTTGGGCTTACCGTTCTCGCGCGAAACCAGCTCGGCCAGCTCATCGGCATGCGAACGAATGTTAGCGGCGACGTCGCGCAGATACGCGCCGCGTTGCCTGCCGCTCAGCGACCGCCATGCAGGCAGGGCGAGGCGCGCCGAGCAGACCGCCTGGTCGACGAGGGCAGCGTCACCGGCCACCACCCGAGCCAGCGTTGCTGCGGTCGAAGGTTCGATGACCTCGAACGTCGGGCCGTGGCCCATCGGGACGAACGCGCCGTCGATGAATGCGCCCCACTCCTGGCGTTCGAGGGGTCCATGCTCGGCGAAATGGGTGTCGGTCAACGTCATCTGCCACTCCGTTGGGTCTGTGTGTTCGTGCTCAAAAGCAGTTGCAATCGATTGCGGGCAGAGCATAGCTCTAGCGGCGGCGAGCGCGGAAGGGACCGTCGCGGATTCGTACACACGAGACACACCGACCGAGCCAGTCTCTGTCCAAACCGTTGACGCGTCGCCTCGGACTGTGGCACGATTCACTGCAATCGATTGCAAATTGCAGTGACAATCGGTCTGACAGAGAGGTTGGACATGCGCAGAACAACTGCATTTCGCGCGATGGCGGGGATCGCCGCCATCGCACTCGCCGTATCGGCGTGTAGTGCGGACAGCTCGAACAACGGGGACACCATCACGATCGGCGCCTCGCTACCGCTGACCGGTGAGTTCAGTCAGGGCGGCCTTGACACCCAGCACGGGTACGAGACCTGGGTCGAGATGACCAACGAGTCGGGTGGGCTGCTCGGCAAGCCGGTGAAAATCATCGTCCGTGACGACGCGACGACTCAGGACACGGCCGTCAGCAATTACAACAACCTGATTTCCAAGGACAAGGTCAATCTGGTGCTTGGCAGCCAGTCGTCGCTGCTGAACATCCCGTCCTCGGCGGTCGCCGAGAAGAACAAGATGCTGTTCGTCTGCCCGTCCTGTGGCTCGCCTGACATGTACAACCGGGGTTTCAAGTACATCTTCTTCTCGCAACAGACCGTCGCCACCGACCAAGCCAAGGTGTTCGCCGAATGGATCGCCAACCTGCCCGCCGCGCAGCGGCCGAAGACCGCGGCCTACCCGACGCTGGATGATCCGTTCGCGGGCCCGGTGGTCGAAGGAGCCGAGAAGATCCTGTCCGCGGCGGGCATCAAGACCGTCTACAAGGACGAATATCCGGCGACGACGAAGAACTTCGACCCCATCGTCAACGCCATGCGCGATGCCGGGGCCGAAATCGTGGTGCAGGGCGCACAATTCGAGGATGGCGTCAACATGATCCGGTCGATGAACCGTGCCGGCTACAAGCCGTCCATCGTGTACCAGAGCAGCTCGCCCACCTATGGACAGCAGTACCTCGAAGGTGTCGGAGAGCAGAACGCCGAGGGCGTGTTCTTCTCGTCGAGCTACAGCTCACTTGCCAAGACGCATCAGAACGCCGAGTTCATCAAGAAGTTCGAGGAGAAGTTCGGCGGGCTCCCGCCCGAGGACGCCGCCGACGGATTCGCCGCAGGGCAGGTGCTCGCCGCCGCGGTCACGGCAGTCGGCTCCATCGACGATCAGGCCAAGCTGGCTGACTGGCTGCGCAACAACACCGTCCAAACCATCCTCGGCCCGCTGAGCTGGAACGCCGACGGCAGCCCCAAGGGCGAGTTCCTGGTGGGTCAGTGGCAGGGCGGAGTCTCGCAGGTCGTGCTGCCCACCGATGTCGCCACCTCCGACAAGATCCTCCATTGGCAGGGCGGCCCGATCTGACGCCGCAGGACCGACGCAGCGCTAGGAGTCTCACCTCATGACGTCGTTCATCCAAACCCTCATCCTTGGCCTGCTGGTCGGCGCGCTGTACGCGCTGATGGCCTCGGGGCTGACCCTGATCTTCGGGGTCATGCGGGTGATCAACCTCGCCCACGGGGCCTTCGCGGTGCTGGCGGCGTTCCTGACCTTCACCCTGTGGAAGCACCTCGGCCTCGACCCGATCCTGTCGATTCCCATCGTGATGGCGGTGATGTTCGCCGTCGGCTGGCTGGTCTACGTAGCGGTGATCCGGCACGTCCGCGGATCCCACGTCAGCATGACGGTGTTGGCCACTTTCGGCATCGCTCTGATGCTGGAAGGGATCATGGGCTTCATCTGGGGCAATACGTCCACCGCGGTGCGGGTGTCGTATACCGACGCCTCGATTGCGTTGGGGCCGTTGTACATACCTCAGGTGATGCTCATCGCCGCAGGCATCGCGATGCTGATCCTTGGCGGTCTCTACCTGCTGCTCAACCACACCTGGGCCGGTCGCGCCATCCGCGCCGCCTCTGCCAACGAGGCTGGTGCGCTGCTGGTCGGGGTGAGCGTGGCCACGATCGCCGCGCTCACCTTCGCCATAGGTGTGTCGACGCTGGGCGCGGGCGGGGCGATGCTGAGCACCATCTACCCGTTCCTGCCCGGCTCGCACTACCAATGGATCGCCCGACTGCTGGCCATCGTCGTGCTCGGCGGTCTTGGCAGCCTTCCCGGCGCCATCCTCGGGGCGCTCGTCATCGGCGTTGGTGAGATCGCCGCCACCAGCTACCTCGGCGCGGCCTGGCCCGTCGCGGTGCCCTTCCTCGTCATCATCGTCGTGCTGATCACCCGCCCGCAGGGCATCCTCGGCACCCGCTTACGAGAGGACGCGGTCGCATGAGCACCTCAACGAAGACCTCGGCCGCCCGACTGCTGGATCCCAGGCTGCAGACGATGGTGACTCGGGCCGTCGTCGTGGTCGCCGCCGCCGTGATCGTGCTATTCCCGTTGTCGCCCAGCATGTCCGCGCAGAACACGATGATCATGACGCTGGTGCTCGCCATCGGCGCCAGCGGTCTCAACGTGATCACCGGCTTCACCGGCTACCTGTCGCTGAGCCAGGGCGCCTTCATCGGTATCGGTGCCTACGTTGGCGCAGTTCTGGCCATCCGGATCCCCGACGTTCCGCCGCTGGTGTGGGTGCCGGTCGCCGGCGTCTTCGCCGCGGCGATCGCCATGCTGCTGGGTCTGGTGACCTACCGCTCCCGGGGACCGGCGTTCGTGATCATCACGGTGGCCTTCCTGTTCCTCGCGCAGTTCGTCGCCATTCAATGGGTGCCGGTGACCAATGGCACCGCAGGGCTGACTCTGCCGCTGCCCGACTGGCCGGAGGCGTGGGGCAACTGGCCGTTCCACCTGGTCCTCGTGACGCTGTTGGCGCTGTCGCTGCTGATGACGTGGGCCATCCGGCGCACCAAATTCGGTATGGGGCTCATCGCGATTCGCGAGGACGAGGGCAAGGCAGGCACGATCGGCGTCAACGCTCCCGTGTACAAACTGCTGGCCTTCGGCGCCAGCGCGCTGTTCGTCGGCATGGCCGGATCTGCGTACGGCTACTACCTGTCGTTCGTCGACCCGATCAGCATGTTCTCGATCGTCACCAGCGCGCTGATCGTGCTTTCGGTCATCCTCGGCGGGCGCGGCACACTGTTCGGACCGGTGCTCGGCGCGTTCATCATCCAACCCGTCAACACCTTCGCCAATGACACCTTCGGAGGAGGCAACGCCCGCCTGGTGCTGTTCGGCGGTCTGCTGGTGCTGCTGGTGATCCTGCTGCCAAGGGGCATCCTGCCGACCGTGGCGGCACTGCTGGAGAAGGCGAGAACCAAAGGCACCGTTGGTCTTTCCGGTGCTCGACTCAACCCGTTGGACCGCCCGCTCTTGCCGGTCGACGTCAAGCGACCTGCGCCGACGGGGCGCACCCTGCTGGAGGTCCGCGGTCTGCACAAGAGCTTCGGCGGCAACCACGCGGTCGACGACTGCAGCTTCACGGTGCCCGAGGGCTCGATCACCGCGCTGATCGGACCCAACGGGTCGGGCAAGACCACGGTCTTCAACCTGATCTCGGGCACCATGATTCCCGACCGAGGCGAGATCCTGCTCAACGGCGAACGCATGGAACGTCTTTCGCCGTGGTCGAGGGCGCACCGCGGGGTGGGCCGAACCTTCCAGATCACCCGGCTGTTCCGCGAGATGACGGTGTTGGAGAACACCGTCGCCCCGTTGCGCGACTTCTCGGTGCGCCAATTGGGACTGGACGCGGTGAGCGGCTCGGAGGCCGCCCGCGCCGCCGAACTGCTCGAGTTCGTCGGGATGTCGGCCTACCGCAACGCCCGTGCCGGGTCGCTGTCCTACGGCCAGCAGAAGCTGGTGGAGCTGGCCCAGGTGCTCATGCTCGATCCGAAGCTGATCCTGCTCGACGAGCCGGCGGGCGGTATCAACCCGACCCTGATCGAGCGGATGGGCGATCTGATCCGCGATCTCAACGCCAAGGGCACCACCTTCCTGCTGGTCGAACACAACATGCCGTTCGTGGTGGGCCTGTGCGACCCGATCCGGGTGCTGGCGCGCGGCGCGGTGATCGCCAACGGCACACCCGAGCAGATTCAGAAGGACCCGCTCGTGCTCGACGCCTACCTCGGCGACGACTACCTGCTCGAAGCGCCGTCGAAGGCCAAGCAGGCCGCGAATGTCCCCGCGGTGGAAAGGAATCCGGCATGATTCGGCTCGAAGGAGTGGTCGCGGGCTACGGCGGCGGCAACGTCCTGCAGGGCGTCGACCTCGAGGTCGGGGCAGGCGAGCTTGGCTGCATCGTCGGACCCAACGGCGCAGGGAAGTCGACCGTACTGCGTGCGGTCAGTGGCCTACTGAAGCCGAGCGCGGGCCGCATCCTGCTCGACGGCGACGACATCACCGGCCTTTCACCCGACGCCGTGCTCGGCAGGGGCGTCACCCAGGTGCCGCAGAGCAACGGGCTCTTCTCCACGTTGTCCGTACGGGAGAACATCCTGATGGGCGCCTATGTCATCCGAAGGCAGCGCGCGTTGGTGCGGCAACGTTACGACGAAGTGCTCGACATGTTCCCGCTGGTTCGCGACAAGACCTCGATCCGCTGCGGCAACCTGTCCGGCGGCCAGCGCCGCATGGTCGAGTTCGCCCGCTCGTTGATGCTCGACCCCAAATTGGTGTTGCTCGACGAGCCCTCGCTCGGTCTGGATCCCAAGTCGCTCACCGTGATCGACGAAGCGGTCGCCATCATGCGCAATAGTGGCAAGGCCGTGCTGATGGTGGAGCAGAACGTGCGCTTCGGGTTGCGGATGGCCACCACCGGCATCGTGATGGAAAGCGGGAGGGTGCTGCTGACAGGGGAGGCCTCCTCGGTGCTGGCCAACCCGGAAATCGCCGACCTCTACTTCGGCGGCGCCGTGCACACCACGCCTGCC
>Ga0193716_1001520_pt1 | contig 13480 bp, 14 predicted proteins | sample U2c1metaG_FD_145901 | JGI IMG/M metagenome (GOLD analysis project Ga0193716, IMG submission 145901) | Soil microbial communities from a riparian zone of the East river system, Colorado, United States - U2c1 | ecosystem: Environmental > Terrestrial > Soil > Riparian zone | place: USA: East River...
ATTTCAGCGACATGATCGCGATAATTGGCGCCGGCACAGAAAATTGTGCCTGGATACAAAATAGGTGCCAATAACCGGACGTCACGCACGGGCGTGGCCGTGGCGCCGGCTTTGCCGCGGCGGCCGTTGCCGCGGCGGCCGGTGCCGCGACGCTGGTCGCGCGCCGCCTGCGCTAGAATCGGATTGACCACCGGCCATTTTTCGAGTATACGCAGCACCTGGGCGGGTGATGCGCTCGAGGATTTCACGCCGCTTGCCGCCATGACAGCAGCCGCATCCAGCAGCGAATCATCTACGACGATGCCGGCGCGCGGTTGTTCGTTGCCGCGAACATACGTGGCCAAACGGTAGGACTGTTCTCGCATCGGTGGCGCCATTGGTCAGGTGCTATTGCTAACCGGGGTCTGCCGCATCTTTAGATGGCAACGCAGACATTGCGCAGTTCGGTGTAGAACTCGAGCGAATGAATGCCGCCTTCGCGGCCGATGCCCGATTGCTTCGAGCCGCCGAAGGGCGTTCTCAAATCGCGCAAAAACCAGGAATTGATCCAGATGATGCCCGCCGTGATCGAAGTCCCCAGTCGAAACGAGCGGCCCACATCGCGGGTCCATATGGTCGCCGCCAATCCGTAGGGGGTGTCGTTCGCGAGACCGACCACCTCATCCTCATTGTCGAACGGACGAATGTGACAGCACGGTCCGAATATTTCCTCGCGTACGACCACTGAATCCTCGGCCAATCCGGTCCAGATGGTCGGTTGGATCCATGCGCCGCCGGCCAACGAGTCCGGCATCTGCGGTATGCCGCCGCCGCAGATCAACGTTGCCCCATCTTCAATTGCGCGCTTGTAATAGCGCAAGACCTTGTCGCGGTGCGCCGCGCTGATCAGCGGTCCTATGCCTGTGGTCTTGTCGGATGGGTGACCGGGCCGCATAGCCTCTGCCTTCACTTTGAGCGCCGCGACGAACTTATCGAAAATCGGCCGTTCTACGTAGACACGCTCGGTGCCGAGACAGATTTGACCGGTGTTCAAAAAAGATGCGCGCGCGATGCCCGCCACCGCGGCGTCAAAATCGCAGTCTGCGAATACGATGCCGGGATTCTTGCCGCCGAGTTCCAGAGACACCGGCCGGACTCCGTCCGCCGCAACTTTCATGATGGCGGAGCCCGTGGCGCTTTCACCGGTAAACGTGATCGCATCGACGCCGGCATGCCGGGTCAGGTGTTCGCCCGCCGAATCGGCGCCAAAACCATGCACCACGTTATAGACGCCCGGTGGTACGCCGACCGTTTGCATGACCTCGCCCAACAGAGTTGCCGTACCGGGGGTCTCCTCAGAGGGCTTGACGACTACTGTGTTGCCGCATGCGAGCGCCGGAGCGACCTTCCAGGTACATTTTTGACGGCGTCCGCAAACACGCGGAAATTAGCCGCGCCCCGCGGGATGTCGACATGCGAGGCGACGGACCGGGGCTTTCCGGTATCGGCGACCTCGGCATCGAGGAAATCATCGAAGCGGCGGTCGATTTCCCGGGCGACGGCGTACAACATCTCGGTTCTCTGCGCCAGGCTCATGCGCCCCCATGAACCCTGCAATGCCGCGCGAGCGGCCCGCACTGCCGAATCGACCTCAGCCGCCCCGCCCTCCGCGATGCTGCCGAGCAAACTGCCATCGACGGGGGAGCGTTTATCGAAGTACTTCTCGGTCGCCGAGGGTACGAAGGAATTATCGATGAAATGCAGGAATGTGGCGCCGCTCATTTGGCCCGTGACACTACGTTGACCAACCGGGAGGGTCTAATGAAAACTCGACATATCGGCAATTCAGAATCGACATAATGTGCAAGGTCCAAAGCTAAATTGCCGCTTTGCCAGTGCCATGCGCGCGCCTTGGCGGTACTATGCCGGAAGGGGTAAGTCATGAGCTTCAATCGGCTGGATCTCAATTTATTGCATGTGTTCAATGCGATCTACCATACGCGCAGCGTCACCGTGGCCGCGTCCAACTTGCATCTCACACAGCCGGCGGTGAGCAAGCAGCTCAACCGACTGCGTGAGTTGTTGAATGATCCCTTGTTCGTGCGCACCAACGAAGGGATGGCGCCGACGCCGCGCGCCGAGGCGCTGGCTGGCCCCATTCACCAGGCATTGAGTGAAGTCCACCACGCCATCGAGCGACAGCTGGGCTTCGATCCGCTGACATCGGATCGAACTTTTCGCATCTACCTCAACGACCTCGGGCAGATGGTGTTTCTACCCAAACTGCTTGACTTGATCGCGCGCGAAGCACCCTCGGTGAATATCCACACCGTCCAAGTGCCGCCTTCGCGGATGCGGGGCGTCGCCCTCGAGTCCGGTGATGTGGATCTGGCAGTGGGCTATTTTGACGATTTCGAAGGGTCCATCCATCAACAAGTATTGTTCGAAGAGCACTATGTGGGCATGGTGCGAGCCAATCATCCCACCATCCGCGAAAGGCTGTCGTTCGAGCAGTTTCTGGCGACGCCGCATTTGGTGTATCAACCCTCGGGCGGCGGCCACAGCTCTCAAGAAAGCGTGGTGGACAAGGCTTTCTGGTCGGCCGGAGTCGAGCGACGCGTTGCCGTACGCGTCGCGCACACCATGGGCGTGACCTCCATAGTGTCGCATACCGATCTTTTGGTGGTGGTGCCGCACCGGCTGGCGCTCGCCTGCGTGGCCATGATCGATGTCAACGTGCTTGAGCTACCCATTGAAATCCCTCGCTTTTCCATCGCCCAGTACTGGCACGATCGATTTCACGCAGACCCTGCCAATCGCTGGCTGCGCAGTGTCTTCTCACGGCTCTACGGCAGTACGTCGAGCCCCGCCGCCCGCTTTGCTCCCCGTGCACTGGACGTCAGCAACTAGGAGCCTGTCCGAGCGCCATGCCTGCCGGATATGCCGCTCATTTCGAGAGGTGATTTGACCCCTATTCCATAGGCCACTATCGTCCGATCGCGCGATGGCATTTGACGCAAACACCGTGCGCTCGCCTGAGTGCGCAAGTCGAGAACAATACATGTCTGGAATTCTTCAGGGTAAGTCGCTCATTGTGACAGGGGCAGGCGGCGGGATAGGTCGGGCAGCCTGTCTGGTCCTGTCCGCGGCCGGCGCCAAGGTGATTGTCACTGACATCAACGAGGAAGCCGGGAAGGCCACCGTCGAAGCGGTGGTATCCAACGGCGGCGCCGCGGCCTTCGTCAAGGCCGACTTGTCTCGCGAGGACGAAGTGAAGGCGCTGGTTGCGCAGGCCGTATCCACGTATGGCCGGTTGGACGGTGCATTCAACAATGCCGGTCTCGAACAGTGCGCGGTCCCCCTGCATGAACTGACCACCGAGCAATGGGAACGGGCGATCAGGGTCGATTTGACCAGCGTGTTCTGGTGCATCAAGTACCAAGTGATCGCGATGCTCTCGAGCGGCGGGGGCTCCATCGTCAACACGGCTTCCTCTCTTGGGCAAGTCGCCATCAAGAACGCCGGCGAATACATCTCCGCCAAGCACGGGGTCGTCGGGCTGACGCGTGCCGCAGCCGCGGACTACGGCGCCCGGGGCATCAGAGTCAACGCCGTATTGCCGGGCATTACTCTGACGCCGATGATTTCCCGGCTGGTGAGCGATGAGAACTTCAAACCGATTTTTGACAGGATTTTGGAACGTCATCCGATCGGCCGTTTCGGCCAGCCCTCTGAAATCGGAGAGGCGGTCAAGTGGTTGCTTTCCGCCGATGCCTCATTCATGAATGGGGCGGCATTGGCCGTCGATGGCGGATACCTTGCAACATGATGCGAATACCACCGAGGTGAACCCGTGTATCGATTAAGCCGAACCATCCCCGTGAACGAAGCTGGAAAGGTCTACCTGAGCCGGCACGACGTCTGGACGGGCTTGATGATGAAAGCCCAAAACGCCCTGCCGTACGTTCCGCAAATGCAAAAATGCGAAGTGCTCGAAGAGGGAGATGGTTGGCTGCTGCGCGACATCATCTTCAACAACACGGCGCTGCGTGAGCGGGTAACGTTCGAGCCGGAAGCCCGCGTCATATTCGATCGCGTCGGCGGCCCCGAGCTGGGGCGCATCGAAAATATCATCGGCGAGGACGAACACGGCAATCTTACGCTGACATTTGCATTCGGACTCACGAAGGACGGCATAGCGGAGAACACCGACGCTGAGCGGGCGCACTTCGCGCCGATGGAAGGCGCCTATATGGGAGCGGTAGCCGCCACGCTCGGGGCAGTCCGGCGCACCGTGGCCGAACAGGGCCGCGATAAAATGCCGCCGGCAAGCCCCGACGATGTGTCGGGGGACAACAAGTGGGTGTACGATTTCTTTAGGATTGCCGACAGCCTGCAAATGGAACCATTTTTGCAGATGTTTGCCGATGACGTGCAGCTGACCTTCGCCAACTATCCGACCAGCACCGGCAAAGCAGCGCTGCAGGGCGCCATTGGCGCGCTGTGGAGCCGGATTTCCGGCATGTCGCACAGCCTCTCCGGCGCCTGGTCGCTGCACGACGGCCGAGTTGGGATCGCCGAGAGCACCGTCATGTACACCCGGCTGGATGGGTCGCTGTACATAGCGCGGCCCGGCACCATGCTTCGCCGGCGCGGCGGTAAGGTTTCGCACCTGCGTATTCATGTGGACGTCACCGGGCTGTGAGCTGCTCGCTTTAGCTTTGCCGGCATCCCAAGGCCGCCCCTTCTCGCCCGCAGCCAACTGCGGCGCGCACCCCTGTGTCATCGGTTCATGAGGAAAGTTACATGATTGGCAAGGTCGGGCTAGAAGAACATTTTGCCATCCCCGAGACTCTGCAAGATTCAGCCGGCTTTGTGCCGGGCGACTACTGGATTGAACTCCGCCGCAGGCTGCTGGATATCCAAGACGACCGATTGCGCCAGATGGACGACAACGGAATGGAAATGATGGTGTTGTCGCTGAATGCGCCCGCCGTGCAAGCCGTTGCGTCGCCCACTCAGGCCAATTCGATCGCCGTGCGTGCCAACGATTTTCTGGCCGAACAGGTTGCCAAGCGCCCGGATCGATTTCAGGCGTTCGCAGCGCTGCCGCTCCAGGACCCCGATATGGCCGCGGCGGAGTTCGAGCGTTGCGTGAAGCAACTTGGCTTCAAGGGGGCTCTGGTCAACGGTTTCTCGCAGATGGGGTCGCCAGAGAACTGCGTCTATTACGATGCCCCTCAGTACGAGGATTTTTGGGGCTTGGTCGAAAAGCTGGACGTGCCCTTCTACTTGCATCCTCGCAACCCCATCCCCTCGTGGGCGCAAATCTATGGCGGGCATCCATGGTTGATGGGTCCAACCTGGGCCTTTGGCCAGGAAACGGCGGTACACGCGCTTCGCCTCATGGCGAGCGGTCTATTCGATCGGCATCCAGGCCTCAAGATCGTATTGGGGCACATGGGAGAAGGACTTCCGTACAGCTTGTGGAGGATCGACAATCGAAACGCCTGGGTAAAGGCGCCAAAGACCTACCCCGCCAAGAGAACTCTCGGCGAGTACTTTCAGAACAATTTCTATCTCACCACGTCGGGCAATTTTCGCACGCAAACCCTGATAGACGCCCTGCTGGAAGTGGGCTCCGATCGGATCCTATTTTCCACCGACTGGCCCTTTGAAAATGTCGATCACGCGGCGCAATGGTTCGATACCGCCTCCATCAGCGAAGCCGATCGCTTGAAGATTGGAAGAACCAATGCCGTCAAGCTTTTCAATTTGGACCTTTGAACCGGCTGCATTCTGGGCCCGACGAGGTGCGGTTCGTGATCAATATCGACGAGTGGACAATTACCAAGGCGGTGCTCGACGCACAACGAGGGTGCGCTGATCCTCGACTGAAGACCATCTTGGATAGCCTGGTGACTCACCTCCATGACTTCGCCCGCGAAGTGCAGTTGACCGAGAGCGAATGGCATGCGGGCATTGAATTTCTCACTGAGGTCGGGCGCTTTACCGACAATAAGCGCCAGGAATTCATTCTTCTTTCCGACACTCTGGGCCTCTCCACGCTCGTCACCGCGCAAAACAACTGCAAGCCTGAGGGCTTTACCGAGTCCACGGTGTTCGGCCCGTTTTTTGTCGAGGATGCGCCCTGGTGCGACAATGGCGACGACATCGCAAACGGCGCACATGGTGCACCGTGCTTCATCACCGGGACGGTGAAAGGAAACGAGGGAGAGACCATTGCAAATGCCCACATCGCGGTGTGGCAATCGGATGAGGATGGATTCTACGATGTGCAGCGGCCGGAATTGAGTCATCTGCAGGCTCGCGGCAATCTGCGCAGCCTCGCCGACGGACGGTTTCATTTCAAATCCATCGTTGCGGCGCCTTATCCGATTCCGAACGACGGTCCCGTGGGTAAGATGCTGTCGGCCGTGGGCCGACATCCGTGGCGCCCGGCTCACCTGCATTTCATGATCACTGCGCCGGGTTACGAACCTCTCATAACCCATATTTTCCGAGCAAAGGGCCCTTACCTCGATTCGGATGCGGTGTTCGGCGTTCGATCATCATTAATTGCGGATTGGGAACGGCATGAATCGGGCTCGGTGTTGGCGGACGGTACGACGTCGAGCACACCCTTTTACAGGTTGCACTATGACTTCAAATTGTTCCGTGCGGGAACCCAAAATCCGTACTCCTCCCGAGATTGATTTGCCTGATGCTGCGCCGCAACAGCCCGCGGGCCGCGCTCTCGCGCCATATGTCGGTAGTGGATTAAAGGTATGTCGAGTTTTCATTCGACGCTGGCATTTGCAAGCCCGTAATGTCGCGCAAGTGCCTGCGGTATCTGATACTGGGCAGCGGGGAAATTGAGAACCAGGGGCGCCAAGGAGCGAGAACGATGATTTCTCTTAAAGATATTCGCTATGTGCGGTTGGGCACTGCGAATCTCGACGACGCGGTGCGCTACGCCACCAAGGTGTTGGGCTTGGAACTGGTACGCCGCGACCGCGGCAGCGCCTACATCCGCTCCGACAGCCGCGACCATACGTTGGTGTACACCGCAGGCGACCCTCGCGAACATGCTGTCGCGTTTGAACTCGGGTCTCTGGCTGAACTCGATGCCGCCGGCTCAGAACTCGACAATTCAGGCTACATCGTCAAAGCGGCGACGCGCGACGAGTGCGAGCAGCGCTGGGTGGATGCAGCTGTCGTGTTCAACGACCCGAGCGGCAATACCATCGAACTCATCGCGCGGCCGGCCCACAGTGGCCGCCGCTATTTCCCGACCCGGGATGCCGGCATCACGGGCTTTTCGCATATCGGATTGCATTCCATATCACCCCGCAAGGATGAAGCATTCTGGACCACGCTATGCAACGCGCGCGTCAGCGACTGGATCGGCGAAGCGCCGCTTCTGCGGATCGATCCCGTGCATCACAGAATGGCATTGTTCCCATCGAAGCGGTCGGGTGTTCAACACATCAATCATCAAGTAGAAAGCATCGACGATATCATGCGTTCGTACTACTTCCTGCGTGAGCAAAACGTCAAAGTCCGATTTGGGCCCGGTCGACATCCCACTTCCGGCGCCATGTTTCTTTATTTCGACGGCCCCGATGGAATGATCTACGAATATTCTTCCGGGGTCAGTCACATCACGGATGAAGCGGGCCATCGACCCCGGCAGTTCCCAGCCGCCAATTCGTCATTTTGCGCGTGGGGCTCCAAGCCGGACATACCGGAATTTGAGGGCGCCAAAAGTTTTGCCGAAACAGTCGATGCCTGATGCGGCGGCAATCAACTCGACCGCCATGGCATCCCGAATTCGGGTGGCGGCCCGCGCGCTTGCCAAAGCCGGGCTCGTACACGCTTACGGCCATTGCAGCGCGCGGTTAGGGGAGCACCGGTTTCTGGTAAGCCCGCCCAAGCCGCTGGGGCTGGTCGCGAAGGAGGACGCTCCGATTGTCGTTTCGACCACCGGTAAGCTGCCGGTGGGCGCTTTGCCCGAGGTCATTGCGCATCAACACATTTATCGGCGACGGGCGGAGGTGGGGGGAGTCGTGAGATTTCAATCGCCTCATGTCATGGCGCTTTCCGCGTTGGGTCGAACGCCGCGCGCATTGCATGGTCTCGGTGCCTATTTTGCGCCCTGCCCTCCGCTGCACTTGGACCCACGCCTGGTACGCGACGACAAAAGCGCCGCGTCCTTGGCAGAACACATGGGCGGGGCACGGGCGATAGTGATGCGGGGCAACGGCGCCATCACTGCGGGCGCGTCGATCGAGGAAGCCGTGGCGCTGGCCTGGTATCTCGAAGATGCGGCGAGAGTCGAATTGGCGGTGCTGAGCACCGGCCTGGAGCCGCAAGTCTTCACCACGGAGGAAGTGCGGGATCGAGCCATCGACGTCGGATCGATGCTGCTGCGAATGTGGAATTGGATGTCCGCAGACGATCCGGAATTATGAACAAGTGACGGGGGTTCTTATGAACGAAACTACGACTGAAACGGGCAAGGTGGACCAGCCGAAGCCCAAAAAAAAGCCATCGACGCTCAATCTGAAGTTCCTATCGCATGGAACGCTCGAAAGCAAGGATCTGGAATTTACGCGCAGATTTTATGAAGAATTCATGGGCTTCGAGGTCATACAACCTGCCAAGATAGCGCTGTGGATCAGGCTGGGCGGAAACAATATTTACGCCGTCGTGCAGACGATGCCGGGGCGGAAGGGAGAAATGACCTTTCTCAACCATAATGGCGTCGACGTCGAGACTGAGGACGATGTCGATGAGGCTCATCGGCTCGTGACGCGCGACGCCGAAAAGTGGAAAATTCACAAAATCAGCAAGCCGGCAGTGCAGCATGGCACGTATAGTTTCTACTTTTGGGACTGCGACGACAATGCTTGGGAGATCCTGGCCAATCCGCCGGGTGGCTATAGTTGGCTGTTCGAGAAGGGAGATCAGGAAGGCCTGGGACACATGAGCCGCAAATTCGAGCGGCCGGAATCGACCAGGCGCAGAACTAAAATCGTGGATGATTCCCAGGAAAAAACATCATAGTCGCGTCGAGGATCGTTTTATGTTGACTGAAGAACAGCGCAACCAGGCCATCGCCGGCCTGGTTGAGGCACACCGCACAAAGAGGCCGTGCGTGCAGCTTTCGACCACGTTCCCGTCGATCGAGATCGCCGATGCATACGCGATCTCCTCCGCCATGGCAGAGCTCAAGATCGCGAGCGGCGCAAGGCTCATCGGTCACAAAATTGGATTGACCTCCAAGGCGATGCAGGCGTCCTCGCAAATCGACGAACCGGATTACGGACACTTGTTCGACGATATGTTGATACAGGACGGGGCCAAGGTACGGCACGCGGATTTCTGCGTGCCCCGGGTGGAACCCGAATTGACCTTCGTCTTAAAAGAGCCTTTGAAGGGGCCCAATGTCGGCCTGATCGATGTGCTGCGTGCCACCGACTACATTGTGCCGTCCATCGAAATCATCGATGCGCGCGTGCAGAACCCGCGAAAGATTTTCGATACCGTCGCCGATAATGGTGCGGCTGCGAGTTTGGTGCTCGGCGGACGGCCGGTGCGTCCCCAGGACGTTGATCTGCGATGGATCGGCGTATTGTTTTATCGAAATGGGGAAATCGAGGAGACCGGGCTCGCGGCGGGTGTGCTCGGCAACCCGGCCCTGGCCATCGCTTGGCTGGCTAATAAGCTGGCGCCTTTCGATGTCACGTTGGAACCGGGGCACATGATGCTGTCAGGATCGTTTACCCGGCCATTGTGGGCGCAAAAAGGCGATACGTTGCATGCGGATTTTGGGCCGCTCGGCGCAGTCGCCGTGCAGTTCGTCTGACGCCATGCCGTTGCCTGAAAATTCATTCAAGAGCGCACTGCGCGAGGGCCGCCGGCAACTCGGCGTCTGGAGCACGTTTTGCAGTCCCATAGTCGCAGAGATTCTGGGTAAATCCGGATTCGATTGGATTCTGTTCGACGCGGAGCATTCCCCTGTGGAAATCGCGGGGCTGTTGCCTCTGCTGCAGGCGGCGAGTTGTGGACCGGCCACGTCCGTGGTGCGGCCGGCATGGAACGACCCGGTACTCATCAAACGTATATTGGATATTGGGGCCCAAACGGTATTGCTGCCCTTCGTGCAAACCTCCGAGGAAGCCCGGCGAGCCGTGCAAAGTTGTCGCTACCCTCCCGATGGACGGCGGGGTGTTTCGGGAACGACGCGCGCCAGCGATTTCGGGCGGACGAGCAATTATCTTAAGACCGCCGCGGAGCAGATATGCGTTTTGGTGCAGGTGGAGACCGGAGAGGCGCTCGGACAACTTGAGCAGATCGCGGGCGTCCCCGGCGTCGATGGTGTTTTTATCGGGCCTTCGGATCTGTCGGCTTCCATGGGACATCTCGGCAATCCCGGCCATGCCGATGTGCAGGCCGCCATCAAGGCGGCGGTCGGACCCATACGGGCTGCCGGCAAGGCCGCCGGCATTCTTGCAACTTCAGCTCCGGATGCTAAACGCTATCTTGACTGGGGCTATCAATTCGTCGCCTGCAATGTCGATGTGCGCATCTTCGTTCAGGGCCTCGATACTTTGCGAGCCGAGATGAACAAATAGCGTCATGCCTCGCGTGCGCCGGCTGCGAAAGTGACCTCAAGAGCCGGCAGGTAGGAGTAATCGCCTCCGCCGAATTGATAAGCCGGCGCGTCGGTCGGGACTTTCAAATCAGGCGTGCGACGCAGCAGTTCCTCGAGCAAGACGCGTAATTCCATCCGCGCAAGCGCCGAACCTGGACATGAATGAATGCCGTATCCAAAGGTTAAATGACGGTTTTGCGGTCTCTGCAGTTTGAATTCGGCCGGCGCCTCGAATGCCGTCGGATCCCGGTTGGCGGCGGCCCATCCCATGTAAACGTCGCACCCCGGGGGGATATCAGTGCTCGAGATCGACACCTGCTGCGTGGCTCGCCTGAAAAATCCAAAAAATGGCGGCCGCAGCCTCAGCGTCTCCTCGACCGCGAGCGGAATCTTGCCGGGCTCGCTTCGAAGCAAGTCGCGCACAGCGGGTCTCGAGAATACTTCGTTGATCAGGCTGGCCATGGCCGAGGTCGTGCTGTGATGCCCCGCGCCAAGGAACGCTGCAAGTAGGACCACAAAATCATTGTCGTCAAGGCGGCGGCCTTCGACTTCTGTATTGGCCAGCCTGGTGAGGTAATCCTCCCGAGGGTGCGCGCGCCGATCATGTATTTCAGTCACAGTGACTGCGGCGAAAGCCGCCTGCTTGCGCCCGAACTCTTCCGGATTGCCCTGCGCCGCGAACATTTCGATGGCGGCCCGCCGCACCGCTGGAACGAGCGCATCGTCGATGCCGACGAGCCGGCAAATGGTTTCGGCGGGCACCGGTTCCGCCAGTTCAGCCACGATGTCACACGCACCCTTTTCAATAAAGGCGTCGATGTGGGCATTGACGTCCGAGCGGACAAACGGTTCCATCTCCCGCGGCGTCTTCGCCGTGATCGCCGCGCTGAAGAGAGCGCGCCACGTACCGTGCCGTGGAGGATCCATCTCGAGCGCCGGAATCGGCTTGCGGGGCAACATGGGGCGCAATACCTGCGGCTCGGAGGAAAACGTCTGGTTGTCCGCCATGGCGCTCTTGACGTCGGCGTATTTCAGAAACATGTAAAAGCCATCGTGCTCGCTGCTGTGCGCCATCGGACAGCGTGGCCGCGCGTCTTCGAAGATTTCCAGCGAACGCGCCGGCGTCGTCGTGTAGCAACTCCAACGATTGGTGTCTTCGGTCAATGGAAGTTTCCCTGATTGGGCAATTCAACGCTGGACATGCCAAAAGCATATCCAGCGAGGAGCGCCTTTAACAACGTACGTCCGGGAATAGGCTGTATTCTCGAACAACACGAACGCCGGCTTATGCGCGCAAGGAAAAGGCCCCATGCCCGCCGGTCATTGGGCGCTGGGAATGCGGCGCGATAGTATGAAAGTACAGCCGCCTGCCTGGAGGATCCCAGGACTTTTGGCGCCATTTCTGAATGAGGTACCAGTCATGTCCAAAAGCGGACGATTACAGGACAAGGTCTGCGTCATAACCGGCACCGGCAGCGGCATGGGGCGTGCCGCCGCGATGCTGTTTGCCGCCGAGGGCGCCAAAATTGTGGGCTGCGACGTCAACAGCGATACCGCGCAATCGACGCTCGAGGCGGTCAAGGCAAAGGGCGGCGACATGCTGTCGTTGCATCCCTGCGACATGACGATTCGCTCGAATGTGGACCGCTTGATGAGTCTGGCGGAAAGCACGTTCGGCGGTATCGATGTTCTCTACAACAACGGTTCGATGGCGTATTTTGCCTGGCTTGCGGACATGACGTACGAGCAATGGAGCAATACGCTGAGGGAGGAACTCGATCTGGTGTTCCATGCCTGCCAGGCCGTCCTGCCCTATATGATCCGGCGCGGCAAGGGCTCCATCATCAACGTGGGGTCCGTATCGGCGCACATCGCTTACAAAGTCTTGCCTGCGGTCGCACACATGGCGGCCAAGGGCGGCGTCGTCGCCATGAGCAAGCAGATTGCGATGGAAGGCGGTAAGCATAAGATCCGCTGCAACACCATCTCCCCGGGATTGGTCGAGACAGCGCAGACGCGCGCGTTCATAAACATGCCGGAATGGTTCGGACCCATGAGCGATAAGCTGATGCTGGGCCGGGTGGGACAACCCGAGGACATTGCCCCTCTCGCCGTGTATCTGGCCTCCGACGAATCCTCCTGGGTGACGGCGGCGGATTTTTCAATTGATGGAGGAAGCACCGGCTGGTGACGCGCAACCAGTGACGGCGTACCGCCGCGCGACAATCCAGGTCCGCGCCTTCGTCAAACGCCGGGCTCTTCGCGCTGACCTGCCAGCCAAAGACCCATATTGCGCACGTAGCGCCGGGTATCCGCCGACGCTCTCGGCTCGCGCAGGATGGCATCGCCGGGCGCTTCGCTGACGAAACTGGGCGCACCCGCCTGCGTGTTCCAGTTGTAATCCGCAAAATGGTGGAATGTGCTCTGTGCAATGCCGGGTCCGCCGGTATTGCCGGGCTCGAATGCCACCGCGATATTGAAGGCTCGACCCGTGACCTTGCTCCTGCCCATGGCGATGACGCGGGCATTTTGACCGGACGGTGCGCTCACGCCCCCCTCATGCGGATGAGAGGGCAGGAAGCGAATGGCGCCGGTAGGCGAATCCGGATTGGCGAGGACGGGATGTAAGTCACCGGCCACGTCGATCTGCTGGTAGTCGCCGTTGGCGCCCGAGTGGAAATTCGGCCACGAAATGGCCGTCGTATAGGGATCATCCACCTCGCGTCGGACGGCATCCGGGTCGGGATTGCGGGTGTGAAAATGATGTGCTTCGCCGATGCCGCCCAGGCTGCAGACCGAGGACCCCAAGTCCATGTGGTCCCGCGTGATCATCAGACCGCG
>Ga0193716_1001521_pt1 | contig 13476 bp, 15 predicted proteins | sample U2c1metaG_FD_145901 | JGI IMG/M metagenome (GOLD analysis project Ga0193716, IMG submission 145901) | Soil microbial communities from a riparian zone of the East river system, Colorado, United States - U2c1 | ecosystem: Environmental > Terrestrial > Soil > Riparian zone | place: USA: East River...
CAGCGCCTGACGCGTGCCGCTGGCCCAGTCGAACAACAGGTAAACGCGATCACCGACCACCTGCAGTTCGCCCCTTCCCTGCTTCCAGGCTTCCTCGGTGTCGCCCGCAATCGCTGGGTCTGCGCCGCCATTCCACCGGCTGGACCAAGCTCCCTCCATCGAATCTTGCTCATCGCCAGGAGAGCTTCGCCAGGCTCGGGCATTTGGATCCTCGGCGCTTCCGCTCAAATGGACCTGCGCGGCAAAATCGTCCACGCCGGAGCCGTTCGGATCGGGGGCATCCTGGACCCCAAATGGGTTTCTTGAGGCTGGGGAGGACTCGTCGTTCACGTGCGCGTCGATCTCGACGTCGGTGTTCATACCAAGTAGATGTCGCGCGAAGCCCGGACGTGAGATACCGCGGTGCCACGCCAGTCGCGGTAGCGCTACGTCAGATCGTCGGACCGTCCTACCGCCAACCGGGACCACTGCGCCGTCGGGCGCCCGTTCAGCCGGAATTCGTCACCGTCGGGCGTGTACACCTGTGGCCAGCCATCGGGTGAGTCCTCCCAGGTCTCCTGCCTGCCATAGACGGTGAGATCGAGAAGGTGATAGCTGTTCGCGCCCGCCTCGGTGCCACGGTTGGTGGTCCGATACGTCTCGAACACGCGATCGCCATCCCGCAGATAGGTTGCGTAGCCGCCGAAAGACGTTTCACCGAGCAGACTCTCGATGGATTCGGCCGCCGAGTACCACGGCATCTGCCAACCCATGAAGTCGCGGTAGCGCGCGCTCTCGTCGTACGGGCCCTCGCAGAACGTCGCGTAGGTGACGTCGCGACTGTGCAGGTATGACAGCTCAAGGGCATGTCCGGTGAAGAACGTGCAACCCTCGCACTGCTGCGCCGCGGGCTTGCCGTCGTGCCACATGTGAAAGTAGGCCAGCAGCTGCCGTCGTCCCTCGAATACCTCGATCAGCGGCACCGGCCCGTCGGGCCCGACCAGCGGGGCTCGCGCATCGACCTCGACCATCGGTAGTCGGCGCCGGACCGCCGCAATCGCGTCCCCCTCACGGGTATGTGCCTTCTCCCTCTCCAACAATCGATCCAGTTCTGCCTGCCACGCAGTCCTATCGACCACGGTCGGCAATGGGTAATCGTCCGTATTCATCGTTGACCTCCGATGTATGGACCGGCTCGTCACGCAGAAGTCATCGCGGCACGAGTGTCTGGGTGCCGAGGACGGCGACCTGCCCGGCCTTGAGCGCGAGCAAGGATTCCCGCGTGTGCCGGACGCGGCTGCCCGAGCCGAGGAAGTTGCGCCACCGCGTTGCGCTCATTGCCCCTAGGAAGACAGGTCTGCTGGCTGACTCCGCGACGCCAAGGCATCGTGGAGGCATGACGACGACACTGATCACCGGAGCCAACAAGGGCCTGGGCTTCGAGACCGCCCGCCAACTGATCGCCGCCGGACACACGGTCTACCTCGGCAGCCGGGACGCCGAGCGCGGGCACCAGGCGGCCGACGAGCTGGGCGCTCGGGCGGTCCAGATCGACGTTACCGACGACGCGTCGGTGGAGGCCGCCGCGAGAGCAATCGAAGCCGACGGAGGGCTCGACGTCTTGGTCAACAACGCCGGGGTGGAAGAGCGCGGCCCGAACAACGTCGTGCTCGGCCCCGCGGACATCACCGCCGACGTGATGCGAAAGACCTTCGAGACCAACGTCTTCGGCACCGTCCGCGTCCTGCACTCATTTCTGCCACTGCTGAACCGGTCCCCAAACCCCGTGGTGGTCAACGTGAGCAGCGGCCTGGCATCGTTGACGCGTCTCTCCGTCGCTCCTGAAGCCATCTATCCGGGCGTGGCCTATCCGGCGTCGAAGACCGCCGTGAACATGATCACCCTGCAGTACGCAAAGGCGTTCCCGCACATGCGAATCAACTCCGTCGAGCCCGGGTTCACCAAGACCGACCTGAACGGCAACACCGGCACCCAAACCGTCGAACAGGGTGCCGAGATCATCGTGCGCATGGCGCAGCTCGGCGCCGACGGACCCACCGGCGGTTACTTCGACGCACATGGCCCCCTGCCCTGGTGATCGGCGGCCGGGGAATACCGTGGTTGCGGCGAGAGTTGTCGCGACCGGGACGATCGATAGGGATGGCATATGAAAATCGGAATCTCCACGTTTGTCACCGATGACGGGATCGACTCGGTGTCACTTGCCCGTGCGATCGAGGAGCGGGGTTTCGACTCGCTGGTGATCGCCGAGCACACGAACATCCCAGCAAGCCGGGAGTCGGCGTACCCGGGGGGCGGCGAGCTGCCGGACATCTATTACCGGACGCTGGATCCGTTCGTCACCCTCGCCGCGGCGGCGGCCGTGACCTCGCGGATCGAGCTGTTCACTGGCATCGCCCTGCTCATCCAGCGTGACCCGATCATCACCGCGAAAGAGGCCGCCAGCATCGACTTGATCTCCGGCGGCCGATTCACCTTCGGTGTGGGCGCCGGCTGGAACATCGAGGAGTTGCGCAACCACGGCACGGACCCCAAGACGCGCGGTGCTCTGTTGGACGAGCGCATCGAGGCGATCACGGCGCTGTGGACGACGGAACCCGCCGAGTACCACGGTAAGTACGTCGACTTTGATCCGACGTACCTTCGGCCCAAGCCGGTTCAGAAGCCGCATCCACCCATCTACATCGGCGGCAACTCCGATGCGACCGTCAAGCGGGTGGTCCGGCACGACGCGGGCTGGATCGCCAACCCCTTCCCGGTGGAAGTACTGAGCAAGAGGATCGGTCAGATGCGCGACGGCGCAGGCCATGACGTCCCACTCGCGCAGTTCGGCACTCCCACCGACCTCGACTATTGGCGCGCCGTCGATGACTTGGGATTCGGCCAGATCGCGCTGCTCCTACCCACCCAGCCACTCGACGAATCCCTCCGGCTACTCGACGAGTACGCCGCGCTGGTGGAGCAGTATCGCGGCTAGCGAGAAGGTGCAGGCACCGCCCAGGCGCTGCCCTGCTCGCGGTCGAGCACCGTCTCGCCCTTGTTCTTGAGCCCGAACACGTACACCAGCAGGCTCACGGCGATCACCACCGTGACGTAGACGATGAACAACGTGACGTGATCGGGCTTGGCTGCCTGGTACAGCAACGGCGCCGTACCACCGAACACGGAGTTCGCCAGTGCATAGCCCAATCCCACACCCAGAGCGCGGATTTCGGCAGGGAACAGCTCCGCCTTCACGATGGCGTTGACCGACGTGTAGCCGGTGATGATGACGTAGCCGACGGCCAATATGAGGAACGCCGTGACCGCCGAGGTCGTCGTCGGCAGGAACGTGAGTAGGACGTAGGTGTAGAGGACACCACCAACGCCGAAGAAGATCAGCAGTGGTTTTCGTCCGACCCGGTCGCTGATCATGCCGCCAATGGGCTGCAGCAGCATCAGGAAGATCAGCCCAAGAAGGTTGACCCAGGTCGCCGTCAGCGCCCGGTCGGTTCCGAAGGTGGCCTTGACGATTGCGGGTGCGTTGACACTGTAGGTGTAGAACGCGATCGTGCCGCCTGCCGTGATGAGGAAGACCAAAAGCAGGGGCCGCCAGTGCACGGTGAACAACGTCTTCATGGATCCCGCGTCGTTGTCCTTGCCCTCGCGGATGGACTCCAGGTGCGATTCGCTCAGCGACTCGTCCATTGACCGGCGAATCCAGAGCACCACCAGCGCGGCGATGCCGCCGATGAAGAAGCCGATCCGCCATCCCCAGGCCTTGAGGTCGTCGGTAGCCAGGAAGTGCAGCGCGATCAGCAGCGTGAACTGAGCGAGAACGTGACCGCCGATGAGGGTCACGTACTGGAACGACGACAGGAAGCCGCGCCGATTCGCGGTAGCCGCCTCCGACATGTACGTCGCTGACGTGCCGTACTCACCACCGGTGGCGAACCCTTGGACAAGCCGGGCGAAGATCAAGATCACCGCTGCCCACCAGCCGATGACCTCGCGGGTGGGCATGACAGCCACCAGGAAGGAGCAGCCCGACATGATGCTGATGCTCAGCATCAGCGAGGTCTTGCGGCCGCGACGGTCGGCGAATCTTCCGAAGAACCACGAACCCACCGGACGCATGAGGAACGTGACCGCGAAGATCGCGTAGATGTACACCGTCGAGTTGGTGTCGTTCTTGTCGAAGAACTGCGCCTCGAAGTACGACGCGAACACCGTGTAGACGTAGACGTCGTACCACTCGACGAGGTTTCCCGCGGAGCCTCTGACCGTGTTGAGCACCGCCCGCTTGGTGCTCGTTTCAGCGCGTGTCGGACCCGTCGTCGCATCGCTCATTCAGGGACGGTAGCGGATCGGCCCCCGACCTCACAGCGGCTTTCCAGGTATGCACCGGTGGGTAATGTCGGATTCATGGAGTACCGCAGCCTCGGACGTACCGGAATCCAAGTCAGCCCGTTGTGCCTGGGCGCAATGATGTTCGGCGGTTGGGGCGACCCCGACCACGACACGTCGATCGCCACGATCCACGCCGCGCTGGATGCCGGCATCAACTTCATCGACACCGCCGACGTCTACTCGCAGGGCGAATCGGAGGTCATCGTCGGCAAGGCCCTTGCCGGCGGCAGACGCGACGACGTGGTGCTCGCGACGAAGGTCCACATGCAGATGGGCATACCCGTCGAGTCGCCGGTAGGCACCAAGGGCGATCCCAACAAGCGCGGAAACTCGCGGCGCTGGATCGTCACCGAGGTCGAGAACAGCCTGCGCCGGCTGAACACCGACTGGATCGACCTGTACCAGATTCACCGCCCCGACCCCGAAACCGACATCGAGGAGACCCTCGGCGCGCTCACCGATCTGCAGCGGCAAGGCAAGATCCGCGCGTTCGGCTCGTCGACGTTCCCCGCCCACCAGATCGTTCAGTCGCAATGGGCCAGCGAGCGGCGTGGTCTCGGCCGGTTCGTCACCGAGCAGCCGCCCTATTCGCTGCTGGTCCGCGGCATCGAGGCCGACGTCCTGCCGGTGGCCCAGGAGTACGGGATGGGTGTGCTGCCCTGGAGCCCGCTGGCCGGCGGCTGGCTCACCGGCGGCTACCGCAAGGACGCGGAGCTTCCCGAATCCAGTCGCCGCACCCGGCTGCCGGCCCGGTACGACATGTCCACTCCCGACAACCAGCGCAAACTCGACGCCGCCGACGCATTGGGCCGGCTTGCCGACGACGCCGGGCTGCCGCTCATTCACCTCGCCATTGCGTTCGTGATGCAGCATCCGGCGGTCACCGCGCCGATCATCGGTCCGCGCACCCTCGACCATCTGAAGTCCCAGATCGGCGCGGCCGACGTCACGCTATCCGCAGAGATTCTCGACAAGATCGACGAGATCGTGCCTCCAGGGTCGACCATCACGCGGACCGACCAGGGTTATCTGCCGCCGTCGGTGACCAATCCGTTCCTCAGGCGCCGCCGCAGCGAGTGAGGTGCCCCGTTTGCACCTGGCGGGCATACCGGCTTTCCTGGTGTGGTGCCTGATATGAATCGTCGCCACGCGATGTCCCTGGTCGGGGTCGCCGCGTTGGCGGCCGCGATGCCCATGCCCGCCGCCGAGGCTGCGCCGCCCACCAGCCGTTATCTCTTCGAGGACAACTTCGACGGCCCTGCCGGGTCAGCCCCGGATTACTCCAAGTGGGAGCCGGCGCTGGAACGCGAGTCGATGGAGGACCCGACGTTTTGGGAGCTGCCCGCGAACGTCGGCCAGTACCGCGACGACCGACGGAACCTGTTCGTGGATGGCAAGTCCAATCTGGTGATCCGCGCCGCCAAGGACGGCAACACCTACTACAGCGGCAAACTCTTCGGTAAGTACCGAGGACCCATCGGCACCACGTGGGAAGCCCGGATCAAGCTGAACTGCCTCACCCCCGGCGCCTGGCCCGCCTGGTATCTGGCCAACAACGACCCGGTCAACGGTGGCGAAGTCGACATCATGGAGTGGTACGGCAACGGCAGTTGGGCGCCGGGAACCACCGTGCACGCGAAGTTGAACGGCGGCGAGCACCAGAGCCAGACCATCGCGGTGGACAGCGGGTGGCATACCTGGCGCACCCAGTGGGATGCGAACGGTATCCGCTTCTGGAAGGACTACGTCGACGGCGCGCAACCGTACTTCAACGTTTCGGCCAGCGCGCTGCCCGATTGGCCCTTCAGCGCACCCGGTTACACGCTCTTCCCGATCCTGAACCTCGCGGTTGCCGGCTCCGGCGGTGGCGATCCCCGCGGCGGCACCTACCCGGCGGACATGCTCGTCGACTACGTGCGCGTCTGGTGACTTAGATCACATCCGCGAGTGTCACATCTGGCCGCGCAGATTTGTCTAAGAGGTGTAACCACCCACGACGAGGAGTGCACCATGGATGCTCGCTTGGATCTTCAGACCAACCCGGCCGCAAGCAAGATCATGAAGTACGTCAGCGCGGCGGGAAAGGCGATCAGGGACTCACCGCTGCCGGCCACGACGCGGGAGCTGGTGGCGTTGCGCGCCAGTCAGATCAACGGCTGCGGCTTGTGCACCGACATGCACACCAAGGACGCGACGCTCGCGGGTGAGACCGCGACGCGCCTGCACCTCGTCGCGGTCTGGCGAGAGGCGACGGTGTTCACCGAGGCCGAGCGCGCCGCCCTGGAACTGACTGAGCAGGGCACCCGCATCGCCGACGCGGCAGGCGGCGTGCCCGACGACGTGTGGGCGAACGCCGTCAAGCACTACGACGAGGACCAACTGGCCGCGCTGGTATGCCTGATCGCCTTCATGGGCACCGTCAACCGCTTGAACGTCATCGTCCAGCAGCCTGCGGGCGACTACCAGCCCGGCCAGTTCCACTGACCTCAGTAGGGCTCGTGTCCGTCGGGCAGAACGAAATCCGGGACTGGTGCGGAGACACCGTTGATGGTCGTCCCGCCATTGGTCATGGACGGGGCCATCGGCAACAGGTTGTGCGGGAAGCCAAGAGTCGGCGTGGTGATCGCGTCGAGCCGGGCCAGTTCCTCGCCGGTGAGCGTCACGTCGAGGGCACGGATGTTCTCCTCGAACTGCGACATCCGGCGTGCCCCGATGATGATCGACGTCACCCCGGGTTGCGCGTGGACCCACGCCAGCGCCACGCTGGCGACCGAGGTGTCGTGCGCCTTGGCGATGATCTCGAGTTCGTCGACGACGTCGTACGTCTTGTCGTCCACGGCCAGGAGCGCCCCGCGATCGCCCTCGCGCTGGCCGGCGTTGCTCCGCGTGTACTTGCCGCTGAGCGCGCCGCCACTCAGCGGTGACCACGGGGTGATCCCGAGGCCGAAGTCGCCTGCCATGGGCACCAATTCCTGCTCGACGGTGCGTTGAAGCAGTGAGTACTCGATCTGCAGTCCGATGAATGACGACCAGCCGCGGAAACGCGCGATCAGGTTGGCCTCGACGATCTTCCACGCCGGGGTGTCCGACACACCGAGATAGCGCACCTTGCCCGCCCGAACGAGGTCATCCAGTGCGGCCATCGTCTCGTCGATCGGGGTGTTGGCATCCCACATGTGCAGCCAGTACAGGTCGATGTAGTCGGTTTGCAGGCGCCGCAACGAGTTCTCGCACGCGTTGACGATCGCCTTGCGGCCCGAACCGCCGCCGTTGGGATCCCCCGGATAGAGGTTGCCGCTGAACTTGGTGGCGATCGTCAGCCGATCCCGGCGGGCCGGATGCCGCCCGACGTGGTCGCCGATGATCTTCTCGGAGTGGCTCGCGGTGTAGAAGTTGGCGGTGTCGATGAAGTTGCCGCCGACCTCGACGTAGCGATCGATGATCTCTTCGGACTCCTCCACACTGGAGCCCCAGCCGAGGTCTTCGCCGAACGTCATCGCGCCAAGGCACAGCGGGCTGACACGCAAACCGGATCGGCCGAGTGTCACGTAGTGATCCAAGGGCATGGGTGGCCCCTCTCTGATAGATTGTTCACTTATGAGTTTGTACGGTTCTGAACTAGTTTATCTCTGAACTACTTGGTAGGCAAGGTCGATGTCTCGAGGCGATGCGGCGAAGGTCTGGTCGCTGAACTACCGGTTGTTGCTGTCGGTGATTTCCGCCGCCGAGGCCGGTATCAACGCGTTGGGGCTCGAATCCAAGGAACTGTTCCTACTCGCCGAGATCGACGAGCATCCCTACCCGGCCGAGCTAGCGTCGACGCTGAACATGCCCAAGGCCACGGTGACGCTCTATCTGAAACGGCTTGAGGCAGCGGGTTTCATCCGCCGCGAGATCGATTCCGCCGACCTGCGTCGCCATCGCCTCCTGCTCACCCCGGCTGGGCGTCAAGCCACCAAGGACGGTCTGGCACTGCTCTCGGACGCATTCGACGAACGTCTCGGACGCCTCACCGCCAAGCAGCAGGACGAGCTCAAGAACCTGCTCGAGAAGATCGTCTGAGCAACGCGTCTAACTCGAAGCTGCGGCCGACGTCCGATGCAGCACGACGAACTGGCTCGGGTCGTCGACCGCCATCAGCAATTCGAAGTCGAGTTTGAGCTCTTCCTGATCCGCACCGCGGATCTTCTTCTCCATGTGTTCGTTCGCCTCGATCTGGTGGCTGTCCCACAGCAGAGCGAAGGCATCACTCTTGGCACGGACCTCGGCGATCAGCGCTGCGGCGGACGGATCGTCGTCGATGAGCGGGCCGATCATTCTGCGGATACCACCGACGAAGAACCTCGCGAACACCTCCCAGTTCAGCCATATCTGCCGTGCGGCAGGATCCAGGAACAACATTCGCAAGATGTTGTCCGAGATCTCGAATTGCTCGGCGATGTCCTGCGCCGGCCCGTTGCGAGCCAGCACGTCGGTCCGGTGATTCACGATGTACGCCGGGCCCAACGTCCAGGACCGCATCACTTCCGACAGGAATTCGTTGGGCACCGTGTCGGCGACGGTGCGCCTGGTCCGCGGAGTCCCGGTTGGCGTGACCAGGTCGTGTAGGTAAGTGGTCTCGGCTGCCGTGAGCTCGAGCGCGGCCGCGAGTGCGTCGAGAACCTGGCCGGACGGATGTCGTTCGCGACCCTGTTCGAGCCGGGTGTAGTAGTCGGCACTGATCGCGGCCCGCGCGGCCACCTCTTCTCGCCGTAGACCTGGCGTCCGCCGTCTCGCTCGAGGCCCCTGGGCCCCCGGTTGTGCACTGGCGCGGTGAGCGCGCAGGAACTCTCCCAATCTGTTTGCCGGCACATCCACCATGCTATGGCCGGTGATTCCTGGGTGGGTGCCGCACTCCTAGGTGCCGCTCGTCCTGGCAGAGGCGTCGCGGCAGGCCGACTCTGGACTCATGAGTGAGTTGAAGGTAGCAATCATGGGGGCCGGAATCGGCGGGCTGACGGCCGCGCTTGCGCTACACGCGCGCGGAATCGACGTCGCGGTGTACGAGAAGGCCTCCGAATTAAAGGAATTGGGCGCTGGGGTGACCATAGGAGAGAACGGCGCCCGGGTCTACGACAGTCTCGGCCTGAGGGACTCGCTTGCCGCGATCGCGGGCAAGGTCTCGGGCTGGTCGATCACGACCTGGAGAGGTGAGCCGCTCGCCGGATGGCGGGCGCCCTATCCCCCGGAGGAGACCTATCCGTTGCACCGCGCGGAATTCCAGAGGATGCTCTTCGACGCGCTACCGCCGGGCACGGTGCATCTCGGCCGCGGATTCACGACCGCAGTCGAGGACGACGACGGCGTGCGGATCGAGTTCACCGACGGCTCGCAGGCCCGAGCAGACGTCCTGGTCGGCGCCGACGGTATCCATTCGGTGGTCCAGACACTGGTGGGCGCCAAGAGCGAACCCGTCAGCGAGGGGATCATGGCCTATCGCGGGCTCATTCCGACCGCGCGACTCGACGGTGTCTACGACGTGGGTTCGATAGCCATGTCGGTCGGCCCTGGGCAGAGCTTCTTGACGTTTCCAGTCTCGGCCGGAGCCCTGCTGAACGTCGTCGCGTTCGTGCCGACGGACCTGGACGTCGAGGAATCCTGGAGTGCGCCAGGCGATGTCGCCGCACTTGCCGCGGCGTATGACGGGTGGGACAAGCAGGTTCGACGGGTCATCGAGGCCATGGATCACACGTTCCGCTGGGGCATCTACGACCGCACGCCGCTGAAGACCTGGTCGACCGACCGCATCACCTTGCTGGGCGATGCGGCACACGCGGTGACACCGCACCTGGGGCAAGGGGCCAACCAATCCGTCGAGGACGCAATCACTCTCGCCGTGCTGCTCCAGGACGCAACGGCCGCCGACATCCCAGCGCGGTTGCGCCTGTACCAGGATCTGCGGATCGAACGAAATCGCCAGGTGCGCGATGGCGCTCGCGAAGCCGGCGCCCTGTACCGGTCGACCGACCTGGCGCCCGGCCCGCAGGCCGAACGGATCGTCGCGATCTACGACCCTCTGGAACTGGAGACCTACGACGCCGAACGCGTCGCGCTGGACGCCATCGCGGGGGCTTGACTGACCTCTGGTCCGACCATCAAAGATTTTTCGACTACGTCATCGATCACGAGCTAACGATCGTCGGCTTCACCGAACACGCACTGAGTTCGAACGTTGCTCCGCTCAATGCCTCTGCCTGCAATACCAGCAAAAGCGCACAACCGGGAAAACGTGCTTCTTAGAAGCGGGTTCGACAAAAAACGATTGCGTTCACGCACGGAAATGGCCAGCATGGTGTTGCCGGGTACGGCGTTCTGCGATCTGCCCGGTGCCATTGCAGACCGAGGGGGTTCGGATAAATGCGCTGTCGCAGGGGTGATGCCGTGATTGCTCGCCAAAGGATCGAGGGAAGGAACCGGCCACTCGTACCCGCGGGTTCCCGTGGCACGGTAGTGAGCACGACGATGCTGGGCAGACCGAAGAAGGTGTTCTTCGCGGTCTCTGACGGATGGGGACTCAAGCGTTTCGAGGTGATGGTTGGCCGGCGCGACGTGGATTCAGCGCAATGCGACGCGGAGACCAGTCCCGCCGCTGGGCTCGAGTAGTCGCAGAGTTAACCGTGCAGTTGGCGGTGACTCGTCAAAGCCGTTGAGCCGATACGTAAAAGGTCGGGGGTGCCTTGACGTCGGCACCCGCCGCGACGCCACGGCCGAAGCGTTCCATCTGTTCGGCCGCAGTTTCCGCCGACGCATCCCATCCGTGCTCAGTGAGCCATTCGACGACGTCGGTGCGCTCCTCGTTGTACACCAGGTCGTCGACGTCCGTGATCTGCATCTTCATCGTCTCGGCAGCCGCCGTTCTCATCCGCTGCGTCTGTTCTCGCTCGCGGGCCAACCGCTCCGGGTCCAAGACTTCCTTGCTCGGAGAGTTGGCTGCGAGCCGGCTACCTGCGGGACTCAATGCGTGTATGCGCTCGAACAACAAGTCCTGGGCCTGAGCCGGCAGGTAGCGCAGCAGTCCTTCGACCGACCATACTGTCGGCTCCGACGGATCGAATCCGTGCTCGCGGAGCGCCTTCGGCCAATCCTGGCGCAGGTCGATCGGAATGGTCACTCGGCGACACGTCGGCTCGTGCTCCCGCAGCGTCGCCGCCTTGAATTCCAGCACCCGCGGCTGGTCCAGCTCGTACAGCACGGTGCCGTCCGGCCAGGGAAGGCGCCACGCACGCGCGTCCAACCCTGCCGCAAGGATCACGACCTGACGAGCTCCCGCGTTGGCGGCGTCGACGAAGAATTCATCGAAAAAGGCCGTCCGCGTTGCCATGAAATCGACGAACATGCGCATCCGCGTGACCAGCCCAGGCTCGGCAGCGGCCAGTTCGTCCGGCACCGAACCGCCGAATAGCGTCCACATCCCCTCGCCCGCGGCATCAAGGAACATCCGCGCGAACCGGTCTTCGATGAGCGGAGTTTCACGCTCCGTCTCTGCCGCGCGCGCCGCTGCCACGCCCAGAGCCGTCGCGCCCACGCTCTCGGTAATCTCCCAGGAATCATCGTCAGCCCGCGGCATCGCCACTCCCTCGCTTCAACATCTTCGACCTCGAAGGATTCCTTTGGCGAGCGCCTCCAGACCTCCAGATCTTTCCGTTGGTACCACATCTGTCTGAAACCACGCCTGGCGTGACGCGGGTGGGGCTTCTCGCCATCGCACCACTGGCGCAGGCGATTTGCCTGGCATCCCGGCCAGCACGTTGCTCATAATCTCCAAGCCCGGAGGAGACACCTACCTGGTCGCAGTGCGCTGACCATCGAGCCGGTCAATCCGGCGCCCCGGCGCGATCCCGAGACGATCCTGACCGGGTTCGAGGGGCTGCCGGCAACAAACGCCTGACCAGGTAGTCCGCAGGACGATCCTCTGGCCTTAATCTTGTTGGCATGGGACTCAACCCCGACGCCACGTGGGACCCGCTGCCGCGGGGACCGCACAAGCTGTCACGCGACGAGGTCCAGAGCTCCCAACGCGGGCGGCTTTGCTTTGCTGCAATCGATTCGGTCGCCGAACTGGGCTACGCCGCCACGACGGTCAGCGACATCGTGTCGCGGGCCAAGGTCGCCCGACGGACCTTCTATCAGTTCTTCAACAGCAAGGAAGAGTGCTTCGCAGCGGGGTTCGACGCCGCCGTCAAGATCGTCGACGCGCAGTTGGATGCCGCCATCGGGGCTGCGCAGCCAACGGGATTTCGGCATCTCGTGCGCCTGTCCCTGGAGGCCTACCTGGGGATTCTCGCCGCTGAGCCCGCGGCTGCGCGCGCGTTGCACGTGGAAACCATCGGAGCCGGACCAGCGCTGATGGGTCATCGCGCCCGGATGCAGGAGGTGTTCGCCCACCGCATGAGCGCGGCGCATCGTCTGGCGCGCGAGCAAGGCGAACTCACGACCGAACCCTCGCCAGGCGTCTTCGACTTCTTGATCGGCGGTATCGACGACCGGATCCGATCCTGCATCCATCGCGACGGCCCGCAGGCTCTTCCTGGCCTTGCTCCGCTGCTCGTCGAGGCGACTCTGGCGCTGTTCACGGCGGACGGGCCGCCAGCCGACTGACGGCGCTCCACTGCGCCGCCTCGCCCAACGGGGTCTTGCGGAGCCGAGTGAGGAACGCTAGTGTTCTCAACTTAGGGGGTGAGGTGCGTCACAGTTCGTCGCTGTGTCGGATTGCCCCTGGCATGGGCAATCGACGGCGAAATGACAAGGGGCGCAACATGGGCGGGTCGGCGTACGTAGGTCGGATCGGTGGATTGGCTGCGGCCCTTGGCATCGGGACGGCGGTGATTTACGGCTGCGGAGTGGCATCGGCTGAGACATCCGCGGATTCGGGGTCCGATTCATCCTCGGCGAGTTCGTCGTCGGCGAGTACGTCGTCGGCGAGTACGTCGTCGGCAAGTGCGTCGTCCGCGGGCTCTGCAACGCCCAGCGCCGGCAGCACATCGGCGTCGACATCGACATCCTCGGGTTCGGCCGGATCGCCGACAGAACCCGGCTCTCCGTCGGGAA
>Ga0193716_1001524_pt1 | contig 13465 bp, 20 predicted proteins | sample U2c1metaG_FD_145901 | JGI IMG/M metagenome (GOLD analysis project Ga0193716, IMG submission 145901) | Soil microbial communities from a riparian zone of the East river system, Colorado, United States - U2c1 | ecosystem: Environmental > Terrestrial > Soil > Riparian zone | place: USA: East River...
AATTTGGATCCCATTTTTATATATCTATGAGTGACCATACAAAATTGGGATCCAAATTGGGATCTCATAAATTAAGTAATATATATGTCTTGTCAGTTCAATTAATGTGAGAGTAGACTGTGGTGTCATTGCAAAGTGATGGCAAAGAGAATGCCTGCCTTTCCAGGTCAGTTTACATTACCTTAGCAGCTATGGTCAAGGAAAACAGCATCTTTTGCCAAACCTGGCATGTTGGCTCAATTTGGCAATCACTCACTGAATTAGCCAACTTGTCCTCTTGCCATGTGGTAACAATTATCTTTGCCATTGCTCTACAATGGCATGAGTGCACTCCCAAATGACTTCCAATGAGAAGGAATATATATTAATTAATTTACAAGGCCCCAATTGAGACTCTAATTTCTCATAGATATATAAAAATGGGCCCCATAAAATGGCAATACACAGCTTTCCAGATAATAATAATATTTTATGACACCCCCACCCTCCCCCGCAATGGATTATAGAGAGTGAATATTAGTCTCCCATAGCCAGACAACAAATTTCAAAATGTGGATGACAGTTGTATGCACAGCAAATAGATCACGTGACCCATTTGGTCATCTTGGTATTTGGTATTTGGATCCAACCATTAAGACACACCACTGTAGTAGCAGGAATCATGTCTACCAAGTGAGTATGCATATTAATATTCACTACACTAATTTTAGTCTTGACATTCACTGTAGTGATTTGAAAGCCAAATTACAAGCCAATGCAATACTCTTTATGAGAGCCAATTCACTATCACACACATTGCCCAGTTATGCTGACTCTTACCCCAGTGAGTTGTGGGAGTGCAATGGAAACCCTGTGAAAACACCAAAGTATATCTTTAAATATATGATAAAACTGCTATATTGAATATTCATGTCTGATGGATACAGCACATGGAATACTACAATGACGAACATGACCCAACTTGCAGCTGAAGTTGACAGCCAAGGCATAGATGACATGCTGAGCTGATCATTTTGTACACAAATTCATATCTTGAGATGTCTTGGCCAGGGTCTGCAAGTTCCCACATTTGTGATCAACCAATTGCTTGCCAAGAATGACTTAGGGAATTGAGGTAAGACCTGAGCAACCCAGTGTTTTAATTAAGCATTGTCCCTTCTGCTATTCTGACTTGACACATTGCAGGGTGATTTGCTAAGTAGTTGGAAGTTAGCATGGTGCAGTTACTGTTCACATCAATGGCCCAGTACAACACCAGCACTATCCAACCTGGCACATAATGTATGTATTCCATAAAACCCCAACCAATCAATAAATTGACAAGTCCATTCAACAATGAGCATAACAACAATAACAAAAAGGAGAGTTGAGCAATACACTAAGTTTGAATGGATTACAAGTGCAAGTGGGAGTGGGCAGGATGCGAAAAAAATACATTGGAGATGGCAAGATGGAAAAATGTGGACAAAGGGAGGTATATAATATTGTACATGAGCAGTTTACACACTGGATAAGGCACCAGTTACACAAGAAGCCAAAAATACAACGACAGAAAAACAGAAACACACAAGGGGGACCACCATGTCATCTCCACCACCGGTTTCAGATGTTGCTCCAGGCCAGGCTCTTACCATATGCTGCGAGCTACACACTCAGTGGCAAGTGCCCCACTGCAGTTGTCCAGCATCCCCCTGCTACCACCCATGTCCAGTATTGACTGCTGTCTGCACTGCACAGCACCTCCACCCATGTGTGTGACAAGATCAAGCAGATGTGGGTATTGGTAGGCTTGTGTGCACACCGCATGCCAACATTGGGCTGCACATTATTATTATCACTATCATTGTTATTGGGGGATCAGATCGCACAGCACAGAAGCAGACAAGGACATGATGGTGGAGTTGGGCAGGGTTGGGTGTGATGTGGCAGGCTGGTCATCCCTGCGCCACTGCTGCTCCAGCTGAGATGTGGGTGTGCACTGTCATTGGTGCTAATGCTGCTCACGGGGTCCTACCTGAAGGGGTTGTCATTGCTGGGTGAGAACATGGCGAGGAGCTGCTGTTTGTCAAGGATATCTGTAGGAGGTGGTTGATTGATGGCCAGCTGACAGTGCAGCCAAGTCTGGGGGTGGAGACAAAGATGATGATGCAACAGGCAAGGCTCTCAGACACCCCTTGATGCCAACAAGCTCCTCCAATAGAGGATCCCCCACACCAATCATCTCTCCACACTCCTCTTCATCACCATCCCCCGCTGCCTCACCAAAATCCACAACCCCCTGCTGGCAGCACCACTCGCTCCCCACCCTTCAGCAAGTCTGTGCTATTGCACCTGCATGCACACCCTTGTGCACTGGGCTCAAGCCCAGCTTGAGCCCCACCATGCAGATGACGCTGCTGTGCACCTTGGCAGACAGGGACATGGGGGTGGTGATAGAGAGAGTGAGGATGCCAGCTGTGGATGGGCCTGGGTCATTGTCACTCCCGGAGTGGCTGGAAAGGATGGTGTTGCTGGCCATGCGTGGACGGTGCCCATTTGGAAGCAGGGTCAGTTTGGGGGAGGAGGAGGAGGATTGCCTGGGGAGGTCAGGAGGTGGATGGGCCAGTGTGGAGGCCAAGGCCCTCTTCTCCATCCCAGGTGAGGGTGACAACTGGTACCCCCTGGTGTGCTCCTGCTCCCTGAGGTCCCTATTTTTACCACTCCCTCAGGAGGCCAGCCATGCTCCCATGTTATTCTCATGGGCCAGCAGCTGGGAGGTGACACCATGCTTATCCAGGCACTCCACATGCACGCCGTGAAGGAGGAGGGTGCACATGGCAGAGATGTGACTGTTGGCAGTGGCGAAGTGCAGAGAGGTGGAGCTGGATGAGCCAACGAGGGGCGTGGGGGCATTCCAGTGTCCATTCAAATAGCAGGAGGGCATTGATGTCTGCATCGTGGTTGATGAGAAGGCTGACAATGAGGTTGTCCCCCTTATATAAGGAACGGCGATAAACAATGTTTGTATGATTAAACAGACTCTTATAAATACCTAATAATGCCCCCAACAGGCATTAATGGCAGACATGTATTGTGGTGGAGATATGGTGGGGGTGGGTGAGTGGAAGCAAAATCTGGAGAGCATAATAACAAAGGGTGATAGGCGACATATGTAGCATTGACAACACCATAATACAGACCTAATAACCCCAGAACTTGGTTAATAAAATCACACATTTGTTGTGGATACATGACAGGTGATCTGTAAATTTGGCATGTAGCAGAAGGCGGGAACATTTTTAAAGGTGACACTGACACCCAAGTGGGGGTTCCATAAGCGGTCAGACACAGAATAAGGCTGAACAGGAGCAAGAAAGCAAGTGTGAGAGACAGAGGGGAATTTGGAGCATGTTACTGTCTCATTTCTGCTTTACTTTTTGGTTCCGTTTCTGCATTGATTGGATTGCATCCACTCATGTATCTCTTGTAATATTTAAATATAAGTATGTAAGTGAGTATGAATTTGGATATGAGATAGGTAGAATATATACAGCTGAACAGACAACAATGTGGCATAGGATCAAGTTGAGAATGCAGGAGAATGATAATGAGGGGTGGGTGGTAGTTGTTATATGGTATTGTGAGAGAGGGGAGAGGCGGAAACATGGGAGATCGAGAGGTGTTATTGGTGACGAGAGAGTGGACACTTGTTATCATGTCTCATCTTCATGCAAGAACACCTGTAACCACGACGAGATTTCATTGGATATTTGCAATGGACATGGTGGCAGGCACATTTACTAGCTGGTGTGCAGCAGAATTAAGCACCACAATATTATGGCATGCAACTATGTCAACTTACATGAAAGTTTGACCATCGCTCACTGGATGAGGCCACCCTGGCCCATTCTTCCTTTTCCTACAGAAAAAGCACACAAGGGCTGGCTCCTTCCCTGCAACATTGGTCGTCATCATCTGCATGAGTTCCAAATTCAATTCTCCTGGGCATGATGGAGGAAGCAATGGTAGCTGCAGGCGTTGCTCCTCCAGATTGCATAATGAATGAGGCACTGGCAGCTCATCCATGTAGCCAACAAAAAATGCTGCTTCCATGGGACTTTGATGGGCAGTTCCACAAGTGAGTCATCAACATTGGTGGCTACCATATGATTGGATTATTGAATTGGGCAGATCAGCTAATTTGTCCATAAGATATCAAAGGAGGCTCTTACCAAGTGATGAACAAAAGTGTTTTTTGCAACGGCAGCAATCTCACTCTACCACTCATTTCAGGCAGGAGCAGACCAAAAAGGGGCTGAGGGATGGCCTGGATAACCTTTTCTGATGTTGCCAGGAGGCACATCGGAAATGGACATGACATCAAACCACTTGTAGAAACAGGGCAGAAGTGAAATTGATATGGGAGAAGCAACCTTTAGATCGACAACAGGTGGCCTGAAGTCATTGCCCAATCCGGGGTGTGTGGCTGAAAGCCATCCTCAACCTCGGAGGCGATGTAGAGGCTTCACCATGTCAAATATATTTCTTCCTGTGGTTGTATAAATTAAATGTCACATATATCTATATTCTGACCACAGGTAATAATTGTTGATGTCCTACAGAGGCCATAAAATGCATTTGAACAACACAATTGATGGTTAGAAATATTTAATGTCAAGTCTGCCCCCAGACTCAATATATGAAATAATTAGATTGAAAGTGATGACTCACAGGCATTGCTTTTCCTCGACGGTACCAACAAGATAGTTCGGGGTGAGACCATCGACTTTGATTGTCATTGTGCACAGCAAAAAATGCTTAAGGTAATATATTGGTCCATCTGCAAGGACTACTTAGTCTACATCTATAGCATATATCCTATGAATCTTTACTGAAAGAACAGGTAAATCAAGAATTTTGTCGCATAGGGATCAGGTGTGGCAACGCGAGGGGTGCCAAGCAGATATGCCTATTTGCATTCCTGTTACCTGAGATCCGGAATCTTTTGCTTTTGCGTGTTCACTTCGAACCGAGTTACCACTAAGCTTGGCTCGATTCATGGCAGGAATAGGCCTAGTGGTGCTAGGATAGTCGACTGCCAATGGTGTGCTATCAAACTTGAGCCTCGCCCCGTACAGACGATCACTTGTGAAAAACTTGCCATAAATTCTTTTTTATACTGGAATTGATCCCTTGATACGTGTCTCGAGTGCATCACCACCGAAATCCGTAATGTCGTCTCCATCTACCTGGCAATTTCGCGTTGTGCCACTACCAGCATCCTCTGCCTGGTTGTCAACGTCAACGGTGTTCTCACTGGGCTGGTACGAGACAGAACCAATATCTCGGAACACGAGATTTGACATCGCTCCTTCGGTCATTGGGCCGACAATGAAACCCAGCTTGAGCGCCCGGAAGATTCGGCATGCCATGACACTTGCGATTGTGATGTTAAGTGGCACAAACACGGCTCGCCACTGTGCATGTGTAGGTGGGTGGTAGATGGATACTGTGGTGCAGATATTGAAGCCGATTGTCATGCTACAGTTAAGTTTCATCCCCGCTATCACGAACACACAAATACAGTAATTAGATACTCACAAATAATACATCTGGCCGCTCTGCAATAAAACTTTCGACAGCCAGCCAAGTCCGTTGCCCGTGATGAATAATCTCAGTCGATCCTGCCACCTATCAATCGTAGCAAATGACGCAAGGCGCCACGATATGGACAGATACATAAGGGTATCAAAAGTGGCAGTTGAGATGTATGCCAATGCATCCATATTGGGATAGAAAAGTGTCAGTCGAACGAGCCCAAAATATCGCATTATGTCTCTGGTGCCATCAAATAAGAAGAAGCTTAAGGTGACTACCCAGCCGAACCCGAAGAATATTGTGATGTGTTTGTCATGCCTATGGACTGTCCTGACTCGAATAAAAAACAGCCCACAAGCTGCTGGCATGGTAACGACGTTGAGTCCTTGTTTGAGTACTCCGAGTGTCTTCGTAGTGTCGGTGGTGGCCTCTGTGTTTTAACGTATAAATGGGTGTCGAAAGGTGGGACACGAAAAGCAAGCACCTGCTAATGCTATCGTGATACTCAGGTAGACAATCGGGCAGACACTGCGGAACAAAGTCAGTCATTGCCGCTTACGGTCACCGTATAAGCCGCCAACTCTGAAAGAACTCACCGGACAACGAGATACAGTATGTCGTACAAGTGCAGGCGACATCGGTCGCCGTCAGAGACCATTTCAAACTCTTCGGAAAGCGAGAGAAGCCAGTCCCACAGACACAGCTACATACAGACACGGACATTAAAAAGAAGAAACAAACTGTCGGATTGAAAGAAAACCTCACCGTCAGGCAAGCAATAACTGTGTACCGGTCCAGCATTGTTGAAAAATGGGAACTACGTGGCAAATGCGTCAAGTGCTCAGACGTAGCCGCGATGGTCCCGTTGACCATGGGTGATTCTGGGTGATATACAAATTGAAGTCAAACAACATTAAGTACCTCACGAATTAAGCCGCGTTTGGCAACTGATCGAGTTTTCGCCGCTTCGGCCGCACCTGACCGTGACTACCGGTTACGCGCGCCTATTAGTATTAGGGTGCTCGTCCATCTGTTACTGATCATCCGTTTGAGCCTTTTGTTCATCCTGCCGCCACCCCCACTTCACACCCCGCCCTATGCCCCAAATGAAATCACAACTGTCATTCAACAATATCGTGATGTATTTCAAGTTGGAGCAGTCGTCGGCTGAAATGAGCGATAGACGCCTTTTGATTGACATGCTGTACCGAAAAACAAAATGTATACCAACTATCTCCCAGAATTATTGTTAGACCTGGGAGATTATGGCGATGTGACCGCAGAAGGAGAGTTTATCAAGTCGGGTAATATCTTCAAGGACTATCCATCACTCAGAGACGAGGCGGAGACATGTAAGCAGTCGGTTGGGACTCCCAGATACTTAGAAATGCGAGAAAGAACATGTAACGAAGAAGCCAGGACTAACACACCCCCGAATAACTCCGTAGAGAAATACCCGCAATAGCCAAGTGCTCCAGGGCGACAACAATGAACATAACAAGAAAGGACAAGCCCTTTCTTCCAAAAAAGGTGACTGCCGCCTAACCCACTCTTCGCTCGCCAACCACGTTGACAAAGTGTGCGCTATCGAGGGTGTCTTCGATGGACATGATGCTATAAAGCAAGAAGTCGGTCTCATGAGGCAGCTAGAGAGCCAGACGAATATTGTGGTGGTGCCGATACTAGATCAGAGACGACGATGCGAGGAGTATCCGAACAATTGTCTCTCAAGGTTTGGCACGCATTGAAGAGGAGGATGGGGAACAGATTTCAAGACAGGAGCAGTAGTGGGCAGGGTCAAGACGAGACAAGATCACAAAGAGGTGAGATGGACTCTATCGACCACAGCGCTGAAAGCTTCAGCGAGAGCAGCACCACCTCTACACACCGTTCCCTGGGAAGGCCTTACACCCATCCCTCCCCGATGACTCTGGCGATGCGGATGCCAACAGTGATGCTATATATTTCCAGTGGTGTGTCCACCCTCGGCTCAAACGCCGCTACTACTAGGCGAGGTTTAAAGGGGATATGATAAGATTGGTCGAGGGGCTGAACCGCACCCTGATGTAGCGCCTGTTAGGGTGAGTACATAATTCTAGTGTCGACGATCTGCGTTATTCATCAGCCCATAGCCTGCAACCTTTTGTGACCTGTTGTGAGTGCTTCAAGTCGTCATATAGGGTTAGTAGTTTTCGCTAACATTCATTGGTACATGTCGGATCGTTTTGGAGCACCACCTGTACATCCAAGTTCTTGTATATCTGTGTTGAAATTGTTGACAAAACCCACCAGTAAGTCGCACCATAATAATATTTTTTTATGCTGACAAACTGAGACTACTCAGAATAGGTATAACACTATCCGTACCAATACTACAATCATTGGCACGCTTTCCACTTCTTCGTCGACCGTACTCACCCCTTCTGTAGCCGATCCCAACGCTCAACCCGGGCCCACCAAGAAAGCCCAAACTATGCGGCCAAGTAATTCGAAAATGGTGACTTGAAGGTGACTTAGGTGAGCATCGTCATGACACCTTTCTGACGGTGTTGGCGCAAAATTTATTCGCGGATCAACTATATGCGAGAACATCGAAGACGACAACGACCGCGTTTGCGGGTCCTTTCAACAGGCTCAAATGTAAGCCTTGTTTATGCCCGCCTTCGACTCGTCTAACCCTCAGAAATACAAGACAGCGAGCTATACGTTCAAGAACTCCCCGAAGCAGAGATGGGAGAGCACACGCCGTGAGTTGGCGCAGTCATCGGACATTGGGAAAATTTCTCATTGGTCGTCTACGTTTCCATAGTACAATGCAATAGTAGGGCCATTGGATGCTGTAATTACAATTATAATACAATTTCGACCGGGGCTAGCTCGTTGATCGGTGTCGTTAATTAAACCAACGTTATCGACGCACTGATACAACGAATTTATTCGATGACAGCAAATAGTGACAGCGGAGACATAAATCAGACAAGAGATATGATACGAGAAGATCGGAAATCGAGGACGAGCATGTTAGAAGAATATATGAACATCCAGAACATGCACACATGCAGATAACCCTTCATCCGCATCCTTGCAGCCCTAATTGTGCCCTCAACTCATGTACCTCTGCCTGCGTCTCCAAACGTACCCTCCTTTCTTCCTCAGCCAGCCTCTTCGCGGTTTGCTCGTTCTTCCTCGACTCGTCTGCTTTCGCCCATTCTTCTTCAGCCAACCTCTTCGCATTCTCCTCGTTTTTCCTCGACTCCTCTGCTTTCGCCCGTTCCTCTCCAGCCAACCTCTTCGCACTCTCCTAGTTCTTCCTCAAATCCTCGGCTATCGCTCTTTGTCCTTTTCGAGTTTGGCGATTCTCTCCTGCATGAGCCTGCGCGCTTGGTCGGGGTCATCCATTTTATCCATGAATTTCTGGGTCGGACGGGATCGATAAGCGGCTGGTACAATAAAAGGATGATAACAACTCACCTGTAAATCTCTCAGGGCGCTCTCGTAATCATGATTCGGTACACCGCCCTCGTCATAAATTGAAGCACTGGCACCCCCAAGCTTGTAATTCCCCAATTTCCCCCGTTGTTTTATCTTCTCTCCACCGTTCCCTGTACCCCCAGTTCTGTTCCTGACAACCAAGAAGATAAGGAGTGCAAACCAGTAACAATTTTTCGCGTTCAAATCATAAATTGGGGCGATATCATGCACGATTTCCATCAGCCTAGCAAATTCAGGCGCTGACATGGAGGTGTGTTTGTTGTCGATGGTAATGATATTGAGAGTAATGTCAGAACGTTATTCATTTATGGCTAGGCCATCGAGGTCCTTGCGCAGGCCAAATTTAGGTATCATGACACGATCATCTACTGTAACTGATTTTCCGCTCTTTCCTAGGGCAGCCTGAAGGCGCTCAACGGATGGCGATGGTGACACAGATAGAGGAGATGAAGAGACGATGGGCAACGGCGCCGAGCCATCTTTGGTTTCGATGTCGATGCTTTCAGCAGGACGGCGGTCGACGACCATGCCCAATTTATGGGCCTTCCCGTTCAAGTAGAGGGTAAGGAATACTTTAAGAAATTCGTGATTAGGCGGTCTATCGGCCTTGCAATGCTCGAGGCTATCTAGAACGCATAGACGTGTGGTCTGAAAATCTCGACCAAGGATGCCATTAGCCCAATCGAAGATACTCAAATAGTTGACTATACGAGGGAGAAGGCAGTGAATGTTGGGCGGTTCGTCCGACATGAAGAATCGCAGGAGTTTCTTGAAGGTCTGAAGCATCAGCGCAAAGTCTTCATGTTACATGCTACGAGGCTCAAACGAGGCTTGTGCGAGGTACTTAGAGACAACGTGGATTGGTCATATTCCAGGAATAGCCATACGTCGCCCCTTCGGTCACCGATCGACTTCCCGTTTCGGCCACCCTCTCGTCCTCTCGCCGGCGGTCACAGCTCTGCGCGACTCCCTCCAGATCGCGGTCACGGCTTCGTTGGCCAGAAACCTAACCCCTAACATGCATCCGAAAGTCTCCGGGAGACTGTCTAATTCATGTATGTCCTCGGTTTCGTCAAGAGGCGTCGAAGATCGGAGATCTGGATGGTATGCCCTCAAGACACCCACCCAAAATAGTGTCGTTAGCGAGTGCCAGGAGTCCCGATCAGTTTCGACAAAGTTCGCCAATCGTCGAACTTTGCACCAAGCCTCACATAGTGAAATAATTTGTTAATTAAATAGATATTTGATTGTTATAACGTAGTAGGAGTCCCCTGATGTAATTTCTTCGGCAGAAATCGACCGGGAACTGCTGAAATCACGAGCGAACTCCAAATAATACGAATTATTCACAGAATTATTTTGATCGACACGTGATCAGGTCGTCAAACTTTTTGACGAGCAACTGGATTTGAGATTATGGGGTCCGATAAGAAGGGTGCCATATTCTCACGGGAGCATACCATCCAGATCTCCGATCTTCGACGCCTCTTGGGTTTCGTTGCTGATGAGTGTCGAGTGCCATGATCGAAATTTCGAAAAGGAAATCGTATGTAACCCTCCACCTCCTCCATTCTCACCGTGACATTCTTTCTTCTCCTCCCCCCAATGCACGTCGTCCCAGCATCAAAGTGCCCTCAAGATAGGTGATCGCATATTGCACACTGTTTCTCGCCTCCCAGCAGGCGGGCGCAACACTTTCTCTCTTATTCCTGGAGAGCTCCCAGACATACTGTTTCGATTGCAGGTAATTGGGTGTAAATCTTTGTTGGCAATGAATAGGATTAGGACAAGCCATCCGTGCGTCTCTCCAACCCCATTTCCATTTATGACTCATTCTAACTCATATAACGTAGATTTGTCGTGCTTTCTCTCCTCCACCCGTTTCCAGACCCCCATTCTCAAACGATCCCCGAATCCCAGCTACCCACCCACATCCGCGATATTCGATTTCCCGATCTACCTCTCCTTCACGGAAAAATTAGGTGTAGTTGAGCTCGTAGTGTAGGATATAAGATATTCTAAAGGATTATCTGCGAGAGGTGGGGTTACTGCTGGATGATTGGTTTAGATGGGAAGGAACATTGGGGTTTGGTGATCTTCATAATCAGGTGCGTTATCTTTTCTCGTTGTCTGGGGGTTATATATATTCTTTCTATGCTTTTTTATTTATTACAGCCGTTCTTGGCGAATGTGGTGTCTACACGCGCATCGACACATGCAACGGGGACAATTCAAATCAAACTCGGTTTAGTAGAGGGGCCGCAGTCAAAATTTTTGATGCATTTTAACGAAGTGTACGCGGAGTTCGTTAGGCGCTCGAGACCTAGTCATGTCTCTGCTCCTTCTGTACGTCTCTCCCTCTCCTTATCATTTACGTAGGATACTTTTCTGATGCTGTTGATGGAATAGACAGAACGCATACCCTCCGCTCACACCAAACCAGACCCGAATTCGAAGACGACGGCGGGATCAGCCCTGATGAAGGTGAGGCAGGCGAGAGTGAGGGAGAAGAGGACGAAGAGGACGAGAGGTTAACCCCACTCGAACGCATATACGTTCCACCTGCACCCGCCCCAGCAATAATTGCACAACCAGAGCCCCTGCGACCTACCCCAGTACTCGCTTCGAACTTCACACGCGCCGCCCCAATACTAACACCACTGCTCACAACATCCAAGATTCTTCGTCGGCCTACACTCTCGCCCGTGTCTTTAGCCGACACTAACAACACGTGTACGCCTTCGTCGAGCATGTCTATGGTTAACGGCCCCGTTCTTACATCAGTGTTCTTCCAGTGCGGGGGCCGGTGTTCAGACTGGGACAGGGCACGGGGGAAAGAGGAAGAAGTTTAGAAGGTTGTGGACGAATCGCGGGAAAGCGGGTTATAATTTCTCCACTGAGAATGTCATCAAGGGGATTGTGATGCTCGAGATCCAGGGTGCTACGTCTCAAAAACAGTACGTCCCTTCCCTCGTTCTTAATCGTCGCTGACTATTGATTTCTTAATAGTGATGCGCTTGGGTGGGACTAGGACCCCTTCGTCATTATCTCCTTCGGCAAGAAAATCTTCTGCACCCGCATCATCCGCCACTCCCTCAACCCAATCTGGGATGAGAAGCGCCTCTTCCACGTCCGCGAGTACGAGAGCACGTTCAAGGTGCAGTTCACCGTCCTAGACTGAGATAAGCTCTCGAGTATTGATCACGTGGGTGACGCGAGTTTCCGTGTGGAGGAGCTGGTGGAGGGCGCGCCGAGGAGGGATGAGAAGACTGGGTTGTATGAGGGAGGGGTGGGTTGTTGCGGGGGAGGGGATGAGGGTGTTTAAGTTGCCGTTGGCACCCGTGGAGGGGGTGCGGTGGGAGGCGAAGCATAATGCTGTTATCACATTCCTGTGCACTCTTTATTATATGTCTATCTATCTTTGTTTTTGTATTTTGAGATCCATCGCAGAGCGAAATACCAACCCTACGATGCCCTGCGCCACCAATTCTGACGCCAATACCTCAAACAGTCATCGAGCTCGCATCCATGCTCGACTCCCTCGGATTCACGCTCTCCGCCGAGGCCCGAAACCACTAACTCATTCTTCACCAACGGCCGGGAGAAACCACAAGAGGATGATGTGAATATTGATGAGCTTACCTCGAGATGGAGGTGGGGGGACAAGCGAATGGGACGAAGAGCCTGAGGATTAATGGAGGGGATATGTTGGATTGAAGTAGTCCTGAGATGCCGACTGCCGCGAGGTCAGTGCGGTCCCCGCCAGACTTGGGGGAATTGGATTTCTTGGACCACCTATTCGCCCTCGTGAGGCAGAATTCTCCCCAGCGGAGGGTAACAGGGCTGAGATACATACCCCCGGAGAGTGGAAATTTACAACGCGGCCGTGTTGTAATTTCAAGCGGTAGTCATTATGCACGAAGTACTAGTTCTTCAGAAGTACACAAAACGGAATACCACAATGGACATGGAATGGTGGACCATTCCTGTAGCAAAATCTCGTTAGTTCCTCCTCCAAAACCCGAAGCCTCTCCTCCCCCTTAAGTCACCAATTCTCCTTCTTCTCCCTCTCCCCTTTCCTGCCCAGATAATCACCCTCGAGCCCCGCGATGCGGCTCTGCATAGTAGCGATCTTGTACTCGTATTCCCGCCTCAACTTCTCTTGTGCTTCTGCGCCCCCCGCTCCTCCCACTCCTACTCCACCGCCGGCGGAACCACTGCCACCAATATTGGCACCGACAATACCCATACCCAATGCACTCCCCCTCTCCCACCACCACTGAATCGAGACCCAGCACCTCCACTCCGGTCAATAACACCACTCAAGACTGAGCTTATCATAATAATTGTCCCCACCTCCGCCGTCATCATCATCAGTGCCTCTCAACCATGCACT
>Ga0193716_1001525_pt1 | contig 13461 bp, 10 predicted proteins | sample U2c1metaG_FD_145901 | JGI IMG/M metagenome (GOLD analysis project Ga0193716, IMG submission 145901) | Soil microbial communities from a riparian zone of the East river system, Colorado, United States - U2c1 | ecosystem: Environmental > Terrestrial > Soil > Riparian zone | place: USA: East River...
ACTTCGACGGCGGGGATTAAGAAGATCACCATCATCGATGGATTTGGCTTTAATGGCAGCTATAACTACCTGGCGGATTCGTTTAAACTATCCCCGATAACGTTTTATTTCCGAAGTACCTTATTTCAGAACATCAATATAACGGGAGGAGCGACGTTGAATCCATACCAGACGGACTCCTTCGGCTTCAATATAGACAAGTATGCCTGGTCGGCGAAGAAGTTCTCGCTGGGCCGGATCAGCCAGGGTAATCTGGCTATTTCGACGAGTTTTAAAAGTAAGCCCAAGGACGAAAAGCTGGCTCAGCAAAAGACGCAGAATCAGCAGGATCAGATCCCGTTGACGATGGAGGAGCAGCAAGCGCAGCTCAACTATATCCGGAATAATCCGGGGCAGTTTGCGGATTTCAATGTCCCGTGGTCGTTGAATCTGGCTTTTGCATTGAACTTTGTCAATGCGGAGAAGCCGGACTATTCGGGGTTTGCGACGACGGTGACGTCTTCGGTGAACTGGAGTGGGGATTTTAATCTGACGGAGAAATGGAAGATTGGGTTGAATGGGTTTTATGATCTGAAGTTTCAGAAGATGCAGTCACTGACGGCTTCGATCTCGAGGGATCTGCATTGCTGGCAGATGTCGATAAATGTGACGCCGGTTGGGTATACGCACTTTTTTAATATTACTATTAGCCCGAAGTCGGGGATATTGCAGGATTTGAAGATTAATAGGACGAAGTATTTTTATGATCAATAATTTTTGCGCCGGCGGCGGCGCTGGTAGGGCGCTTTTGCGGCGGAGACGGGGCATTGTTGCGGCGACCGGTTTGTGGGGGAATTGTTTTTTTGGGGGGCCTGGGCGCTAGCGCGAATTACTCGCATAATAATCCCACATCACTACGAATACACGTTGTTTCAGGCTTTCGACGCTTTCGCCCGGTTGCGGAGCGATGGGGTCGAGGAAATGCATGGCCAGGGGGTGGGGCCGGAAATAAAAGGGCTTGCCGGCGGGCATGATCTTGCGGCTATTGAAGATGACGGCAGGGACGATGGCTTTGCCGGTGTTGAGTGCGAGGCGGAAGGCTCCGTCGTGGAAGGCTTTCAGGGGATCATTGGTTTTGTTGCGGGTGCCCTCGGGGTAAAGACACATATGCAGTCCCATATCCAGGGTCTCTTTCATTTTGGCAAAACTTTCGCGGCGGCTGGCTTCGTCATTGCGATCGACGATGACACTACCGGTGCGGTATAGGAGGCCGAAGACGGGGACTTTTGTGAATTCGATCTTGGCGATGGTTTTGTTGCCACCGGGTATTGCAGGAGAGGAGACCGGAACGTCGATGAGGCCGTTGTGATTGCAGACGACGACGTAGGTCTGGCCTTTTGCGAATTTTTCCCTGCCTTTTATTCTTAGCGGAGAGCCGGCTAGCGGGAGGAAAACGCCCATCCATATGCGCGAGAAGGAGATGAAGCGGAGGGTTTTTTTGGGGTCTTTTTGCGTGTAGCTGAACAGGAGGAAGGGGATCATGAAGACCAGCATGGTCGCGGTGAAGATCAGGATGACCCAGACGGCCCAGATGCGGCCGAAGATGTTCCAGAATATATTGTTATTGGTTTTGTTTGGTGAAGACATTGTAAATCTATTATTATAGGGTTTTGCTGCGGCGGCTGTTGCGACTGCGGCCTCCTTTGGTTGTTGTGGCCTTTGGCTTATTGCAGCGACCAGTCTACGGGGTCGATGCCGTTGCTCATCAGCCAGGTATTGGCTTTTGAAAAGTGTTTGCACCCAAAAAAGCCTTTGTCCGCAGAGAAAGGGGAGGGGTGGGCCGCTCTCAGGACGAGGTGTTTGGTCTCGTCAACCAGGGCCTGTTTTTCCTGTGCGAATTTACCCCAAAGCATGAATACGATGCGTTCTTTTCCCGCGGACACTTTTGAGATGACCGAATCAGTGAATTCCGCCCATCCGATTTTTGCATGGCTCATCGGCTCGTTAGCCCTGACCGTCAGCGAGGCGTTGAGCAGCAGAACGCCCTGTTCGGCCCAATGGGTAAGGTTACCGTGATCGGGGATGGGCATTCCGACGTCGTTTTTTAGCTCTTTGAAGATATTGACCAGGGAAGGGGGAGGGGGGATGCCTTTTTGGACGGAAAAGCTGAGGCCGTGGGCCTGGCCGGGGCCGTGATAGGGGTCCTGGCCGAGGATGACGATCTTGACCTTATCGAATGAGGTGGTATTGAATGCATTGAAAATAAGGCCCCCGGGGGGATAGATGGTTTTGTTGCTTATTTTCTCTGATTTCAGGAAAGTGGTTATTTGTGCGAAATAGGGTTTGTTGAACTCCTGTTTCAGCGCGTTTTTCCAGCTGTCTTCGATTTTTACGTCCATAGATGGCGATTTTGGTGCCCATCCGGGGCTGGCGCTGACTTTAGTATTGACTGCTTTGTCGGGCCGGGCTTTGGATGGCGGGCCGAAGATAATTAAAAGCTTGAACCGCAAAACGGTTTGGGGCCTTGGTGATTTTTTTTTATTTTTGCGGCCGTTTCGGAGTGGTGGCCCGTAGGGGATGATCATGAAGAAACGTTTCGGCCCGGTAGCTCAGCTGAATAGAGCACAAACCTTCTAAGTTTGGGGTCATTGGTTTGAATCCAATCCGGGTCACTTTGGCGCAATGCAAATTGCGCCATGTTTCATTTAAAACCCTTGCCCAGACTGGGTTTTATGAAAATGGGCATATCATATGGATTCAAATCAGATCAAAGCGTAAAGGGGCCTAAATGGGGCCCTATTCGGGGGCCTATCTTTGTAGGCCCCCATTAGGCCCCCACGAAACGTCCTATGGGCAATTACCTTGTTTGACGGTGAACGTGAAAGAGATTTTTTAAAATCTTAAATGTGATGGTATGCAAGTCCAACAAAATCTCGCCATTCTCTTGTATTTAAAAAGGAAAAAAGCGTCCCACGACGGACGAATTCCGATTTATGTCCGAATTACTATTGACGGCCTGCAGGAGGAATTGTCTTCCGGTTGCAAGGTCTTAACTGCCAATTGGGATGCTGAGCATAAGCAAGTCACCTCCGGAGATCGAAAATGGAAGGCGATCAATAGCAAACTCAGTAAAATGAAAACCGATATTGAGCGCCATTTTTACCTGGTCCAAGCCAAGGCTGGGCTCGCCACGGCCGAACTGGTAAAAGCCTCGTATCAAACGCCTGTTTCAGGACAACAGCAAAAGCTGGAAAAATTAGAAAATGCTGCCTTCAGTGCAGATTTGGATACCCTAATCGATCAGTACATTAAATATTGTGAAAAAGTCAAAAAAGCCCATGCCGACGGGCGTATTCCGGGAACAGAAAAACAAATCCTATTAAATATAGAAAAAGAGGGCCTGGAGAAGGAAATAAATCAGGTTACCGAACGTGCCCATATGTTGTTGGACAAAAAGGATCGGCAAAAGACTTTTTTACTAATCGTCAATGATTTTTTGCTCAATTTTCTACAACTGGCCCTTACCGGTCACCGGTCCCCCAATACCCTCGAAAAGTGGATGGGTCGAAAAAGGCGTTATCAAGACTTTTTGCAATATCGATACAGGTTGGATGACATGCCTCTTCACCAGATCAAATATCCCTTCATTGAAGAAGTATTCCAATATCTATTGGTACAACACCAAGTGATCGAAAACACAGCCATGAAATACGCTCAATGCGTAAAAGAAATGATGGATAGAGCAGTAGCGAAAGGATGGATACCCGCCAACGTATTTGTCATCTTTAAATGCCAATACACCGATCCTGATCACGATTGGCTGTCGATGCAGGAGTTTGAAGTCCTTCGGAATACCACTTTCGAGAAAGAAAAACTCAATGTCATTCGCGATATTTTCATTTTTTCAAGTTTCACTGGACTTGCGTACCAGGAGGTCCGGACCTTACGGCCGGAAGACATCATTACGGGGATCGATGGGAAACAATGGATAACAAAAAGACGCCAAAAGTCAGACGGCGATGAAACGCTGCCGTTACTGCCCTTGCCGTTGGCCATCTTAGCTAAGTACAAGGAACATCCACTTTGTCTGCGGCGACGCGTGCTTCTGCCTGTTCCAACCAATGAGGAATATAACCGCTGTTTAAAAGAGATCGGTAAGGAAACGAAAATTAGAATTATCCTTAAAACCCACAAGTCCCGGTATTTTTTTGCCAATGAGGTCACGTATAATATGGGCGTGCCTTTAAAGACGGTGAGCAAAATGCTCGGTCATAAATCGGTTAAGACGACCGAAGTATACGTACGGGCTAACAGAAAGGCCATCAGCGAAAGCATGGAGCAGGTAGAAGGGAAGCTATTTGACAAAGAGGGGAACTTAAAAAGTCAATCGACGCAAACCAATCCTAATAATACGCTGGACGAATCGAAAGGGAAGCTTATCCAAATGCCATTGCACAGGTGATACAGGAGATATAGCAATAGCAAAAGCAACGCCCATCACTGGGCGTTGCTAACCTATCCCCGCCACCAGGCCTATCGCTGGCCGGATGCACTCCTGCAGAGCCGGCGTCCTTTTCAGCCTGGCAGAAAGTGTCAGCCGCCATCCTTCGGCGGTCGTTCCAGGATAGCTGCGAATTGTAATAAAAGCTCTCCGAGCGAGTCAGCATCACAGACGATCTCGGTAGTGTGCCGTTTCTGGAAATGGGGAACATCTTCGTCCGGCACTTTTAGGATCTTATAGCCATCCTTATCGGGCAAACAATAGTAATGCATAGTAAAAGTTTTAATAAAGGGAAGCACTGATTTGTTCTACTTCGGTAATTGGATCCGGGCAATGCATTCCGGAAAGCCGGCTAAATAAACGATACACCCGATATAATGGTTGAACGAAGGGATATAGCGAATGTAGCCGTAATGATGCAATTCCTGAATGCACTTTTGATAGGTCGTTCGTCCAGCGATTTTTGCAAGGCGCATGACGGCCGGGCGATGAACGGATACAGGGTTCTGCGAACCGTTACGTTGCCAGGTATGCACCAGTGCAGCATACAGGCTGATATGACTGGGCGTTAATTTAGGATCCTCGGCAGCAGCTTCCAGAAAATCCCACAACTGTCGGATGGCTTCCATATGAAAGTAGGTTAAGAGTTAATGACTGATGCCTTGGCGCTTAATTTGCTTTTTCTTGGGTTTGTCCAGATCATCATCTGGTTTATCCGCTTTTTGCTTTTTCACGGCTTTTGTATTTTGCTTTTCGCCAAGGGCTTGCTCAGGATGCTGCAATACCGATTGCAACTGAAGCCGCTTACCCTGCTCATTATAATAGTTGAGGCTTTTGAATTGAGGGGCCGCTTCCACAAATATTTTTTTCTCCTTCCCGCCGATATCCAATGTTACCGATTGCCGGTTTCCGCGTTGCAGGGATTCCATGAGTCGCTTCTTCTCTTCCGGGTTGTCCAATTTTAGCGGCAGATGAAGAAGTGATCGTTCGAGGTCGAATCCATACTTTTCATGGAATTGTTTGGTCACATAGTTGCCATGTTTGTCAGTTTCCTTAAAATTAAGCTGCTGCCAGGCCCGGTATTTTTCGCCTTCTTTGCTCTCCATATTCTTTTCTACGGCCCGCCCACTGAGGAGATTGTAGCCTTCTTTCAGTGTAACATTGTCCTTTCCGTTATCAATATAAAAGGTCTGCCGGATAGGATCGGTATGTTTTTCGTTTTTAAGCATCACGGTGTGCTTATTGAAAAAAACCATATCGCTGGAGTCTGATTTCTTGAAATGAAGCGATGCCACCACGTTATCCTTTCCATAATCGGACTGGTGAAAGAGGGTGAAGGCATGCGATTGTTTCTTCAGTTCTTCGCGGAGGTCTTTGGTATGTTCGTCACCATAACCGGTGAGCTTGAGTTGTTTTTTCAGATACTCAAAGTTTTGCTCGTTCATTGTTTGTGTTTTTGATGTTGTTTTTGAAAAAGTTATATTTTTCAGCTTTTTGCTTTCAACGCTTTTTTGCTGCCCGGGATGCTGTTGCACAGGGGGTGGAGAAAGCTGATTCGGGCGTTGATCAGGCATCAGTTTTTTGGCCCGCAAAGATGCACGCGTATTACTATTGGATATCGGTCGGAGAGACCTGCCCGGCAATGTCATCTCCTGCCGCTTGCCCAATCGCTGATTAAGCAAGGCTGCTGCCTGATAAATGGCCCGAAGAATGGCAAGCGCAATTCGGACAATACCCAAAAGGGGGCGGATGATGGATCGTATCAATTGGCGCATGCGCCGGATGAACGGCGGTTCGAGCCGATCCAGAATAAGGCGAGCTATGGGATACAATAGCTGCCTGATGCCCCTGAACCCATCTTTCCCAAGCCGGCTCAGTATGCCGGAGAAGTTGTTGGGTTTGGCTTGCACAGGTTTAAGCATGACTAGGGCAAATAAGAAGCATGTAAGATGTTTTTAGCGGGAATCCTCAGGATTAGCAGGCGGCCAGACCGGGCTTCTCCCACTTCGATGACCAGTTGCTGGAGTTCGACCGGCGCAAAGGGAATGAATGGAATCAGCAGGTCATATCGGTGATGGTACCGCACAGCGCTGAGGATCGGTCGCCGGAAAGGAACGATCTCTACCGACTGAATAGCTTTTCGTTTGGTCCCGGAACGACTGCGGATCATGAACCGGCAGAAAGCGGGTTGAAACTCGATATGTGAGCCATTGTATAGTTGCAGATGGAACCATAAGAGCGATGAATCGATGACCACATTTTGGAGACGCATCTGCAGCGCATTTGCTGCAACGGAAGCATGACAATGCGCAGGCAGGATCAGTACGTGTGCGGCCTGCGCACGCAATTGACTGGAAGATAGCCGGATCGGTGCATTCGATCCGGTACTGCCTGACGTGCCTGGCGATTGTCCCCTCACGGAATAAAAGAGAGGAAAAACAAGCAGAACAGAAATGAAAAAACGCATAATCGAAAATATTAGCAGGAGTGATCAATGTTGGGAATTATCTTTCAGGAGGACCTGGTAACCAGCCGGCAACGTAACAGTGACGAGTCGCACCTTTTTGCTGAACAGATTCTTGGCTGCCTGGATGCCGGCAGCAGTCGCCTGGGCACCCAGCGACTGATCGAAACTGGTGAGCCCCAAACTTTGAACGCCGGCATCAGCGGACTGTTTGGCAACATCCCGCGTAACGGAGGGTGGCGCCGCGATACCCGGCAGCCCGTCCGGGCTGTACACGGTCAGGGAGACAGCAAAGATGTTTTGCTGGTACTGGACACTTTTGATCGATATCGTCAGCCGCTCCCCGCTCAACTGAACGGTGCCGTAAGCCAGACTGCCCGTTGGAATAAGGACACCGTTGACAAGAATGCTACTTAACAGCCGAAAAGGCACAGTTGAATTATTGATCACGGTGACCGTTTCATCGATGACCGCCGGAATCACACGGCCGGTGGAAGACAGGGCGGGCGGATCCTCCACCGCATAAAATCCATTCTGATCATCGGTTGCCGCTGCCAGCGTATCGGTAGGAGCCACTCGCTGCAGGCACACGCTATCAGCAGGAATGCCAACAGCCCGTTGGGGCACCGCATTCGGTAGTGGATTTTCCCCAGGACCACCTACGGCTCCTACGGTATCGGTCGTACGGATTGGATGCTGGATGGCCATAATTTTATCCAGCATCCCACTCAGTTCACGGAGATCCGGATCTGTCGCCGTATCACGCGTGTGCAGCGTTTGCACGAGGTGTTCAAGCCGGGCGACATCCGGCGACGGAGTCGAGGCAGGTGTGACTGGCAGCGTAGGCGGTGGTGTCACTGGCGCTTTTTGTGCCAAGGCCACATTCAGGGCCGCCAACTTACGGTAGACCAGCGCCTCATTGCGATCACTGTCATGCAGACGAAGCGATGGCGTCGATACGTGTCCCTTTCCACTGACCGATCGCTGCAGGGCAGGCGTCATTCCAACCGCCGACGAGCTGTCGGACGGACCATTCAGTCCTGGTAGCCGGTAATACGGATCATTTTTGGCGAGCAACCGGTGTTTGGCAGAGTCCTGGTCCGCCTGGCGATAGTAATCCATTTTGGTCAGGTGACTATCGTCTTTCAGTTTGGCTACAGGAAGGGTGAGATTGAGACCGCCTGCGGATCGTACAGGCGTGCTAGTGGCCGCTGTGGCGGAACCACCACCAAGGAGCCAGAAGAAGACGATTAGGAGCGGGCAGACCAGGACCGGAAGGACCGTGTAAAAACGGCGCTTTTGTAAAAAGGCAGTGGAGGAAAAAGAAGGAGTGTTCATGGCGTAATAGTAAAAGGGTGAAGAAATAAATTTTGCGCCTGGACGAGGCTATCCCACAATCCAGGGTTTTGTCGAACAAGACTATCATAGAGATATTTAGTATCCGCATGCGTCCGGAGACTGTCTACCTGGTAGAGCAGGTGTTGCAGGTGATGCAGCAACTCAGCGCGCTGGTTACTGTTCATCGTATCCGAAGAAGGGGGAAGAACATAAGCCGGAAAATGAATGGCGCTGACAGAAAGGTAATTAGCAGGCCTTTTCCAGGAAAAGATAAGTAGGGCGCCTAGGGAGCTGCTGGCGACCAGAACAAACAGTATCCAGCTGATCCAAAGGGTACGCGAAGGCAGCTGGTTGATAGCGTGTTGCCCCCATTGCGCCCAGCGACGCAGGGTGGATAGCAGCGGATCAAATAGTGGAATGTAGAATAGGGGCTGATTCCCCCAAAGCCAACCGCGGAGGAGGATGCCAAATTAGCGCGTTATTTTTATTTGCCAGATTGGCATTTTGAGACGCTCATCAAATCAAAATGCGCTGAAATCGCCTCGTGCTTAATCGGGATAGAGAAAGGAGAGAAGGACGACTACAAATGCCACTATGCCTATATTTATGGACTGAAGGCAATCTATGCAGAGTCAAAGCAAGAGTGTATCGGAAATTTTTTCATAAAATTTGATAGCGAGGTTTATCAGGAGCTACTGCCTGGAGAAGTTCTGGCCGCCACTCGCCAGCGATCAGTGGGCGTTTTGGGTGCGGGAGCGGGCGCGCCGGAGCCGGCTCGTGGATCAGGCGCCGGTCCTCTTTGCGTACTACCAGTCCGGGGCAACCGATTTGGACGGGGCGTTCTTTGCCGGCGACAAGGTCCGGGCGGAACAACATGCGCTGCTGCTCGCGGACTTCCTCGCGCTCGGCCAGTACGAAGCATACCTCCAGCAGAACCAAAGCCGTTTCTACCCCAAATAAGCCATATGTCAAAAATAACCACCCCGCATTTTTTTGTTCGCCACCAGGGCCGCTTCGTCGGGATCGCCGTGGCCGATATCCAGTACATCGAGGCCCTGTCGTGGATGATCTTACACCATTTGAAATTAGGGTGAGAAATTACCAAACAACTGATATCTCCCTTCAATAAGCCTGTGGTTCTGAACAGGACAGATGGTGTACTGGAATAGAACACTTTGGAGAAGCGAACAAATCATATCTTATTGATTGTCAAATATTTGAAAGTCTGGCATTTTCTTAGCACTAATAGCAGCTTAACAATTCGATAAAATCCGGGTATGATCAAAAACTATTTTAAGATAGCGTTCCGTGGTTTTTGGAAACACAAGATGTTTACCCTGATCAATTTAATCGGTTTATCCATCGGAATAAGCGCAGCGCTGGTCATCTACCTTATTGTGCATTTCGATTTTACATTTGATAAATTTCACAAAGATGGCGCCCGGATATACCGGGTGGTTAGTAACTACACCTATCAGGGATTGCCGGGATACAACCCAGGTCTTTGCGGACCCATGTTCGGTGCTGTTAAAGCGGAGGTTTCGGGGATCAAGATAGCCGCACCCATTTTAAAATTGCCGGACCCGGATGTCATCAGCTTTTACAACAATACGCCTGAGACAAAGATCAAGCTCCAGCACGATGTCATCCTCACCGATGAAAATTACTTTAAACTTTTTAAGTATAAGTGGATTTCCGGTTCGGCAACAACGTCACTAAATGGGCCCTACCAGGTCGTTCTTACATCAGCGCAGGCAAAAATATATTTTCCATCGCTATCGTATGACCAGATGCCCGGTAAAACAATTATTTATGATACCATTAAAACCACTGTTACGGGTATTGTCGAAACGCTGGCAGAAAACACTGATCTTAGCTTTCATGACTTTATATCCTACAGCACAGCTTTTGCCAATGCTGATCTGAAAACTCAATTGCGCTTGCACAATTGGGGCGGGACTAATTTCAATGCGCAACTTTTTGTAAAGTTGGCACCAAAAACTTCATCAGCCCATATTGAACAACAATTAGCTGACATATTAAAAAGGAATTATCAGCCAAGACCCGATGGAAAAGGCAATACCCACACCTTTCATCTGCAGCCATTAAGTGATATTCATTTCAACGAAAATTACGGAACTTTCGGTACCGGAAGAGTTGCTAATAAAACAACCTTGTACGAGCTATTGGCCATTGCGTTGTTCTTATTGTTGTTGGGCTGCATCAACTTTGTAAATTTAACAACAGCGCAATCCGCCCAGCGGGCAAAAGAGATCGGGATACGGAAAACAATGGGAAGCAGCCGGGGCCAATTGATCCTCCAGTTTTTGAGCGAAACCTTTTTTATCACGCTGATCGCGGTTGTCGTTTCTGCTGCCTTGGCCCCGATCATTTTGAAGCTCTTTGCCGGTTTTGTCCCGGTGGGCGTAAATGCCAATGTGGTCAACCAACCTGACATGCTTATTTTTCTTGCGGTATTGACCGTCGTAGTAAGCCTACTATCCGGTTCTTATTCGGCGCTTATTCTGTCGGGTTATCAACCGGTATTCGTGCTTAAAAACTATGCTCCTGGAAACAGTAAGACGACCGGGAATGCGTGGCTGCGCAAATCCTTAACTGTCACTCAATTTGTAATTGCCCAGTTTTTTATTATGGCTACCGCAATGGTGGGGAAGCAAATTCATTATGCCTTGCACAAAGACCTTGGATTTAAAAAAGATGCGATCCTAATTATCAATTCGCCCTCGAAGAACAGGCAGGTTGCCAATAGCCAGCTATTTATGGATAAGTTGACCGTCATACCACAGATCGAAATGGTTAGCAACGGTCACGACGCGCCGACGTCTGACATCACTAATTCAACAGAAGCAACGTATAGGGATGGGAAGAAGGAGATCAAAGTTGTGGATATGGCTGAAAAATTCGGCGATTCAAATTATATAAAATTGTATCATATTAAATTGCTTGCCGGGCGTAATCTACAGCCGGGTGATATCGGCAAAGCTATCCTCATCAATCAAACTTTTGCCAGGCGAATTGGATTTAATGATCCCCGCGAAGCAGTGGGTAGAATGATCGATAATTTTAACGGGGACGCCCGAATGCAGGTAGTTGGCGTGCTTGCCAATTTTTACCAGGAGTCACTGCATGCTGATATTGCGCCATTGGCCATACTTACCAGTACCGACGCTAATTTTACCGGCACCTTTCATGTTGCTTTGAAGCCGCAAACGGCAAAAGGCGATGAATGGCAACATGCAATAGCAAGTATAGGGAAGGCCTGGAAGGAGGTCTATCCTGAGGATGAGTTTGACTACCATTTTTTTGATGAAAGCGTGGCCAGATTATATGCAAAGGAGCAGCAAACTTCCACCTTGCTTGCCTGGGCTACCGGATTATCCATCCTGATCAGTTGCCTGGGCTTATTGGGGTTGGTTATTTACACCACCAGCCAGCGCAGGAAAGAAATTGGTGTACGAAAAGTGCTTGGCGCATCCGTTCTTCAAGTAGTCGCCTTACTGTCTTCCGAGATGGTATTGCTTATTTTGCTTGCTTTTGTCATCGTTACGCCCATAGCCTGGTGGGCAATGCACAGATGGATGCAAGGCTTTGCCGACCACACCGACATCAGCTGGTGGCTATTCGTTTTAAGCGGAGCGGGAATGCTAATTACTGCATTATTTATTTCTGGTTTTCAGACCGTAAAGGCGGCATTGGCCAATCCTGCTAGAAGCTTGAAGACGGATTAAATCACTCTGTTGAAAATATTGTAGGATGAAATAGTGCTCTCTTCATCTTAGTCGTCAGATCACAGTAGGTGGCTATTACACTTTAGAATAGACAGCAGCAAATTATACAGGAGATATTCACCAGCGACGCATCCGGGCGAGCAAGCGGGGGGTGTCGGCTGCAACAGTGGCTGCCAAGGCGCCGGCGATCGGGCGAAGGTTGGCGTTTATGCCCGCAAACTTCCCATCTGGGTCTTCCATGGCGGCGCGGGTCCCAATGTGCCGGAAAAAGCCCTTCGCCAATCCGGAATTGTTGCCCTGGCTTTTTGAAAAGCATCGTTGAGCTACGTGAAATAGCTGACATTGCAGAAGCAAAGACACCTCCTTTTCACCATTTCGTCCTCGTAAAGTCCGTGTTCGTATAACTCGATCGACAGCACGAGCCCAATCGCTTATCTTCGGGTCGTGAACCCTACTGTCAGCATCCTCTACTCTTATCTCGCGTACCTGCGGAGTGCGTGCGCGAATGTGCCCTAGAGTGATCTCTTTTTTTTCAATTTTTTCGGTTTAATTTTATTCCCCAAAAAAACGTTAATCATGCAACGCATTGAGGGTTCGAGGCCGGTAACGCGGTCAAGATCTTCGAAAGCACGGGCCAATCACAGGTGCACAGGCAATAGGGGAGGGGCATAATACCACGACTTCCTCGTCGGACGGTACCCAAGCTCCAGTGGCCGTCCCGGCAGCACCATAACGGTCAACCCGAATCGAAAAAAATAAAAAAAAGGTACCCCGATTTTTGGAGGGATGGCCTTGGCACTTGTTTTATAGGCAACTATTTTCTCATGTGACGCTGAGCTTTGGATGCCACAAGTCATTCAAGTGTTTAAGCGCAGACCGTACGATGGTGTTTAGTGTTATAGGCGGACACGGTCCGCAGTTTTCTCATGTGACTACCCCGGGGCAGTTTCTACTGCGGCCGGTTGTTTTTAAAAAACGAGCTATGCCAAAAACAACGAGTACCTGCTTTTTCATCCGTCATCAGGGACGTTACCAGAAGATCCACGTGGCGGACATCCACTACATCGAAGCCAGTAAGAACTACTGTCGGATCGTGACGGCCACGGGCACGTACCTGACCTTGTCGCCGCTCCGGCGCTTCGAAGAGCTGCTACCCGCGGGGGACTTTTACCGGATCCACCGGGCCTACATCGTGGCCCTGGCCTGGATCACCGCCTTTGACAACCGCTACGTCTATGGCCCCGACCACAAGTTGCCGATCGGGGACAACTACCGGCAGTCCTTACCGGAACAGTTCGTGCTGATCGGGCCCGAGAAAAAAGCCCCCGCCCGGAAAGTGGGCGTTCACAAAGCCGATGTCCGCCACCCCACCCGCGTCGAGGGATAGCGGGATACTCGTCCTCATCAAAGCCAACCTCAATGCCCCCTCT